>ERZ1046568.469-NODE-469-length-33439-cov-6.223490_pt1 | contig 33439 bp, 24 predicted proteins | sample MGYA00383092_ERZ1046568 | MGnify/ENA primary metagenome ERZ1046568 (study PRJEB29581, sample SAMEA5548362) | metagenome | biome: marine; feature: coastal; material: water | depth 1 m | study: Short-term variability in the microbial, nano- and picoplankton dynamics... | reverse complement strand
ATCATTATTGGGTGTGAAAGCATTCGGGATGAAAAGCGTAACAAAACAATCTTCGGCTAATTCTACATTAATATCGTCGGTATATACACAACCATTTATATCGTTTACAGTTAAAGTGTATACACCGTCGGTGTTAATGGTTATGCTTGGAAAATTCGATCCGTTGCTCCATTGGTAGAAACTAAAAATGTCATTTGCAACCAAAGCAATCGGTTCTTGTGGACAAACAACCGTATCCGGACCGAGTGATAAAGGGAAAGCAGGATAGAAATCGACAAAGACACTTGCCGTGTTCATACAACCATTAGCATCGGTTCCTGTAACAGCGTATAGCGCCGCAACTGTTGGTATGAAAGTTAATCCATCCGTTACTGTATTATCCCAAATGTAAGATTGAGCGCCACCACCATTTAATGTTAATGGATCTCCTTCACAAACACCAAGTGAACTAGTATTTGCAGTAACGTTCGGTAAATTATTTACAATGACTTGAATACTTGTCGTATCAATACAACCAAAACCATTTGTCCCTGTTACGAAATACGTGTTCGTTATAGTTGGATTGAAAGCCACATTGTCTGTTACTCCATTGTTCCAAACATAGGTATTGGCGCCATTGCCAGATAAAGTAACAGGATCTCCAATGCAAAGTACTGCGGTAGATGCTGTAATGGTGACTACTGGATTTGGGTTGACCGTTATACTAATCGTCGTCGTATCGGCACAACCATTTACATCCGTTCCTATCAATTCATGCGTTATTGTTGTCAAAGGAATTGCCCAATCACCATCTATTACTCCATTGTCCCAAACATACGTATTTGCTCCAGAACCTGTCAATTGTGTTGAATCGCCTTCGCATAAAACAGTACTCGTGGCATTTGCAACGACCGTTGGTAAAGCATTTACGACAACTGTAATTGTATCCGTGTTTTCACAATTATTAGCGTCAGTTCCCGTTGCAGTATATAAAACCGTTGTTGTTGGGAAAAAATAGACATTGTCGACAACTCCATTATCCCAAAGATAAGTTACAGCTCCACTTCCAAATAAGGCTGTCGAATCATTCAAACAAATTAGATTATCTGTCACATTCGCTTGAACATTTGGCAATTGATTGACCGTAATTAATATACTTGCTGTATCTGTGCAAGATCCTATTGATCCCGAAACGATATAGGTCGTTGTAACGGCTGGCGAAATGTAGGCGTTATCTATTGCTCCATTGTTCCAAACGTAGGTTGTAGCCCCCGTTCCATTCAATAAAACCGAATCACCAAAACACATTATATTGCTGTTTGCGGTTGCGCCAACCACTGGGTTGTTTGTCACATTTATTGTCACAGTATTTGAATCTACACAACCATTAATGTCTGTTCCAGTTACCTGATAAGTCGTATTCACAATTGGTGAAACATAGTTGCCATTCGTAACGCCGTTGTCCCATGCGTATGTCAATGCACCACCACCGATCAGTTGCGTTGAGTCTCCAAGGCACAAAGGGTTTTGACTAACATTAGCTGTGATTACAGGTTGTGAGTTAACGATTACTGTTGCGCTAGAAGAAGAGCTCAGACTGCAACAATTTAAGAAATTTGCTTGACCCAGTATGGAATAAGTTGTAGTTGCTGATGGTGTGACATAAAAAGTATAGCCGTCAGAAATGTTATCTAAAGCTGTTGTGTCGATTCCATTCGTATAAGATACATTATTAAGACCAGGTAAGTTAATGTTTACTGTCAATTGAACTGAGTCTCCATCACAAATTGATGTGTCAGAACTCAAAGTAATTTCCGAAGCGTTAAAACCCAGAGTGAGAAATCTTGTAGAATTTACTGGAATTATTGAAGTGTCAATTCCACTGACTGTTACGTAACCGTTGCTGTAACTAAAAGAAAGTGTTCCAGTGCCGGTCTGCGCTATACTGGCATCGATGAAGTTCCCATCGGTATCATACAATAAATGAAAATCCGTTGGATTAATTGGGCCCACCAATGAACCGGGTAACTCACAGGTATCGACTTTAATATCCCAATTAAAAATTTGATCAAAATTCGTATTTGTTACTTTCCATTCTTTCGCAAATCGTGTATTAATCCCAATAGGAACCTCTAAATTAGGACCGGATGCTGCACAAGCACCGTCGGTATTATTACCCATCATTATAAAAGAATTGTCGTTGTTGAAAACACCTGTATTATTCGCGTTATTCGCAGCAAGTGTGGCTCCGATATATAATCTATAGCTATCATCGAATGTGTGTGACTGCTTTTGCATCAGGGCTTGAGCGCTGTCAAGACCAATTCCAATGACTTCGCTATGAAACGCAGAGGGGGCATTTGCGTCCCAAAGAAGAGAACCAATGCTTGATTCATAATCGCCTTGAACACCTCCACCAGCGTCATCAAGTGTTATTCCATATTTGATTGCTAAATATGTATGAACACGACGCATTTGAACAGCTGTTAGGTTTGTATTGTAAAAAATGTATTCGTGGATGTAGCCATTATAAGGTGAATTACCATTTCCAGGCTGAACTCCCATATAAATGCCTGTAGGACCAGAGGATTGAGAAGCAGGATTTGTGGTAGTTAATAAGTCATTTTCAAATGTATTCAAGGAAGTTGTTGAACTTCGATTGCCTCTTAAAGAAATGATAGTAGGCAAGTTATTTTCCGTCCAATCACGACATGCATTTGAGCTATTCGAAGGAGAGAGACCTATCGCTATTCTTCCAGCAGCACCAAGATTTCTAAATTGAATGGCATTTGGTGTATTGTTCCAAAGCAACATGTGGTTATTGTTAACCAGACTAGGAGGAAAATAATATGCACAAAAGAAAGTTCCGTTATTTGTTGCTCCAGAATTGTTCTGCATGAAGTTTAAGCTCGATGTATTTGTCAATGCTTGAAGAGCTGCTAGTGTATTGCCATTGTAATAGATAGTAGTATTGTAATTCGAAACATTACCTGCTGGAGTATTTGTTGCTTGCGGATATGGCGCCGCCGCATCAGTTACCGTAACGGGCCCGATTGTAGAAAGTGTTGTTGTCCATGCTGTAACATTTCCCAGAGGCAAAGCATCTGGCTTGAACCATCCAGTAAGGTTTCCTACTCCAATATTTCCTGGGTTTTGTCCGAAGGATAGTATTGGAACCAATCCAATTATTAATAGAATTCGAGTAAATAATTGTGTCATATTTGAACGAGTATATATTAAGAGCCAGTACATTATGGAAACTCCTTGAAATTAGAACGTAGAAACTGGAGTTTGGTTTGCTTTATGAGCGAATAAAAACTTAAATATTTAGTAATTCACAAAATAACAATACAATTCAAACGTTATAGCAAGTCCCAGACACTTCGATAAGCATTTTCCTTCTCTACATAATCCAAAAAAGCAGAGTAGAATAGATCATTTCCTATAGTTGCAGAATCACCAATAATTATTAATCGTTCTTGGGCTCTCGTCATGGCGACATTCATTCGTCTATAATCGGACAAAAATCCGATGTTTTGATCGGGATTACTTCGAACCAACGAAATGATTATTATCTCTTTTTCTTGTCCTTGGTAACTATCGATGGTCGAACAAAGAATGGAGTTGTCCAAAACTTCTTTCAGTCTTGCAACTTGACCCGAATAGGGTGAAATAACGGTGATTTTATTGGTAGGTATTTTTTCTTGTTCAATGATTTTTTGAACCGCTTCAGCTTCTCCGTCATTTTTCAAACTCATGCCTTCATCGCCACGTTTTTCTTCATATCCAGCACCTGCAGTGTCATAAAAAAGAATGGCATTTTCTTGTTTTTCTTTGAACGATTCCAATCTGTTTTCGTAGAAATAGCGACTCGAAAAATCGGCAATATTCTTGGGCATTCGGTATTGAAGTGGCAGAAAATAAATTGGAAATCCAGCGGGAAGAAATCGTTCGAGGGTAGAAATATTCAGCCCTAATTTGCTTGCTTCATCGGATAGAATTGTTGGTGGAAGTTGAAATGGATCGCCAGCCAAAACAATTTTATTGGCAAATGGGAACAGCGCCCAAGCCAAAGGTTCGAGACATTGTGCAGCTTCGTCAATGATTAGGATGTCAAAAGAATTGTAATCGTACGTTTGGTCAATAATTGAGACGGGCGTACCAACAATCACCTGGGCTTTTTCGTGCCAAATTTGCTCAGTATCTCGTTTGAGTGTTTTGATATCTTTACGAATGTTGTTCACTTCTTTGAATAGCAAAGAACGTTGTTCTCGTTCCGCTTTCCCAAAATTCCGTTTGTACTGAAGCGCCATTTTTCGCAATTGTTCCGAACGAATTTTAAGCTTTTTGAGCGTTTTCAATTCCGAACAGCCCGACCATTTTCCTTCTGGAGTCAAAGGCATTAGTTCGTCACGAACTTTCACAGAATTTCCAATGCGTAATACATCAATTTCTTCTGGTAGACAACCGGCCAAATGATCGACTGCAGCATTGCTCGGAGCAGAGACCAAAACTCGCTTTCCTTTGGCGGTCCATTGTCGAATGGCTTCAATTAAAGTTGTTGTTTTTCCTGTTCCAGGCGGACCGTGCACCAAAACAACATCTGGATGGAGAAGCATTTTTTCAACCGCTTCTTTTTGTCCAGAATTCAATTTTTTGTTGAACCATGTTGTAATCGAAATGGGTTCAGCTGTTTCCTTCGGTTTGATATATTCTGTACCTAATTCTTTCGCCTTTTCAAGCGCTTTTCGCATGATGCTGATCGTTCGACTATCTGGCGCGAGTTTAATTCCTGCATCTCCAGCTTCTAGCCAATCGGGAAAATCAGGAGCAAACAAACGTATTTCGCCTTTCTTTCCTTCAAATTGAAGCAAAACTCCCTTGATACTTTCTTCTCCTTGATAAAATAATTCTATAGGTGAAGATCCACGAAAGCCATTACCTTCAAATGGGAAAGGATAGTGGAAGCTGACTTCAGGATAATCCGCAAAACCAAAACTCTTACGGTTAATTTTTATGGGATGCATCGCCAATCCTAATCGTTTCAGTTCCTTTAAAGATTGACCATTCTCAAGCGAATACCTGGATTTTTCTTCTTTCTCTTCCGCGTTTAAAGCATGCAATAATTTGGGAAAATATGTTGTCGTGTCTAACATTGGGGCGAAATTAAGAATTAAGAATTAAGAAATAAGAAATATGAAGTGAGCAATTTCTGACTTCATATTTCTCATTTTGAACGGAAAAGTATTAATTTCAAAGTATAATTAAAGATCATGGAAGAACCGAAGTAAAAAAGTAGTTGGAAAAAGAGACTTATATAGATTTCTTTGGGTGTGATATTGTTGTTCGGAGCATTGATGTACATTAGATATTGGTGCGTTTACAGCTCTGGAATTAGAGTTGGTATAATTCAAAAAGTTTCTCAAAAAGGATATATGTTTAAAACCCATGAAGGAGAAATGATTCTCCGTGGAATGGGCAATAAGAACAGTCAAACGGGCACATTTAGCTCTAACAATTTTTTGTTTTCAGTTACAGATGATTCACTGGCCAAAGAATTGTCAAATTCTCAAGGTATGATGGTTGAACTGCACTATCTGAATTATTATAATTCACTCCCATAGCGCTGTGACAATTATAGTGATGAAGATGGGCAATATGTTGTTGACAAATTGGTTAGGATTGTAGACAAAAACCCTGATTGGAACGGCGGAATGTAAATTTAGAATTCACGTTCCAGAGACCGTATCCTCCACATCTTCTTCCGTAGAATCCGTCCATCGCTCTATGCGTTGCACACCCTCCACCATTTCAAATTTGGACATTAATTCACGCAAGTGCTTCGTATCGTAAACGAGTACTTTTAATTTCCCTTCGAAAATACCATCGTCGGTTTCAAACGAAATGGATTTCATGTTTACATTCAGCTGGTTTGAGACAATTTCTGTCAATTTGTTCACTAAACCAACGCTATCAAATCCTCTCAATCGCAAAACGGAAACACGTTCCGTTAATTTTTCACCTTTCCATCTGGCCTTCATGCATCGATAAGCCATTTTGGACTGCATGTTTTCCGCATTAGGACAATTGTTTCGGTGAATTTTTATTCCATCATTTATCGTAAGAAAACCAAAAACGCGGTCGCCTGGAATTGGGTTGCAACATTTGGACAAGGTGTAATCAAAATCACCAAAATTATCACCGATTACAAGGGTATCTTTTTTAAAATCAACAGTCTCCAAAGGTTGTCCGTTGGTTTTCTTTTTCTTTGGTGGAATTTTAATCACTTTTACAGGAATCAGAATCCCATTTTCGCTCTCAATTTCACGCAATTTCGTAAGGTCGATTTTCCCTTTCGCAATCTTAATGTATAATTCTGTTGCCGTATTTTGATTGTAAAATCGCTCTACAGCAGTTATATTTTTGGTATTCCAGGGTAGATTATGTTGTTTGAATTTACGTTCAAGAATCTCTTTCCCGTCCAGTGCAATTGTTTTGCGTTCGTCGTTCAAGGAAGAACGAATTTTTTGTTTTGCTCTCGCCGTCGTTACAAAGCGCAACCAATCATCATTAGGTCTTTGTTTCGACGAAGTGATGATTTCCAATTGATCGCCACTCTCTAACTCATGTGAAAGTGGAACCAATCGATTGTTCACTTTTGCACCTATGCATCGATCGCCAATGTCGGTATGAATATCGTATGCAAAATCGAGAATGGTAGAACCAACGGGAAGAACGCGCAATTCTCCTTTTGGGGTGAACACGTAAATTTCTTCCGCGAAAAGATTAAGTTTAAATTCATCTACGAATTCCAAGGCATTTTCATTTGGACTGTCGATAAGGTCTCTTATTTCTGCAATCCAACGGTCAAATTTACTCTCGTTATTGTTGTTCTCTTTGTATTTGTAATGGGCCGCCAAACCTTTCTCTGCCACTTCATCCATTCGTTTGGAACGGATTTGAACTTCCACCCATTTGCCTGATTCAGACATAACAGTGGTATGTAATGATTCATAGCCATTTGCACGCGGAGTCGAAATCCAATCACGCAAACGATCTGGACTCGGCTGATAAAAATCGGTAACGATGGAATACAAACGCCAACAATCGGATTTCTCCATATGCGGTTCAGATTCCACGATAATTCGGATGGCAAACAAATCAAAAACCTCTTCAAAAGGCATTTCTTTTGACGTCATTTTTTGCCAAATGGAAGAAATAGATTTTGTTCTGGCTTTGATTTCAAATTTATAACCTTGTGCGGTAAGTGCCTCTTTTATTGGTGCTGTAAATCGACGTATGAATCGGTTTCGAACATCTTTGGTCGATTTTAGATTGCTTTCAATTTGTTTGTAAATATCTGGTTCAGTATACCGAAGCGACAAATCTTCCAACTCACTTTTGATCGAATACAATCCCAATCGATGGGCGAGAGGCGCATATAAAAATCGTGTTTCAGAGGCAATTTTCAATTGTTTATCCGGCGCCATGCTCAAAAGCGTTCGCATGTTGTGCAAGCGATCAGCCAACTTGATAAGGACCACGCGAATGTCATCCGAAATAGTCAAAATCATCTTACGGAAATTCTCTGCTTGGATGGAAGCATTTTCATCAAAAACCTCTGGAATTTTGGTCAATCCATCGATAATCAATCGGACTTTTACTCCAAATAAATCTTCGACATCTTCAAGGGTAATATGTGTGTCTTCTACCGTGTCGTGAAGTAAAGCGCAAATAATTGCTGTAGCTCCTAAACCAATTTCTTCGGAACAAATTCGAGCAACCGCAATAGGATGATAAATATACGGTTCGCCAGATTTCCGGCGCATATCTTTATGGGCATCAAGTGCTACATCAAAAGCTTTTCTTATTTTTTTGGTGTCTTCTTTGCTTCGAGATTTACTGGAACGCAACAAGCCGCGAAAAGCATTTAGAATTTCTTTCCGTTCTTGATCAAAATCAATGTTGAATTCGTTTGCCTGTTTAGCCATAGGTCCAATTTAAAAATAAGAAATTAGAAGATACCAGCAAGAAATAAGACCTCTAAAGGATACATTTCTTATTTCTGCCGTCTTAATTTTTATTTTGCAGGTAATACTTTCGCTTTCACTTCACCAAACCCGATTCTTACGCCATCTTTTTCGGCATAGCCTCTCATGATAACTGTATCCATATCGTTGATGAATTTTCTTTCCGTACCATCTTTCATTGGGATTGTTTTCGTTCCTTTCCAAGACAATTCCAACATAGAGCCAAACTCACTTTCTTTTGGTCCTGAAATAGTTCCAGATCCCATACAATCGCCTGAACGTATGTTACAACCATTCACCGTATGATGCGCCAATTGCTGATTCATATTCCAATACATGTATTTGTAGTTTGAATTGGATACGACAGTTTCCTCACTTCCTTCGGGCTGAATGGCTACTTCTAAATTGATATCGACATGTTTTTCACCCGTATACTCTAAATATGGCAAAACTTTCGGTTTCTGGATAGGTCCAGCCGTTCTAAAAGGTTCTAATGCATCCATAGTTACTACCCAACAAGAAACATGAGAAGCAAAGTTTTTTCCCAAGAATGGACCCAATGGCACATATTCCCAGCCCTGAATATCTCTGGCGCTCCAATCGTTTAACAAGGTCATTCCAAAAATATATTCGTCTGCCTCTTCTGTGGTAATAATTTCTCCCAAAGGTTTACCTTCATAGGTAAAGAAGGCTGTTTCCAATTCAAAATCCAACAAATTACTTTCTCCATACACTGGAACTTCGGCTGTAGGTGGTTTTTTCTGTCCTTTTGGTCTATGGAAATCTACTCCAGATGGTACAATCGAACTTGATCTTCCGTGATATCCAACTGGAATGTGTTTCCAGTTGGGTAACAAGGCGTTATCTGGATCACGGAACAAACAACCTACGTTAAAGGCGTGTTGTTCACTCGAATAAAAATCTGTGTAATCACCGATATGAACAGGCAACAACATTTCTGCTTGGTCGACAGGAATCAATACTTGATCGACATGATGTTGGTTGTTTTGCAAATCTTTGTGGGCTGCATCCAATAATTTTGAGATACGGTTGCGTAAATCTCGCGTCGCTTTTTTCCCTTTTTTCATCATCGGATTCAAGACATCTGCACTAAAATCTGAAGCTTCGAAAGGAAGATTCTCCATATAACCCAAAACAAAAAGTGATTTCAAATCCATGACAAAATCACCAATTCTAGATCCAACTCGAGGCGAAAGTTGAGCCGTTTTAAAAATTCCAAAGGGAATGTTTTGAATTGGAAAATCGGAATTTTGAGCTACTTCGACCCAAGATTTTAGGTATGGATTATTTGCGGGAATATTCATGAATTGTAATTTTTCGTGCTGTTGTATTATACACTGTAAAGTTACAAAATACGGATGAATGATTGACGAAATATAGTTGGACGATTTTTAAATTGATTTTTTAGCGGTTGAGGTTGAAACTCTCAAAACTGTATTGCATAGGTTTTGGAACACAGATGACTCATATTTCGTAGGGTTTTCGCAGATTTTTTGTTTTTAAGATTCATTTCACAAAAAAAGTCAGAGAAAAAGACAGAAATACTAAACTGATGGGCAGCCTAAGTTTTTTATTAAAATATTGGCCTTAGCATCAATTGTATAAACTGTTGGGGTTAAATATTGTGTCGTATATGAATCAACAATTTAAACTAAACATTGAAACGGAAATGCATTACATCTCCATCGACAACTACGTATTCTTTTCCTTCGACCTTGAATTTTCCAGCTTCTTTAACCGCTGCTTCTGATCCCAACGTTGTGAAGTCTTCGTATTTCATAACCTCAGCTCGGATGAATCCTTTTTCGAAATCGGTATGGATAACGCCAGCCGCTTGTGGTGCCGTCATTCCTTTATTGATTGTCCAAGCACGCACTTCTTTTACACCCGCCGTAAAGTAAGTCTGTAAATTCAATAACGTGTAGGCTTGACGAATCAAACGGTTTACACCTGGCTCGTCCAAATCCAATTCCTCTAAGAACATTTGACGTTCTTCGTATGATTCTAATTCGTTGATGTCTTCTTCGATTTTCGCTCCAATGATCATCACTTCAGCATTTTCAGCTGCAACAGAGGCTTTCAAAGCATCCACATGTGTATTTCCTGTTTTCACATGTGCCTCACTAACGTTGCACAAGTACAAGACAGGTTTAGAAGTAATCAGATGAAAACTGTTCAAAATAGCGGACTCTTTTTCGTCCATTTCCATTCCTCGAACAGATATGCCTTGCTCCAATCGTGCTTTCACACGTATGGCTAAATCATTTTCTTTCAAAGAATCTTTGTCGCCTGACTTGATAACTCGAGCAAGCGAAGCAATTTTCTTTTCAATAGATTCTAAATCTTTCAATTGCAACTCAATATCAATCACTTCTTTGTCGCGAACAGGGTTTACATTTCCGTCGACGTGTATGATATTGTCATCTTCGAAACAACGAATAACATGGATAATAGCGTCTGTTTCTCGAATATTCGCCAAGAACTTATTTCCCAAACCTTCACCTTTGGAAGCTCCTTTTACTAAGCCCGCAATATCAACAATCTCCATAGCAGTCGGAACCACGCGTTCAGGATTGACTATTTTTTCCAATTTCTCCAAACGCGTATCGGGAACAGAAATAACGCCAATATTTGGCTCAATCGTACAAAATGGAAAGTTTGCCGACTGTGCTTTCGCATTCGATAAACAATTGAAAAGAGTAGATTTACCTACATTCGGCAGTCCTACAATACCGCATTTTAATGCCATAGTGAAAAATTTTGTGCAAAGATAGGGAAAGTTTCGTTTTGAATAGTCTATGAAACAATTCGATTTTTTAGTTGGAAGAAAAGAACTAATCTAATGCGCCAAATGAAGTGTTAATAGATGATTCCAATTCATAATAGGTCGGATAAACAGGACAATAAGATAGTTATTCATCAACTTGAGGAACTAACCGATTATGATTTTACCAAAGCGTACCGGCATGATTATTTTGAGTTTTATGTTTTTGAAAAAGGCGGCGGAACGCATATGATTGATTTTGAGGAGTTGAAGATCGAGGCGGATTCCTTTCATATCGTAGCGCCTGGACAAGTACATCAGTTGAGTCGCGATCTGAAATCGAAAGGATTCGTTTTTCTATTTAGCACCAGCTCGTTCCAATCTGATAAATCAATCGAGAATTTTCTTTTCGATCACATTTGCCTGGGCGTTCACGAATATGCGCCCAACTATGTTTTCCATTCTGTTGTTGCCGAAAAAATGAAACTGATTTCGAAAAATGCGTGGGAAGAGTATAAGTCTTCAAACGATTTGAAAGAATTAATGGTCAAAACCCAGCTTACGGAATTGATTGTGTATTGCATGCAGAACGGTAAGGCCAGTAAATTTGAATTAAACCAAGCCGACAACGATATTTATATTTTGTTTCGAAGAGAATTGAAAAATAGATTTCGAGAATTGCGAATGGTTAAAGATTACACCTCATTATTGAATGTAACGGATAAGGTGTTGAATGAAATTGTACACGCGAAAACAGGTGAAACGGTCAGCAGTATAATCTATAAACAACTGATTCTTGAAGCTAAGCGACAATTGAATGGTGGATCTTCATCCAAAAACATCGCGTACGACCTCAACTTTAATGATCCAGGCCATTTCAGTAAGTTTTTCAAGTCACAAACCGGAATTCCACCCTCGCAATTTGGGAAAGTACATGAATAAGTCGCAATTGTACATTGAACGAGTTAGGTTTATGGTCGATCTTTGTAGAAATAGAAATTAAAATATCGTGAAAAAATCAATCTCTACACTTCTCACCATTTTTCTTTTGGCTTCGCAAAGTGATTCCCAAACGTGGAATATAGTTCCTTCTGGCACGAATAAAACCTTGAATTCGGTTAGTTTTCCTTCTGCCTCTGTCGGCTATATTGCAGGCGACGACAGTTTGATTTTGAAAACGATGGATGGAGGTTTAACCTGGAATCCATTGGATATGTCGAATTTTAGTTTTCCTGGACCTGAAACGGACTTTTTGCAGATAAAATTTTTAACAGAAAATGTCGGGTATATTTCCGTAGGACCCTATTACGGTATACTTAAAACGATCGACGGTGGTGTCAACTGGAGTGTAGAAAATTCCATTTACGCCTGTTTCAATCATGGATTATACTTCTTCGATGAAAACAGTGGTTTCTTAGGTGGATCGGGGTGTTTTTCTGGTGATATAATTAATAAACTATCCAATGGGACGTGGGAGGAAACAAACATAACCCCTCAATTTATTCAAGGGTATGGCATGATTAATAATTTTGACTTTTGGGACGATAGCTTAGGTCTTGCAGCAAGCGGAGGAGGCGGAGCTTATTTTTTCAGAACGACAAATGGTGGTGTAATATGGGATACTATTCCAAATACTTTGACAGTGAATGATGAAATGACCTCGGTACTTTTTGTCGATAGTTCTCGCGTTTTAGCCACCTATTTACACGGACAGAACGGTGGTTTTGGTGTACTGATATCCATGGATGGTGGTCTTACTTGGTAGCAACACATGAATTCAGCAACGTTTTTCTACCCAAGTATGCACGCTACGCACAAATCAGGAAATGGGCATGTGTATGTTGGTGGACAAGTTCAAATACCAACTAATGGTGTTTATTCTGGAATGATATACGGAAGTGATGATCAGATCACTTTTTGGACATACGAAAATGTCTCTAGAAGTATACGAGATTTCGATTCTTATTCCGATTCAGTCGTTTTTGCTGTTGGTAAAAATGGATATATAATAGTTAATCAACCCTTAGATGGTTTGTCTTTGGACGACAATTTGATGGACGATCATTTGCTTGTGTTTCCGAATTCATCCAAAGGCGAAATTCATATAATGAATGACCAATCTACTATTGATGGAATTCAGTTATTTAATACATGGGGGGCTGAAGTTAAAGAAGCTAATCTAAGTCAAAAATCGAACAATGAATGGTTGATAAATAATCTGAAACCGGGTGTTTATTTGTTGAAAATACGATCAGATAATTACTGGTCTTCGAAAAAGGTTGTCATTTTCTAGAAAGTAAACTCATTTTTGTTACCTAAAATATTCAGACGATCTTTTGATTACTTTAGGTGAACATGTGTTTAAGAAAAAGATTCCGTAAAATGAAAAACCTGCGTTTGACTTCTCCTAGACTTTCGATTCGTCTACTCCTTAAATCGGATCTCCAAGAAATGCATGCTTTGAGTTCAATTCCCGAAGTAGAAAAATACAATACTTTGGGAATTCCAGAAGATATTTCGATTACCAAAGCTATCCTAAAGGATAGGATTGTCGATAATAAGATTAAAAACGCACGTATTCTCACTTTCGCGATTGAAGAAAAAGGCACCGATAAATTCATTGGGATGTTCGGTTTTTCATTCAAATGTACACGGTACAGCAGTGCAGAGATTTGGTACAAATTTCACCCAGATTACTGGAACAAAGGTCTCGCCACGGAAGCGGTTAGTTGTGCACTCGATTATTGTTTTGATGAGTTGAAATTGCACAGAGTGGAGGCTGGATGCGCTATTGATAATCTTGGTTCCATTCGTGTTCTTGAAAAAGCAGGAATGAAACACGAAGGGACCCATCGAGAATCTTTGCCCTTGGAAAGCGGTTGGTCGGACGGTCATACCTTTGGAATTCTCAAAACCGATAAAAGAAACTAGGCCATGCTTGAGTTAAAACCCGTTTGTGAAAAATGTAATGTGTCTTGACCTCAAGATAGCACCGAGGCGATGATATGCAGTTACGAGTGTACTTTTTGTTCCACATGCGTCGAAAATGAGCTTAAGAATGTGTGCCCAAATTGTGGTGGCGGTTTTGAAAAAAGACCGATTCGCATTTCAAAGCGCTAGTTTTAAAATTTTTACATGAAATTGATTAGACCGGGAATTGTTTCATCAAGAAAAAAAGAAATTTAGCTTAACGCACCAAAAATCAACCAACCATACAAGGCAAAGCGGACAAAGCGGAATAGCGCCCATTGCATATAGTTTTTAAAATCGTATTTGATTAACCCACAAGCAAAGGAAACAATAGCGTGAGGAAGAGGCAACAAAGCTCCAATTACAACAAAAAAGCCACCCCATTTTCTTAAATTGGTAATGTGTTTGGCAATGCGATTTTCCAATTGATTTTTAATGGAAGGAATTTTTCCAACTAATTTTCCAAGCCAATACGCCGTTGCACCACCCAAATAGGAAAGCGAAGCCAAAATGAACAAATACAAAACTGGATTGGGCATTTTTGAACTCCAGGCAATGAACATTTCTGGCGGTAAAATTCCAATGATCGTTTCTGAAGCATAAAATATACTGAGTATGCTAAGAGGTGAATAATTGGCCACCAAACTGTCGAGTATGGCGTGTGTATTCAAATAATAATAGTCCAATATGAAAAATGCGATCAAAAGAATCGCCAAAATGACGCCCCCTTTGAGTGCGGTTTGTTTCAAAAAATCATAGAAATTCGTCATCTTATAATAACGATTCAATAATTTTAATTTTTTCCTCCTTTCGCGCGACAACATCCTTTCTGATTTCATTTTTGGTTCGATAAAAATACCGCTATTCCACTATTCAAAATTATCTATCGTTTTGGTTTCTGTTAATAAAACGGAAAATCCATGAATCTTTTTTTGATTATTTTTGAAAGCACCAGATTATACTCAAACATATGTTTAAAGGCTTATTAATATTTCTGATTATTTCAACTGGAACTTTCGCTCAAAACGATTCCACCTTCATTCGTAAAATTTACGATGAAACACTCCTCCGTGGAAAAGCTCATGAAGATTTACGCTCACTTTGCAAAGACGTTGGAGCCAGAATTTCAGGTTCGGCAGCAGCAGAAATGGCGGTTTATTGGAGTGAAGCAAAAATGAAATCGCATGGTTTTGATAAGGTGTATTTGCAGGAAATTCAAGTTCCGCATTGGGAAAGGGGAACAAAAGAAAGCGCCTACTTTAAAGATGATAAAGGTGTTTTGCACAAAGTAAAAGTTCTCGCGCTTGGTGGTTCGATTGGCACAGAAGGAGCAATTGAAGCCGATGTAATCGAGTTTACTTCTTTGGATGCACTTAAAAAAGCGACAAGAAGCCAAGTTGAAGGCAAAATAGTTTTTGTGAACCAACCGATGGACGCCGCACAAATTTCTACTTTCAGAGCATACGGAGCCTGTTGGCCACTCCGAGGATTGGGTGCCGTTGAAGGAAGTAAATTAGGCGCAAAAGCAGTGATAATTCGTTCGCTTGCCCTGCCTATCGATGATCATCCGCACACAGGTTCTATGCACTATGTCGATTCAGTGGCGAAAATTCCTGCAGCGGCTTTGTCCACGATTGACTGCGAATTGCTTTCTGCTCAATTGAAAAAAGGAAAATGCAAATTCGTTCTGGAAATGAATTGTCAGAATTTCCCAGATGAAACTTCCTACAATATCATTGCAGAAATGACCGGAAGCGAAAAGCCAAGAGAATATATCACTTTCGGTGGACATATCGATTCTTGGGACACCGGAGAAGGTGCACATGACGACGGGGCAGGAGTGATCCATAATTTAGAAGCTTTACGCGTTTTGAAAACACTAAATTACAAACCAAAACATACATTACGCCTCGTGTTTTTCATGAACGAAGAAAACGGAAACATGGGCGGTAAAACCTACGCGACATGGACAAAAGAAAGAGGTGATAAACAGATCGCTGCTATTGAAAGTGATAGAGGAGGATTTTCACCCAGAGGTTTTGATTTGGATGGTCCAGACAAACACCTCGACTTATTAAAAAGCTTCGCGCCTTTATTCGCTCCGTACTTCGTCAACCAATTCGAAAAAGGATATGGTGGTGTCGACATCGGGCCGCTAAAAGATGAATTTGAAGGAATACCATTGTTCGGTTTCGCAGTCGATTCTCAACGGTACTTCGATTTTCATCATGCCGAAAGTGACGTATTCGAAAATGTAAACAAACGAGAATTGGAACTGGGCGCGGCTTCGGTGGCGGCTTTGATTTATTTACTCGATCAGAAATTATAAGTAGGCTTCGACTCCGTTCAGCCTGCGTTCTAACAAGAATTTCAAGCGTTGACTGACTAGCGGTCAAGACAAATTTAGCGCTGACTGAGCAGAGTCGAAGGCAAGCGATATTAAACACTCAAAAAAATGATAATAACACAACCCAACCCCGAACACGCACCATCTTGGTCTAAGCACTACTTCAAATACATTGAAGAGGAAGAAAGTTTATTACAATCTATGCAAGGTCAGCGTGAGGTCTTTTTGACTTTTTTAAAAAATATTCCAGCAGACAAATGGGATTATCGCTACGAAGAAGGAAAATGGTCGATCAAAGGTGTAATTTCGCATGTTATCGATACAGAATTGATTTTCCAATACCGCTCTCTTCGCACTTCACGTCACGACCCAACAAATATGGAAGGTTTCGATGAAAATGCGTATGATTTGACCGCTAATTTGGACGAACGTTCACCTGAACAAATAATCGACCAATTTATGGCAACACGAAACAGCAGCATCGCCTTATTTGACGGAATGAATGAAAGTAATTTGGATTTCGTCGGAACGGGAAATAATCAACCTTTTTCTGCCCGAAGCGCTGGTTGGCTGATGGTTGGACACGCTATTCATCATATGTATGTCATTGAAGAGAGATATTTGATTAGAACTGAATGAATCACTTTTACTGTTTTCGATAACTCTTGACTTTCTAGATTGATAATCTATTAAGAATCGAAAAAGTTATTCTACTTTGTGAACAAATTCCTATACATATTCGTTCAATATCATAACATTGTAAAGATTATTTGAATTATCTTTGCAATTCTAAACAGGAATGTGATGAATATCGCTTTCTGCTAAAAAACAAAAAAAGCTTACATGGCAGATATTTTTGAAAAAATCAAGAAAAACAGAGGTCCAATTGGACAGTACTCAAAAGGTGTTCACGGTTATTTTACCTTCCCGAAATTGGAAGGTGAATTAGGAAACAAAATGGTTTTCCGCGGCAAAGAATGTCTTGTTTGGTCTTTGAATAACTACCTCGGTTTAGGAAATCATCCTGAAGTGCGTAAAGCGGATAAGGAAGCAGCTGAACAATTCGGATTGGCTTACCCAATGGGTGCGCGAATGATGACGGGACAGACGAGCGAACACGAGATGTTGGAAAATGAAATCGCCGAATTCATGGGTTTTCCAGATTCAATCTTGTTGAACTTCGGGTACCAAGGAATGGTTTCAGCCGTTGACTGTTTGGTAGATAGAAATGACATCATCGTCTACGATAGCGAAGCCCACGCTTGTATTTTGGATGGAATGCGTTTGCACAATGGAAAACGTTTCGTGTTCAAGCACAACGACATGGATAGCTTCGACAAACAAATGACGAATGCTACTCGTTTGGCAGAAACAACGGGAGGTGGAATCTTAGTTATTACCGAAGGAGTTTTCGGAATGGCGGGAGACCAAGGAAAATTGAAAGAAATAGTTGAATTCCGTAAATCGGGTAAATATGATTTCCGTTTGTTCGTTGATGACGCTCACGGATTTGGAACACTCGGTGAATCAGGTCAAGGCGCCGGAGAGGCGCAAGGCGTTCAAGCTGAAATCGACGTGCTATTTGGAACTTTCGCCAAATCAATGGCGTCTGTTGGAGGTTTCCTTTGTGCAAATGAAGATATTGTTGAATACTTCCGTTACAACATGCGTTCTCAAATGTATGCGAAGTCTTTACCGATGACTATCACTGTTGGAGCGCGTAAACGTCTTGAAATGCTTAGAACTCGTCCAGAAATTAAAGCGCAATTGTGGACGATTGCTACCGCTTTGAAAAAAGGATTAGGCGAAGCAGGTTTCGATTTAGGCGAAGCGAATTCAGTTGTAACACCTGTATTTATGAAAGGTAATTTGGCGGAAGCGACCAACTTGACCTACGATTTGCGTGAAAATCACAATATCTTCTGTTCAATTGTAATTTATCCAGTTGTACCAAAAGATGTGATCATGTTGCGTTTGATTCCAACTGCTGTTCATACTTTAGAAGATGTGAACTACACAGTAGAAACATTCAAGAAAATCAAAACGAAACTAGATGCCGGCGAATACAAATCAGACGAAATGGCGGCTGTTGAAGTAGACGACAAAAAGAATATGAAATAGAGCTTTTTTTCAGACTATAGTTAAAGCCAGGTTTCGATTGAAATCTGGTTTTTTTAATGCTTAAACTTTTTGTCCCTCAACTTTTTTTACGAAATCCGTTACGGTGAAATAAGAGTGCGAATGAAATGTTGGTGCAAAAGAAGTGGCTTTTTAGATTTTGTGGAAAGAGTGTCATTATTATATTTGGCAATATAAAATCTTTGTTTCTTGCGGTTGTGCATGAATATCTAGATTTTGAAATAACCATGCACAGTTGTGTTTTGGAGTGAAATCGAAAGAATTTACACTCAATTTTGACTATCTCTGTTATACAACAGTTTGAAGATGTACAATGCCTTCTTTCGAACTGTTGTAATCAACTTCATCAGCTCACTCTTCAAATCCAAAAACCCATTAAATTTCGTATCTTTCAACGAACTTTTAAAAATATCCAAAGCGTTTCTGGTGTATTTTTTATTGTACCAAATTAACTATGAAATTATTTCTTTTCTCTCTCGTTTTTATCAGTGGTTTCACCTTCGCCCAAGGACCTCAAATCTCTATAAAAACACAATTCGACACTTATAAAATCGAGCAACTTTCGGATAAAATTTTGAAAGGGAACGAACAGGTTATCGACTTGTATCCCATCATGAAATTGAATGGCGAATACTTCATTTCCTTCGTTGGGAAGAAAGTTTTGGGAGCGACTTTGGACAATCAAGAGGGCATTTTCTACGGAAAAAAAATTGGTGATATTTTGAGCGTTCGCGTACGTTTGGATAAACTGAATACGATTCAAAATATTGAAGGATTGGCCTTTTTGGAATTGGCTGGGAAAATTAAAAAATCGCTCGATAAAGTTTTGTGGGACACACGTGTCGATAGTGTGCACGCCGGATATGGATTACCTGAAGGATATTCGGGAAAAGATGTTTTCATCGGCATCACCGATTGGGGATTTGATTATTCGTCGCCCATGTTTTACGATACTTCCTTGACCAATACGCGAATTCATTCGGCTTGGGATCAGTTCAAATTGAGCGGACCAGCTCCAGCCGGATACAATTACGGAACGGTGTACAATACCCCAGCACAATTTGTAGCGCAGGGTGCAGATACGGCCAATATTTATTCTTACGCTACGCACGGTTCGCATGTGGCAGGCATTGCAGGTGGCAGTGGAGCAGGATTGCAATACCGTGGAATGGCATTCGAATCGCAGTTTTTGTTTACGACTTTTTTAGTAGATGAAGCAGCTGTGCTCGACGCCTGGCAATGGATGAAAAGCATTGCCGATGCGGAAGGAAAACGCCTGGTCATGAACATGAGCTGGGGCTTGTATCACTTTGGAACGAATGATGGAACGTCGTTGATGAGCCAAGCAATTACAACTATGTCTGATGAAGGTGTGGTTTTCGCAACTTCGGCGGGAAATAATGGCGACGTGAATTTTCACCTGAAAAAGGATTTCAATAACGATTCTATTCGCAGTGCAGTAGCGTTTTACAATTACAATTCGAATGCGAACATGTGGGGACAAAGTTTGCATGCTTGGGGCGAGGTCGGACAAGATTTTGAAATGAAGATTGAATTGGTCACCTCCTCCAATCAATTGCTGATTTCGAGTCCGTTCATCCCGGCTTCGTTCAATGGCTACATCGATACTTTTATGGTGTCTGGAATAGATACTGTTTGGTACAATGTGACGGCGCAAATGGCGCATCCGCAAAACAACCGACCTACTATCCGTTTTCGGGTGAAAAAGACCAATACGCAGTTGAAAATAATCATGAATGCAAAGGCCACAGCAGGTCGGGTACATTTCTGGAACGTGACAGAATTGTTAACCGATGTGGGCAATTGGGGCATGTCGTTTTTGACGGCAGGTGCTGGTACTGTCGGTGGCGATCATTTCTACGGAATTGGAGAACCAGCTGCTTCGGGATCGTGTATTTCGGTGGCGGCGTACACGTCGAGTTATGTTTTGGCGAATGGTCAAACGTACGGCGGTGCAAGAGCGAATTTTTCTAGTATCGGTCCACGCTACGATGAGGTACTAAAACCGGATATTTCGGCACCTGGAGTAGGTGTTCGTTCGTCGATAAGTTCATATACGGACAACAATTATAGTCCAACGACAACTGTCTTTTTCAATGGTAGAACGTATCCATTCGCGGCTTTTTCTGGAACGTCGATGTCGTCTCCAGCGGTAGCCGGAATTTGTGCTTTGCTATTGGAAGCGAATCCGTATTTGTCGGCCGAGCAAGTGAAAGATATTATCATTCAAACACGACGATTGGACAACAATACGGGCAACATTGGTCCGAATGGCGATACCGAATGGGGACATGGGAAAATCAATGCGTATGCAGCAATTCAATTGGCTTTGCAGACGGTAGGAATAGTAGAACCGGAAATGGAAAAGTCTTGGATGATTTATCCGAACCCATCTGCTGATTTAATACAGATTGATGGAGTGGAAGGCATAGAAAATGTACAAGAAGTTTACATCATTGATGCGACAGGAAAAGTCTCTACTTTGGAAATGAATTCAGGAGGAATTGCTATTTCAAATCTTCCAACGGGAAATTATATCGTTCGATTTTTAGCAAACGGTAAAGTTCTGCAAAGCAAATTCGTTAAGTTTTAATTGATTTCATCGGTGTAGAAAGATATCTTAACGGCCAATCCTTGAGGAAGTATATTTGATAGTATCATGTTCTCAAGCTCAATATAATTAGACTGTTCCCGTCCTTTTTTTGATAAAAAAGAAAAAATAAGGTTTCGTTCGATTTGATTACTTTTGCACCCGAGTTATGCGAAACCTGATTATCCGTTTTATCGATAATTTCTATTTTATTTTTCGGTCGTTCATGCCACTGAAAACGTATCGCTATGCTGTTTGTGGTGGAAGTAATTTGCTTTTGGATATTCTACTTTATTTCGTTTTTTACCAATTCGTCTTTGCGAAACAAGATTTAGATTTGGGCTTCCTTACCCTAAGTTCGCACATCGCGTCCTTGTTTGTCGTTTTCCCAATTACATTTCTCACAGGGTTTTTACTCAACAGATTTATCACTTTTGACGATTCCAATTTGCCTTGGCGAACGCAATTTATTCGCTATTTTATGGTTGCGTTGGTTGCTATTATTTTGAGTTATATTCTTATGAAAATCCTTGTGGATGGATTTGGATTTTATCCTACAATTTCAAAAATAATTACCACGCTTATTTCTGTCGTCTACAGTTATATTTTGCAAAGCAAGTTTAGCTTTCGCGTGGTGGAGCAATAGTAGTTTTTTACTACTTAAAAAATACGCAAATCAGATTTTTCTTTCTGTCATATATTGTACATTAAACTCAGACTAAAGCTATTGATGCTCGTCGAAATTATTGGTTCAGGTTGGGCATCAACCATTTTAGATGATAGTGTGAAGCTTTTCACAAAGAACAATTCCAAATTCAAAGATTTTTTATTGGCCATAATAAAGGAAAAACTTTGACCAATTTTTAAGTCCATTAAACTGTAATTTGTTTTTATCTCTCTTTGAGAGGTGATATTATATTTTTCACCACCAACCCATTGTGCTGTTGAATCAATATGATCAAATGCTGAAGATTATTGTAAGCTTGTGTACTTCAATTCAATCGGAATATAAAAGGCCACATTTTTCTTGTAACCATCATATTGATATGTATATCGGAATCCTGCACTATAGGAGTTTTTCAATCCTGTTAAACCAATGTCCGCATTGATTCCTGCATAGTTTTGTCGATTAAAATATTTACCAACTCCAGCTCGAATACTGCTGTTTAGGTATGAATATGCACCCGTAGGACCTCTATAAAAATTGTCATCTGTGGTAAAATCACTGTTGAAACTGATCATACCCAGATTAAAACCTACATGAAACTCAATGCCGCTTTCTTTTCTAGGTCTTAATTCAAACGGTTTTTTGGCATCATACGCTATATTTTGTCAGTAACGGTCGTATTCCTCTGCTTAAAAGGTGTATTTACTTCCATCATTGTTCTTGAATATGATGGTTCCATTGTTCTCATTAAACGAAAGAATTTCACCTTTAAAAACACGTCCGTCTTTCATGTAAATGACATCTTAAACCAATTTCGTCGAGTCGCTTTGTGCATTAAAACTAGAAATGGAGAATAGGCAAAGGAGTAAAAAGAAATATTTTTTCATAGTATTCGGTATAGATTTCAGGTCCTCTTGAATGTAAATTAATTCTTTAAGAATTTACGAATAATTGTCTGAAAGAGCAAAAAATATACAGAAGATAAACCCAGAATTCAACTTACCTTTGTCGGTGAAATGTCATTCAAATTAATATCTAGTCCTTTACAAAGTTTTACGGAATTCCGATTTCGAAATGCATTGGATAACCATTTTGGTGGAATTGATACCTATTACGCTCCATATATTCGATTGAATGGTAAAATGGAGATCAAAGCCAACTATGAACGCGACCTTCTTCCCGAAAACAATATCGTGCAAGAGCTCGTTCCGCAAGTCATGACGAATGATCCGGATGAATTTCTATTCGTTGTAAAATACGTTCAAAGTTTAGGATACAAGGAACTCAATTGGAATTTGGGTTGCCCGTATCCAATGGTAACGAAGCGCTGTATGGGTTCAGGTTTGATAAACGAGCCTCAACGCATAGACGAAGTTCTTGAAAAAGCGCACGAAGAATCGGACATTGTAGTTTCCATGAAGATGCGAATGGGGTATGAAAACCCAACTGAGATTTTAGATACCTTTCCTATTCTAGACAAGTATCCGATTAAAAACATTGGCATTCACGCTCGAATTGGGAAGCAATTGTACAAAGGTGGAGTGGACCTTGAATCTTTTCAAAACTGTTTGGACAAAACGAAACACACGATTTATTACAACGGTGATATTTGTTCTGTAGCTGATTTCCGCCGAACGCAAGACCTTTTTCCTTCCATCGAAAATTGGATGATTGGTCGTGGATTGATTTCAGATCCCTTTCTCGCACAAATGATCAAAGCGGATAAGGAGGTTTATCCAGACAATCGATGGGAACTTTTCCGCAAGTTTCAATATAAATTGTTCGACGAATACGCTGGAGCACTTTCTGGAAAAAGTCACGTACTTACGAAAATGACCTCGTTTTGGGAGTATTTCTCCGCGAGTTTTTCCAATTCACATAAAGTGTTTAAGAAAATCAAAAAAGCCAAATCAATCGATGCATATCACGAAGCGGTGGAAGACATTTTTAGAGAATTTGTTTGATTAAATAATTCAATAATTGATTCATTTAATCAAACGATAAAAAGTAAGCTCAAAAGAGTTTTTACTTTTTCAAAATCTCAATTCCTGCTTTCAAGCCGTTTTCTGTTTCCAGTTCCACGAAATAAACACCATTCACACCTTCTATTTCTTAGTCGAAAACCTGAACATCGATAAAGGATTTTTGGCTCACCAGTTTTCTTTTCGCATCAAAAACTTTCGCATTGATTTGCAAATAGTTTGCACCCAAATCGATTTTTAGATTCCTCTGCGTTGAATTTGGATAGACTTTCAAACTAGTTCCAAAATCATTTTCAAGTAAACCTACTTTCGAAATCAAGAAACAATCCGAAGTATCTGAACAATCGTTTTCCGTAACAATGACTCAGTAACTTCCATTTGCCGTAGCAGTAAAGGTTTGATTCGTCGCTCCATTGATTGATGCATTTCCATTGTCGTAATCTATCCATTGGTAGCTCGCTGAACTTGCTTTGCCTGTAAGGTTACGTCTCCAATTAGCGACATTCCTGTGTTGGCGCTATTTATCGTCAAATTCAGATTAAGAATCGAATCGCAACCCGCTGCATTTGTTAAGGTTACACTGTATAGGTCTGTAGACGTATAGTTTTGCCCTGTCAATGCCCATGTATATGAATCACAAGCCGTTTCGATTATCGTTTCAGTTGAACCTTGACCTATTGTAAATATCAGAGTTATCATCGAGTCGCATCCTGCAGCATTAGGAATAATAGCAGAATGGATTCCAGACATGGTGCACAGCAATTCGTTAATTGGCCAAGTATAGGTAGTTGAGGTTTACCAAAAAAAGCTCTTAATGGACTTCATTCCTTAATTTCTTCATGTTTCCTTTTCAGACAGAAATCGTAAGGAAATCCTATTCCAAATCTTTTAATGTAAATGTATTAACAACGTTGTGCGATAAGATTTGAAAAATTAATCCACCGAAGCCTCCAACTCTTCTTTCTTAACCTTGATTGTCGCAATTCGGTTAAAGCTGCCCATCAAGGTAACACGCGTCAGAATGATTAGACCACCATCTTGTGTTTGATGAAAATCGGCTGCTTTTAGCGGAACACTTTCGCCCAAGTATTTACTTCCTTTGAGCACACTCGTTCCTTTTTCGTAAAAACTAAGGAGCAGCTGATTGCTTTTAGTAGTAGACAAATAGACCGAATAGTCGGAGCTATTAATCGAAATATTTTTAATCAAAATAGGACTTGATGCATCTATCTCAACTTTGCCTGTTGCGGGGATTGATTCGGCAATGTCAATTGTAGTAGGTGAAAGCGTAGCATTTGGGTTGAAATACTGATTTGCAAATGAGAATCTCGCCAAGGAATATTTGTTGGCACCCAAAGGTAAAATGGCGTTCATACCGCCATCGAAAGCGGCTCCATTGTAGACGCCCGAAAAATCGAGATTGGCATCCATAAAAACGGTGGAGAAACTGTAATTGTTGAATCCACTTAGTACCACATAATCTTTTTCAGGAGTTACGCTGACGAAAAAAGGAAAGCGTTTGCCTGTGTAACTTAAGTGATCGACAATTTTATCTTCTACGTCAGTAAAAATTTGAACATTGCCCGAATTTTTAATTTGATCTAAAGTGCTGGAGATTTTGTAAATACCAGTTCTAAAAGAACTTCTAATGTAGTTCTGAATGTAAACGGCATCTCCAGCATCGGCAGCATACAGTGGATATTTGAGATCTGTAAATTGTTGAAATTCGACGGCGTTTTTTCCGTTTTCATCCACTTGCATCACGTATGTGAAGAGTCCAACGGCATCCATACAAACGAAATACAAATTGCCATTTCGTTCGATTAAATTGGGCACTGCGTTCACGTATTTGGATGGTAAATCAAATTCCCAAAGCATATCGCCAACAGCATCGGTTTTCAGCAAATGAATTTTCCAACCATTATAGGCGCTTAAAGTCAAATAACCGTTATCGTTCGTTCGTTGTATGCTCAAAGGGAAATAATTTCTATTTCCGTTATTGTCGTTGTAGACTTTAATAAACGATTCTTTGGGTTCGAACTCTTTTTTACATGATAAAAAAACTAGCCCAAAAGCAAGTAAAAACAAGAGATTGAAGGCAAATGTATGGGGTAAATTATTTTTCATCATCTTCGTTTATAATATTTCTTACGTCTCAGAATGTTTGTGCTAATGGAGTTGTTTAAGGGAACTGAAACCGATAATTGAACGTTCAAAACCACCATTTTAAATTGATCAAAAACATCCAAATATTTCAGTGCAAAACCGTTTAAATCAGAATACCTATTTTCGTCGCTTATCACTTTGAACAACCCATATTTGACATTCCCTTCCAAACCAAATGTCACGTATTTCGTGTAATAATTGAGTCCTACACCACCAGTCAAGCCCAAATTGAACTTCCGCGTATTTTCTTTTATAGATACTTCGGCCGATGAAGCCAATTCATTGTCCGTTTCTTCACCATCGATGGTGTTATCGTAATGAATTATTTTTTTGGCTTGATGTCTAAAATCCAATGAAACACCACCTTGAATATAGGGTTTCAATTGTCCGTTGGTTATTTCCCATCGTGCTTGAAGAGGCACCGTGAAATAGGAGATTTTTTGAACGTGGTGCATTTCTCGATTGAATTCTTGTTTGTTCACCGTATCCGTCCACGAATAATTGGTGAAGTATTTAAACCCAACCGATTGATAAGCAACATCGCCTACCAGTGAAATGGAATTGGTTAAGTTAAAGCTGTAACGAATGCCAAATTGGGCACCTGGATTTTCGATTATATTATCATAATCTTTCTCCAGTCTTGTCGAATTGGAAGTCAATACGGAATATCGATCCGTAATTTTTGGAAGAGAAAAATTCACTCCACCAATCAAACTGAGATAGGATTTATTCTTATTGTGAACGGAGTAATTCTGTCCGTAAGTGAACTGCGAAAGTGCACTCAAAAGCAAAACAACACTTAGTTTAGTACTCAAAATCATTTTTGTAAAATTACCTTTTTTGTAATTGATACACTATTTGTTTTAAGCGTAAAAATATACGTTCCGCTTTGAAATTGTGAAAGATTAAAATCGAGACTGTGTTTTCCTTCGTTGGTATTTTCATCCACAAGAGTGGCAACAGATCGACCTGTTAAATCCATCACGTCAATTTCGACATGGCCTCCTTTGTGCAAATAATATTCGACGGTTGTCTTAGATGAGCTTGGATTTGGATAACAATTCATCCACAGATTTTCCTTGAATAACTCGGTTGTACTCAAGGCCTTACATTGCACATAATCCACTCTGTTTTCAACGTAATCTTCAAATTTTACTTGAGTAATCGCAGGATCAGTAGCGCCGAACCAATCTTTTATGACTGAAGTAAAAACCTGACGGTAATCGTGTTGCATGGGAATGTTTCCGTTTTGCAAGTTCGCCAAATCTGGATTTTCACCATAAACTCCCGGATTCAAGCAGGTTCCGAAAACCAACATCGGCGCTGCGTTTCCGTGATCCGTTCCATAACTCGAATTCGAGGTTGCTCTACGTCCAAATTCAGAATAGGTCATTGCCATCACACGATCGGCTAGACCAAGATTCTGCAAATCATCATAAAATGCTTTCATCGCTGAAGAAATGTGATACATCAAAGCGGCATGTTTTCCCATGGTTGTGTTTGACGTTTCCACTTGGTTGGCATGCGTATCGAAACCGCCAATTCTACACAAAAAGACTTTTGTTCCGATGCCTCCAGCCAACAAACGTGCTATGATTTTCAATTGCGGTGCCAATGGATTATTTAAAGCTCCCGGAGGTGCAATGAATGGGTATAAGTCAGGATAAACGGTTGCTGAATTTGCTCCAGCATCATACACATCTTTCAATCGTTGTGCATACCCATTGGCTTGCTGTTCCATTTGCATCATGTATTCGATTTCCTCACCTGCATGTGTATCTGGAAAATTAATCGGTGAAGCCGTGCCCACGCTATTGATCAAATTATAGAATGCATTTGGATCTTGAATGGACAATCCTGCCGGAATTCCCTCATCGCGATGAAATGCTAAGGATACACCTGTTCCAATTTCTATTGCCAGAGGATCTGGGGTCGTTGGATTGGGATAATTTGTCGGATACCCCGGATAATAATGTTCCAAATATCTTCCCATCCAGCCTGAACTTTCGTATTGGTCATAATCAACTCCCATGTGCCAAATATCTCGGCTTCGGAAATGTGACCCATTGCTATTGGCATAGGAAACATTTTGGATAACAGCCAAGTGACCATTGTCGTACATTACTTTCGCTCCCGTCATATCTGGGTGTAAACCCACTTTTTTATTGTCGGGCTGCGTCATATCCAAAGGAATATATTGACGAGATCCCGTTTGTGGAATGGCGATATTCGGTCTTAAATTGTAATAATTCCCATATTGATCTATCGGAATAACCATGTTTAGTCCGTCGTTTCCACCGTGTAATTCTACTAGAATCAACACGCGATCGTTCAAACTTTTCATGGCAATATCTTTCAAAAAACCATCTTTTTCAGCCGCATAGAGTGGAACTCCGTTGAGTTTTAGTAACATGCCGGAACCCAATAGGGCTGATATTCGTGCAAAGTCTCTTCTGTCCATAATATTAAAGCTTAATAGAGTTGATATTCAGGCGATTGCATCATTGCTAAGGCTAGGTTCTCCAATTGAACACGTACATTGGTATCGTCATTCGTATTGATGTAGGTAATCCATTCTACTGTCCAATTATTTGCCGAAAGGTTATCTAATAAAATAGTATCCTTGAAATAATTGAAGCGTTCAGGTGTTAATTGTATTGGAATCATCCAGGAGACCAATTCTTGCATCAGACTTAAGGAGTCACCAGGATTTGTGCAGTTGTCTTTTACGAATAAAACAAAGTCTAATTTTAATAATACCGCACTATTACCGTTTGTGAAACCATCAATTAAGTATTCAGCAAATTTGTATCGGTTGGCCAGATAATTGGATGAAATCCAGTACCGTTGAAAATCGGGTACTTGAAAATAAGCATCATAACCGGCAACATCATACGGCTCAAAAAAGGGTAAGCCTTGTGAATCCAATTGATTTATAAGTTTGCTATATAAGGTATAGTTATTTTCTAAATCCGTTGTTTGGTCCGGAACATCCAAATCAAACAAGCGAATGGAACCTATTATCAAATCAAGTGGCGATTTGATAATTGCTCCGATATTATTATCGTTCGTTGGCGCAGAATCGACATCGTAAAAATGTTCGCTGGCAAAAAGCACTTGTAAAACGGAAGTAATTTGAAAATTGTTCTGCTCCAAAGTTGCTGCGAGCGGACCGATTATATCTGTTTCAATTTCCGGAGTAATGTCGAAATAGACAAACTCACGATATATTCTTCGGCAAATATTTTTAGCTGTATGGGGTGAATTGAAAATCATATCAATCAAGTCATCCAATTCTTGGTATACACCTTGAACGGTGGTATTCGTTCCTAATACTCCAGTCGTTTGTATGAGCGTATTGTTGAATGCTGCCGTAAATTGCTTGTTGGTCACATCATGTTGCGAAGACATAGTGCCGTTGCCTTTCACTTTTCCCGTTGGAATATTCGTTATGGGATCTATTGTTTGGTAGCTGGTATCGGTACCCCAACCAGTCAGAACTTTTGTAAGCGCTTTGACATCGGTTTCTGTAAAATTGGTATAATCTGTAGGTCCCACTTGTGAACCTTTTCCCACTGTGAAAAGCTCTAAAAATTCACGTCCAAAATTTTCCTGAGGATTGCCTTTCACGTTTTGATTACCGTCCAAATGAATCAACATGGAATTATCAATGCAAATGGCTTTTGCCAGAGCTTTGTAATCGCCTAATGCATAAAAACGCAAGAGTCGCAAGTAATCTAAGGAAAACTGTTCTTTGTTTTCTACTCTTGAAATAATCAAGGGAATATGTGTGTGATAAAACCAGACCATCCGTTCGGTTAGGTTCGGACCTGAAGCACGCATATTTTCCATCCACCAACCGCTTGTAAACTCACTTATCGTATCTCCACCATGATTTGGGTGCGGTACATTTGGACTTACCCAATCCGTTCCCGTCAAAAAATCAATGGGTAAATTGGGCGGAAGTTGTGGCTGTATCAGTTGGTTAAAAGCAGCCGCTGCTGTCAAATTAGAAAAGGCTTGAATGTCTTGCAGCCGAGGACCAAAAGTCGCTCGACGTAACAAATGGGCAGCATTTTGAACTCCAAGAGTTCCTGTAATAGGGGTGAGAGATGCCATTTTAGTTGTGTTTGTGCCTCTAAAATAAGGCTTTTAACGTTAAAAAGTAAGTTGGTCTTGTATTTTAAAACGGTGGAGTAGATGAATGGTTGTGTAAAGTTAGGAGTTATTTTCGTTGGTATTCTATCTCGATTAGTTCAATAACTCTTTTCATAATTATTGTTTTAAAAATTAGTTATGTAGGTACGAGCTTTATAAACCTCTGATTTAAAACTCGCTGCCTGTTATAGTTACGGAAAGATGAACAAAATAAGTATGACTTACATCATGTTCTGAAGTGGATCATCAATGACTACTTGAATCGTGAATTTAACATTAAGATGGACTATGTACAAGTGTTAAGGAATGAAGACCATTAAGTAAAACACCAAAAACTAAATGAACTTAATTTCTTCATGTTAAATAATTCCCGCTTACGCCTCTACGTGCACCACCATCTTCGTCTCAAAAAAGTCTGTTGGAAAGTGATCGTGTAAATTGTAGTACCTTTTTTTCTGTTTTACGGTCGACATTTCTTCTTTCAAATCGCCGCCTTTTAGATAGAGAATGCCGTTTTTTAATTCGTGCTGATTCTTCTTTTTGTTCTTGTTTTTCACCCATTTCAAAAAGTCGGGCATCTTGGTTACGGCTCTAGAAATGATGAAATCGTAACTGACGAGTATGTTTTCTGCTCTATCGTTGATTGTTTTTACGTTTTCTAAGCCTAAAGCTTCCGCTACTTCATTCACCACTTTTATTTTCTTACCAATGGAGTCGACTAAAGTGAATTTCGTTTCAGGAAAAAGTACTGCCAAAGGAATACCTGGAAATCCGCCACCGGTTCCAATATCCAAAACCATAGCGCCCGGTTTGAAGGGTTGAACTTTAGCGATTCCGAGGGAATGAAGGACATGACGCTCGTAAAAATGTTCAGTATCTTTTCTCGAAATCACGTTGATTTGACTGTTCCACAATTGGTATAAATCGAACAAATCGGCGAATTGCTGTTTTTGGATATCGGTGAGATCCGGAAAATGGGTGTAGATAAGAGAAACGTTCTCCTTCATGATTTATAAGGTGTGTTTCTTGTCTTCCATCATGTTCGATAGAAAATCGCGTGCACGGAACAATTGTGCTTTCACGGTTCCCAATGGTAAATCTAATTCGTTGGCAATTTCTTCGTAGCTCAACTCTTGGAAATAACGCAATTCGATCAATTGACGGTAACGCGGTTTTAATTTGCTGACCACTTCACGCATAGCATTTACCTTTTGCTTTTTCATCATGTGTTCCGATGGATCAAGCGTATTGGATTCTGCTTCGATGTACATTATTGAGCCGTCGGAAGTTGAAATTCCTGAGTCCATGGATGTGACTTTAATTCTTTTCTTGCGGATGAAATCGATACAGTTGTTGGAAGCTATTTTGAACAACCAAGTTGAAAAGGCGAAGTTAGGAGAGTATTGCCCGATGCGATTAAAAGCTTTTCCAAAGGCTTCGATGGTTAAGTCGTCGGCATCATCCGGATTTTTCACCATTTTCAACATGGTATAATACACCGATTCGCGGTAACGCTCCAAAAGCAATGAATACGCATGTTGGTCACCTTTTTGTGCTTTGGCTACCAACACCAAATCTTCTGTCGCCTTCTTCGAAAAATTCCCGTTTACTTCCATGATCCTTTTCTATTTCTTCCTGTAAGGTAAAATAGATAGGGCAAAAGCATAAAATATCCAATTTCCAAAAAGGGAAGAAAAAGAACGAACTTCTTCTCGTTTAATTTTTTGAATATCAAGCTTTGAACCATCCATTTTAGAACAAAAACGAGGGCGAATACTCCAACGCACCACCAACGATATTGCCCGTTGAATAACAAAGAAACGAAAGAAAGGAGCAGTATTAACAGGCTGATAGGATAGATTCCTAACATCCATTTTTTGAAAACCTTGTAATGCTTACTCGCGGAGTAATGTCTTTGTTTTTGGGCAATCCAATCTTCCCATGTCTCTTTTGCCTGTGAATAACAAAATGTTTCTGGCTCAATGGAGATGGAATAGTTCTTCTTTTTGGCCGCACTTTGGATGAACAAATCATCGTCACCAGAAAGAACGGCGTAGTGCGATTTGAATCCACCCACCCGATTATACACCGTTTTTGTGTAACCCATATTTCGGCCAACGCCCATATATGGCTTGCCGCGAAGAGCAGAACCTAAATAATTCATGGCAATCCACGCCGTGTCAAAACGGATGATGGAATTTAAAATTCCTTTTGTCTTTTTATAAGGACCGTAACCAATTACGATTTCGCTTTTTGGGGTGAATGCGCCCGCCATGTTTTTCAGCCATTGATTAGAACTGGGTAAACAATCAGCATCGGTGAACATCAAATGTTCGTGTGTCGCTCCCTTGATTCCAATCGACAACGGTAGTTTTTTTCCAACCTTTTGGTGATGGTTTTTTTCCAATTCAATGACTTTCAAATTAGGAAAACGCTGTTTGTAGGCGTGCAGTAAATATTTCGAATCGTCGATGGACTGATGATTGATCACGACCACTTCAAAACTGGGATAATCTTGGGTAAGGATTGTTTCCAAGTTTTTGGTCAAATTTGATGCTTCGTTTCTTGCAGCGATAATAATGGAAACTGGAGGCAAGGAAACCAAATCTTCACTTTTCTTTTTCTTCAATATAGACCCGTGGATCCAAATCGTAAAATACAATTGAATTAGCGCGGAGACGCCGAACAAAGTCAATAAAATTATTGTGAACCAAAAAAGTTGTTCTTGGGAAAAATACATTGATTGTAATCCTTTCGGCAAAGATGGGGGTTGTCGGCAAATATAAATATCTTTGCAGCGTTTATTTTTCAACATTTTATGCACTTCGAGTTAGAACATACAGATTCCAAAAGCAAAGCACGTGCTGGCGTTATAAATACTGATCACGGAAAGATTGAAACACCCATTTTTATGCCCGTTGGCACGGCTGGAACGGTTAAGGGAGTGCATCAACAAGAGTTGAAAGATGAGGTAAATGCTCAAATTATTCTTGGAAATACCTACCATTTGTATCTGCGTCCAGGAATGGAAATAATAGAAGTTGCGGGTGGATTGCATCAATTTATCAACTGGGATAAGCCGATTTTGACCGATAGCGGCGGATATCAAGTGTATTCTTTATCCGGTTCGAATAAAATTACAGAAGATGGCGTTCGTTTTCAATCGCACATCAACGGTAGTTATCATTTGTTCACACCTGAAAAATCGATAGAAATTCAACGTCAGATTGGTGCCGATATCATTATGGCGTTTGACGAATGTACTCCGTATCCATGCGAGTACAATTACGCCAAGAACTCCATGCACATGACGCATCGATGGTTGAAGCGTTGCGTGGATTATATGGAACAATCCCAACCACTTTACGGTCACAATCAAGCTTTGTTTCCGATAGTTCAAGGAAGTGTGTACAATGATTTACGTGTTGAATCGGCGGAAGAAATTGCAAAACACAACGCTTTTGGAAATGCCATCGGGGGACTTTCCGTAGGTGAGCCCGAAGAAGAAATCTATGCCATGACGGATTTGGTTTGTAGCATTTTACCAAAGGACAAACCGCGTTATTTGATGGGAGTGGGAACTCCTGCTAACATTTTAGAATGTA
>ERZ1046568.466-NODE-466-length-33548-cov-39.979757_pt1 | contig 33548 bp, 31 predicted proteins | sample MGYA00383092_ERZ1046568 | MGnify/ENA primary metagenome ERZ1046568 (study PRJEB29581, sample SAMEA5548362) | metagenome | biome: marine; feature: coastal; material: water | depth 1 m | study: Short-term variability in the microbial, nano- and picoplankton... | reverse complement strand
TGTAAATTCATATTTAGTCATCTTCCATTTGATTTTCACTTATTTCTACTGTTACCCCTTGTATGATTCCAGATGTATTATCTCTTTCCAATAGAGGAATATCTTCTATTCTACCGCCAGCAGCATAGAATGCTAAGTCTATGTTTGAGCCCAGCATTTCTTGTGTTATTTCTATGCTAACAGAGCATTGATACCATTGATTTGGATTAAGTGTAGAGGTGGCTACGGTATGTTCTAATGGCCTATTAACATCATATAAGTAGGCCTGGCCTGATGCTCCAGTAGCCGCAGCAGTTTCGTATTCAAACTCGATCCAACCAGTATATGATGGGTTAGGGGTAATTAAATTATTAGCTTGAGTACTAGTAGTAGTTTGACTTGTTACACGAGCCAATTGTGTTGTGCCCGGACCAGTGTGCCGTGCTTCAACGTTTCGTATCCATGTATTAGGTCGGAAAGTTGGATCTCCGTCTTTGTGGTATTTTACCCACCACGACCCTGCGCGCAATCTATCCATAGGATTAGTTATTGCTAGGTCTTGGGTAGTAATATGATTATAAATTCTAAATGATATTACTACCCTCCGGCCTACTTTAGTTTTAAGCTTTACTTTCCTCATTAAATTCCAATGAAGGCCAGATTTGAGATGTGGAAGGTGTCCTAGGCTTTCAAGGGAAGCGCTAGTTTGGCCTCCCCAATCTTCGGTAACTATCTCGCGGGTCAATTCATCATATTTATTAGTATGTGTAGTGTAATCGTCGCTTATAGTTAAATACCGATTCATCTTATTCTTATGAATCGTATATTGATCTTCTTCATACCAGCTTTCAGCAGTATACGATTTTTTATGGAAATACCTAGAAGAATCTAGTGAACCTCTAACAGTATTGTCCGGGCCTGTGAAAGCATTAGCAGCTATACGGCTATACATTTGTTGAGATATGTTACTTTGATTTTTATCGGCGGCCGACGTACTACCAGGGCCGTAGTATTGCACGCCGTATGGCCATAGCAATGGTTGTGAGGCAGTAGCCGGAATTAGCAATGCAGCCGCTGTCTCAGCCGTGGATAAGTTGTTTTGTCCATAATAATTCGTGATATGCCAACCGCTGTCAGCGGTAAAAGCGAGCGCACCAATAGCATTACCAGCATATGCAAACCCGCCATTGTCGAGCCAATACGTTATATCTGGCGTTAGCTGCTCGATATTAACAAGGGATGTGTAAATATTTACACCGTCGCTTTCAAGCTGCAATGACCCATCAGGGCGATCCAGAGTATATGGTATAGCATTTTTAACATATCTAAGGCTATCAGATCCATGGTGAGCTTTATTATCAATAAGGCCTGTCGTTAAAGACCAATCATTTAAAGCCATATTTTTCAGGTGTGGACGAGTATCACCTCGAGGCGCAATCAAGGAGCGCTGTTTAGTTCTAGTTGAAAAGTCGCCGATGGTATCGTCTTCATGTGAGCCTGGATACATAAAGTTTTCGAATACCCCTTTAATTGCAGTTCTAAAATTAGAAACATTAAGGTTTCCGTCGATGTAGAAATTGGCCCGGGTCTTAACATCTTCTAATGTACTATTAGGTTCGGCTGTCATTGTATGTATAGGAGTGCTTGAAGCGGGATTAAACTTAAGCATTTCGCCAGAATGTGGGGTATTAATATTGTCACTAGAAGTGGCCGTGGGGTAGTTGAAGTTGAAGAATGATTCATTATTAGCACTAAGCGTGTTAAAGCTGAAGTCAGCATCATTTGCAATAGATATTTTATTCCCTTGGAATCTAGTCTCAGTAAATATCATACCCGGTAACTGTTGCCCGTCAGCGACATGCCACATTGCCATCTTACCTGTTGTCCCAACATTAATTCCACCAGCGGTTGTATCGGCATTAGGAGTATCTACCCAAGGTTTGCCTAACTCAGATAAAGTAGCATCGGTATAGTGATCGTCTGTTATAGCATGAAAAAGGTTAGAGCCTTCGTTAGAGGCGTTCATTTCATCATGTATATTACGGCCGTTCTGATTTCTAAATATTTCAGGTGCACCATTAAAATCTAAAATCTCGTAGTTATTAGAAGTACTATCTTGTGTATTATGTATTCCCTCTCTATAGTCATACATATTTCCAGTCAGCCAGCCAGTTGGTAACATAGGATCATATATTCCAGAATTATGCTCTCTGGTCTGATGCGCAAGTCTTTTTATTCCAAAGGATCTAATATCTGTACTGTCTGAAGTAAACGTAACACTGCTATTAATTCTTCTTATTCTAACATTTTGCGCATACATTTTTCCTTCAGTTCCCAGATAATTAAGAATAGCTACTGCTCTAATTGCTGAAGCATTCCATGGTAAAGCAGGACCGTAATCTTTAAGCTCTTGGCCTAGATTAACATTATCATTTATGCCATTGGCGTCAGTAAGCCTAAACGGAAAACTAAAGTGATACCATTTATTGGTTTGTAGGTTATTAGTATTCATACCGCGTACTGGATACCACCATTGAGAACCATCAGTATAACCTTGAATATTACCAATATTACTACTTGGATCACCATCTGCTTGATTGTACGCAGCAACGCCTAAGTATACGGTACCATTCGGCGGATGGCCGTCTTCGCCTGGATCGTGTAGATATATTGAACCTTCTAGTAAGAATTTGTCTTGCTCAGCAGGGTTTATAACCACTTCATCTGGGTTAATAACCTCATCCAAATCCTTGCCGAAACTATAGTAATATGAAGGAACAATTCCAGCAACGCTTGTCGTATAATCAATAGGTGCCTCGCCCCGCCAATGGCCACCTTCTGCAAAGATATTACCACCGCTAGCTTCAATTGCTTTAAAGGCTACTGAATTTCCAATATAATCATCAGATGGATAATTGTCTAGGTTTCCTATGAAGTCAATATCATCAGCAAATGTTGGATTAAACCAATTGGGCAGGAGAATTGGCTGGCCAGTAGAATCATCGTTTATTGTCAAAGGATTAAGAACTTCTACGTTATCTAAAAACACTATAATCTTTTGATCGTATGGAGCAGCTCCGCCGAAGCTTCTTCTATGTGAATTGTATACCACCTTAGAAATAACAGCAGTAAAAACATTGTTTTGAGCATTAACATATGCTGAGCTACCATGGAAAGCTAATCTGCGCCCTACTGCTATTTCCAGATTGATCGCGTTAAATGTCAGTGTATTCTGGCTATAAGTACTACCTACACGGAAACTTCCGTCTGCCTCGCCTGGATAATTTGTTCTACCAAAGTTAAAGCGCTCAGCATCAACGTTTGGGCCCCAATCACTAGAAACATCACGAGCACTAAGAACTAAACACGCAGAACCGTTACTAGTATCAAGTCCAGCTGGGTTGGCTATTTCTTCGTAGGCTTGTTCGTCATTGCTATATGACTCAGCTGTATATAATGCCGCGGCTGTAGAATTGAGCCAAGTTCCACCACCGTTTTCAAAGTTTACATCAGCATAATTAGAAACTGCCATAGTGTCTCTAGCCGCACCAATTGTTACATTACCGCCTTTATAAAATGCTGAAATTGGTATTAATTGGAAATCATCATCCGATGGTTTTTTCCAAAATAACATTTGGCCATCGCCACCAGTATTTTCCTGCATTCTAGTCCTAAAGTTATAAGTTCTTCCGGCTTCTAAATCTATGGCTCCATCAGGAGCTGCCGGATAGCTTAATCCATGGCCGCCATAATGGTTTACAACATTTATTGAATCGATGAAGACGTCACTAGAATCATCCGAAACGCTTTTAAATATATAAGTTCCAGTTTCAGGTGCTGTTATGGTTCCACTTATTTCCAGACTAAAGGTGCTATCTGGCAAAAATTCGGGTTTAATTTGTGAACCAGCTGCATGGGTGCCTCCAGTCTCATGCCAAGCTATGGCAGTATTCCATTGGCCGGTGCCACCTAAGGTAACGTTACCGCTACTATCGTTAAATTTACTATCCATCTCTGCTTCATTTGTTGCATGTTGAACAGTAGTATTGATTAAATTATACCACTTATAGGTTAAGCTAGAATCATAGGCCACATTATCGTCGGCCGAACCAATATCCATCCCTTGACTGTAATACACCGAATTAGGATTATCACCATCAAATGGTGCAGAATTAGAATCTGGAAAAACAGCAGCTGTCTGCTGGTTGCTACCGCCTGTGTAGTATGTCCATTTGCTAGAATCTTCAAAATTCCCGTCTTCAGTCTCAATTGCTTCTACCTGATTGCCTTCAGTCTGCTCCGAAAACCTGGGATTGTTTGCCTCGAACGTATAATTGAAAGTGCCGAATTGCCCTATTCGGGTCTCAGCTTGCAAAAGATAAGTATTACCAATATCATCTAAAACTTCAAGCCTGCTATCTTGCTGTCCTAGCACCCTTTGATTAACAGCAAATGTTTCTCCGACGTGCTGTCGCTTATCACCCGATGGATGATCGGTTGTATAGTATGTTCCCGATAGAGGCCTAATGGCAAGTGCTTTTGTAGTATCTACATAAAAGCCGTTATATCTCAAATGTATATTATTAGTCATGCCAGATCCGTTTGGCCATGTTGATCCAGTTGGTTCATTAGCATAGAAAAAATTATCAGTGATAGTCTGGCCTGGCGATTGAAATTCTTCGGAAACATTAGCCATACCAAAGCCAGTTATGGTAGGCCTACTAGTAGAATTGGAATTGTCAAAAGTATCAGGAACCCAGTTTGGTATTGAATCAGATGATATTTGATCATATGTAGGATTTTCATATGAAAAGGCATAAGTGCCCGAAATCCATTGCCGGCCAGATAATCTAGAGGCCTCTTTTGCGCTTGGCAATTTTAGAGTCTTATTCTTTGGCTTAGACGATAGTAGAACTTCTGGTATTGGCGCATGAGATTTAATAGACTGAAACAGATGTGGGCCTGCAGATGATGCTGCAATTCCATAAAATGGATCTTCTTTTTGATACATTGTACACGTAACTTTATTGTGAAGAGTACTTGGTAAGCCCTGTGCTATTTGATCCTCAACATTAACCAAAAATGGATTAATATTAATATCTGGATTAGTTCCACTCCATTCTACATCAGACAGCCTATGAACGGTAATTGGCTTCCATGTACCCATATCACAAAAGGCTTTCTGCGCTTTACGAAGTAGAACTTTGACCGTACTACTACCTGTATTAGGCGAATTGGCCGTGTTCCACATACTTTGTGATAGGTATTCTGGTCTTCTTGAAAATAGCGGATGTTTATGCGGCTGAGTACTACTACCCGCTCCAGTGCCGTAGTTTGTGTTTGAAAAGACGCTTGGGCCATACCATTCTTTACTATCTTTACTGTGCTCTGGTGTAGTTTCTAGTTTAGACTCGTATCCCCAGCGCCAAACTGTTATAGGAGCTTTAGGTCTAGCATCATTTAGAACATTACTTCTGTCTTCGTCCGCAGATTCTTGAATTGATTGAAAATACGCTCCGGTTTGAATTATTTGATGATCACACTTCCAGTCAGTTCTATATGTATGTTGCTGATGAGCTTTAGTGCCAGAGCTTATAGTTAATTGTTTGAAATCATCTTTTTGCCATGTGCCTTCAACCATAATTGTAAAGCTTGGCCATTCAAAAAATCCATCGCCTTTTAAAGACGGGGTTATCGGAGCCCAGTACATTGCATATATTTCTGGTGCTTGCCATCCACTTAAGTCTTCGTTTTGATTATGTGACTTTCTCCATTCCCACTCAGTGTGAGGTGGAATAGCCACAGGACTCAGAAGGTTGTTATTATACATGCCATAATAATGAACGCCACCTGGCCTATTAGTGTCTTCGTCAATACCGGTATCATATGCTGTATAGTAGCCTAATGTGTTGAAATGATTGTTGTCTATGTTTGCTGCATTTGTACCTGTTAAATTTTCCTGCTGTAAATGGTTATCCATTACATTATCCCACCGGCCGAACCATTCACAATAGGGATCTGGATTATTTATTAATGCGTTTGCATGCAAATGACTTTGGCCAGTTCTATCTCTATATGCACTGTATTCGATAAATTCGTCGCAATATTGGCCGATTTTAGGTTTATAAAACTCAGGATAATAGTTCGGTAAGTTTATACCATACTTATTAGGATTATTATTAATTTGGCCATTAGTCAAAGTTGCCGATTCGTCATTATATAACCACGAGCCTCCATCGGCTGAAATGTATCCGTAGTACTTTGTATTACTTAAATTGTGACCAGTAGGCAATCCGTAATTGTTATTAAGGACAGCAGTATTTGCACGATTACCTACGGTCATATTACCTTCACCGGGATCTATCGTAAAGAATGCTGCGCCACCTTTAGTTAAGAAGGCTGGATTAGGTTTATGTGCACCCCCCAACACCGAAGGATATGATCCTGGAATTATCGGAATTGGTCTATCGTTGTAATATTCATTATCGTATGGTTGCAATTCTGAACTATAGCCCGGGTCTTTAGCGTCTGTGTCGACTGCTGGCCTGTGTTGTCTAGGGTACGCAAATCGATACTGAGCATCAGTAAAATCGTCATTTGGATTCATTGAGTGGCTGGTATTTCCACCCAAACTATCTAGTCTATTAATAGAATCCTTATAAATGAACTGGCCTCTGAAGTCATCAGCACTGATACCCCCTGCAGCAGACGTTAAAAGATCACTAATTGTAGCATCATCTGCTAGCGTTGATGATTCATCGTTGTATAAAGTTTTTGCAAATTTTAGATGGCTTCGAAGTTTATCATTCGCCATAGAAATATTTTTTTGAGGTAAAAATCTATTATCATCAGTGATCGAAGAACTGTAATCACCGTTAATTTTTACAGCATCATTAGCAGCAAATGGAGAATCTGCTAAATAATCTTTAAGGCCATTGAAGCTTACTGGTTGACTGGTATTAATTCTTTCAGGTGCGGCTGCTACGTCAAATTCATAAACATATCGATCTACTTGACCATTAGTTTCTAGCCAAGCTACATTTTGGATATCTCTAAAATATTGCAATTCAGCATATTTTGTGTTTTTGCGAGGTATCATCGTGGCTGGATGTGCAAATCCCTGCTTTAATATATCTTCGATTTCATCATTAAAAGAACCCCTTGATTGAGGCATATTATGGCCACCAAAATGTGGGGTGCTGTTTAGGGAGGAATCGTTCATGTACGTTAATGCACCAATGTCGTACGAGCCCAAGTCTGATCCAGTATAATCGATCGACTCGTATGTCCCATACGCATAATCGGGGTCAATAAATTGCATAGGGCCCTGAATGTCGTGCAGTATATCATAACACTCACCAGTTCCATTCATACTTTGTGGAACTAGCCATGGATGCATTGCGATTTCGTCTAATCTACTACTAAACGGACCTGCAAACATGGCCATGATCTTTTGCTTTTTCAGCTCATCGGCAGCATTTAAGTTATCTGGGTACCAGTCTTTGTCAAAATGCAGGCCTAATCCATAAAGGGCGAAGATTAAGTCATAATTATCTCCGAGGGTAATATTGGGTACTAGATCATAAGCACCGATGCATCCTGCGTTTTCATTGAAAATTGGTACAGCATGAGGAGTAATTGAAATTCTTAATTTTCCGGAAGAACTAAAGTTTTGAGTGGCTTCAGGTGTATCATCATGCGCTCCGGCGCTAGTTTGGCCAGTGGCCTTTTTACTTCCATCGTAAGGAAGATAAAAACAATTTTGAAGTGTTTCCAGATTAATTGAGCCATATCCATAGTTTATTTCTTCGGTACCATAATCATAACTTCCTTCTTGTTCTGTAAAGTACCTTAAATCATAACCTTCCTTACTCTTCATACCTCGTGCATGTTCATTCGGTTGTGTGTAGTTGTTCACTTTGCCAGCCATCCAGGCATTTTCTCCGCCCTCGTCCGATGCTGTCATAGCAAATTGGTTCATAAAAAACGGAATTTCGCTAGCATAGCATGTGGCATGAGAAGGGCTAACCATATCCATAGAATGTTTTTGACTTTCCCAGGCTCCACCATCATCAACAATATTTTCAGCCTCCGCTCCTAAATATGTACAATTATAATTTTCAGTATATACATAGTTAGCTGATCTGAAAGAGCTTTGATGATTTTCTCCTTTATATAAATATACTGGTTTTCTAAGATAATCTCTAGGATCGTCAGATAGCATTGAATCATAAGCCATGTGTGGATTCAAAGCATGCCCGAAGGCTTCAACTGGGGCGAGCTCTGGCTTATCCGTTCTAAACGTAGCTACTTGAACTGATATGCCATAGCGAATTTCATACGCTGGGCCAGGGTATTTTTCAACGTAGTGTTTACCTGGATATTTAGATTGATTTGTTCCACCACTGAACTGGGGCGCGTTAAAACCTTGATTATTATCGCCATCCGAAGCGCCATCACCCCAATTATATGGTTTTTCTACAATATATGTTGGAGGAAAACATGAACCAGCTGGTCGTGCTTTACTTAATATAAACGTTATAGTATCTAAAGGGCCAATATTGCCGGTGTATAAATCATAGCCTTCAAACTTTTCGTGTCTTACGCCTGGGGTTGTTTCCCATTCTTCTGGTAAATTATAATAGGTAACAAATCCGGTTTTAGAGCTTATACTATGCCCTTGAACACCGTTATCGTTATTTTTTTCAGGCGGTGCTAGTTGGAATAAAAAGTTGTGTGCTCGCATTTATAAGTTCCCGTATACTGTGTTAGATAATACTATTTATAACGGAAAATATCTTATTCTGAGTTTCCGATATTATATTTTGGACAAAGTTCCCATTGAGATTTTTCTTTATATGGAATAACCTTAATTTGTCTAAGAGGTGCACAGACTTGAGCTACTTCTTCATTTAAGATTGTCACCAATCCCCAATCAGAAAGTAGAGTAGATATAGTATTTCTTCTCTCTAGATCATTCTCAATCAGATTGCTTGGCTTACCATCAAGTAAAAATAGTTCTTTAAAATGAACAATAAAGTATCTTCCTTGTTTGTGTAAGATGTGGCATGATTGGAATAACTTCTGATCTTTTCGAGATGCAACGCCAATACGGGTTAGCGTTTCTCTAATCTTGAGAAAATCATCAGGTTCGTTAAGTGAGACTTCTAACATGTCGTTAGGTGTCCAGTTTTTCACTTCAATGTTATTTTCGTTTTCCACCTTTATAAATCCTATTTTTCAATTCTTGTAATTGTTCATCATTTAATAACGATAATACAGATTTAGCTTTTTCATTGCTATAGCCATAATACTCTTTGATGAGTTCTAAGTTAGTAACTTCGTTCGGTTTTAGCCATTTAGACCACCGCTTCTGTTTCCTAACTATATTTATAAGAAAACTATATTGAAGCTTTGAATCAAGAGAATGGTGGATATTCATCTCGTTTGCATAAAGCACAGTATCATTGAAGTACGATAGTGCACGATTTACGATAAAAGCATTGTAGTCTTTTTCAGCAACATCATCGACCATGATGTTTTTCTTGCCGTAGTTGATATCATTTACATAATCAAAAGGTTTTACCACTGATGTATCACTCCTGCAATAATAAAGAAACAAGTAATAAAGTTGACTAGGACTACTACACTTCGTATCAGTGCGACACGATCAGCTTCTTTGTCGGTAGCACCAACCTTTTCGCCGAGTGATTTAGCCCATAGCCGCCAATACTTGTTACGCATTTTCTTCTCGTTTTTGGTAATCACGAACTTCTTGACAAAGTTTAGTATTAGTTTGTTTTAGTTCATCGATGCGTTCTTGCAACTCTACGATTTTACCATACGCAGTGTATAGTTGCTTATTCATCTCGTTTACAGTTTTTTCGTAATCTTTCATCATCATTTAAAATTTACTCCTGCCATTATTTCAGTACAGCATGCAACCATGTTGAGTTCGTGATCAGCAACGAAGCTGTTCTTGTATTGATAATCCGCAAGGATCAAAACCAACTGAGGTATTGATTGTGGTTCGACGTATTCTGCCATATTGTCATAGACTTTTCTGAACAGTGCAGCAGGTTCTTGGTCGATATTATCGGTTACCCATTGTCGCATCTTTTTAAAGTTTTTATCCTTCATCGCACTCATAAGGTTACCAATGGAAACTTCGGATAACGATACTAGGATGCCTGTGTCAATCTTACCAGAGACGGAGTATCGTTGCAATTCATTGAGTACTCGTCGCCAATCTGGCATGTGCTTCATGATCAATTCTGCAATCACTGCTTGATCATATTCTACGTTTTCGCCATCAAGGATTGTTCCTACACGTTTCATGAACGAGCCACATAGATCTGGCATATCCTTCTTAGCGATATTGAACTCCACAACAGAACATCGAGAATGTAGAGGTTCAATGATGCGATTCTTGAAGTTACATGTCATGATAAATCGACAGTTGTTGCTAAACTCTTCAATGAATCCACGTAATGCAGGTTGAGTCGACTGTGGATTTAGATAGTCGGCCTCGTCTAGGATTACAACTTTGTAGCCACCCTGCAGTGATACTGTTGATGCAAAGTGTTTGATCTTGTTACGAAGAGTATCAATGTTACCCTCCTCCGATCCATTCACGAGTAGATAATCCAATCCTAGTTCGTTACACAATGCTTTAGCAACAGTAGTTTTACCAACACCTGCAGTGCCAGTAAAAAGTAAATTTGGTATCTCGCCAGTTTTTAGAATCTCTTTGAATGTCTTCTTGAGATGCTTTGGTAGAATGGCGTCATCTACGCTTTTTGGTCGATACTTCTCAACCCACAAATATTCTTCCACTACACAACCTCCCAGTCGATTACAGTATTAACACGGAATGATCTCCATGCGTCTTTGTCTAGACACCATACAGCAACATGGTCTGATTCAGGTGACACATTATCGACGGTGGCAGTAATACCATTTTCTTCTAGGATGCTTGATTTTAAAGTGGATTCCATAACACGGATTTCTTCAGTGTCAATCTTTTTGAATGTTACATTTACTATCCCATTTTGTAAGGCTGAGATGAGAGCCTTGAGTTCAGTTGCTTGCATAATATATCCTTCATAATAAAAATGTGGGGGCTTTTACACCCCCGTGTTTCTTAAGCCGCAGATGCTTCTTCTTCAACTGCTGGTTCTTCAGAACTAGCTTCTTCTTCGCCTTCAGGCTGCTTTGGTGCTACTGAATCTAGAAATTCAGATACGCGGCGTCGCAGCATGCCAACTTGTTCTAGCTCGGTGCCTTCAAATGCGCCACGTTTTGAGCAAATGTCGATAATGCTTACGATTGCTCCAATGTCGGCAAAGCTTAATTGAATACCAGCGTCTCCGCCTTCACCAACCTGTTCTGCACCTTCAGGTGCTGTTACTTCTTCAGTCATATCTTTCTCCTTTTTCAAAATAGACTAATTGATGGAAACCCGACTATCGGCATTTCCAATATTATCCTCATAGTATTATGAGAACTTGTTTGCATGTTTATTTATACACCAAAGGTTGAACTTTTCTCTAAAGCAATGTAATAAGTCACTGGTTTTGACTTGTTAATCCACTTAGAGATTAGTTTTGATGAAATTTGTACATCATAGTCGCCATCAAGAAGTTTGAGATTAGAAATATTCATGATGAAACTAAATGTTTGGCCTGATTCATTTGCGCCAAGAGATAGCTCGAATGTGTTAGCACTCGGGTCCTTAGCATCAAATACCTTAAGTGTAACACCATCAGCATCTCCAACAAAAGCAAGATCGAGATGCCCTAGAACAGCTGCGGCCTTTTTAGCCTTTTGTAACTTCTCTGCAGTCAATTCAACATTAACTTCAGCAGATGGCATGGTGATATCTTTTTCAGGGGTTGTTAGAATAGATGGTTCGGCTGAGTAGTATTTTACTTTGGCACCAGTGCCTTTTACATCTACAGACTTATCATCAAACTCTAACGATGAATTTTCCACAAGACCAAGCACTGATAAGAACTCATTCAAATCGTATATGCCTACTGCGTGGGGAAAATCTTCTACGACCGAAGCTGTAGCAAGAATATTCTTGGCTTCGGAAATAGTCTTTAACTCTTGGCCAGGCTTTAAAACGATGTTCGGGTTAACCGAAGCAAAGTTAGAAAGAATGGATAGAGTCTCTTCACTTAATTGCATTGCATTTCTCCATTTTTAAAATATAGTATATTATATCACAATTTAACACGTTTGTACACAGTTATTTGCTATTATTTGTAATACGGTCGTGTTCATTTAACGCAAGTAAAGCATAATGCAATACCTTCATTAAGTCTTTCCGATGATCGCTAGGATCACCTTTCTTTCCGTAACGAGCATTGTACTTATCTACGTTACCTAGGAAAAAACCAAGACCATGCCCACGATCGACTATTACTTCGGAGGATTGGAATCCTCCTTGGCAGTAGTGGCCGACATAGGTAGAGTCTATGTACTTCTTAAACTCCTCAATCAGAGGACCTTCATTAAACTTATAATCAATTTTCTTCACTACTGTCTCCGTTAACTATTTGATCAACCTCTGCTGCAATATGTTCTGCGCCGAGTTGTTTGGTAATTTCAATCACATCTGGTAAAATCTTAATTGCTTGAAGATATGTTAGATCTCTCCAATTTTTAAGCACATAGTTATGCTTGTTATCGTTACTCAATTGAGCATTTACCCATCGGTATCTATAGCCAAACTTTTTATCCGTTTCATTGTGTAAGAATTTTTCTAACTTAGCACCAGTTTTAGCTTGAACACTATCTGGGTCTGACGCAGTGATCACATATCTAACACGAAGATCTTCCATGTCAATATCACCAGCAGATAATATCATCTTAATTGGATGAGCACCCTTAGGTGCGATTACTGCTCGAGTTCTATCGACAATATTTCGTTTAGCTGTTCCAATATAACCAATTCTTTCATGGATTACTTCCTTTCCAATAATTTCAATATCGTCCACGTGAGCCCACTGATAACAACCATGAATGCTATTACCTGTAGGTTCAGAAGGCCCTGTAAATTTGCCATATTGTTTTAATAGCTTTTTATACATAGGATTAGACATAGTTGGAACTTCTTCCGCTGTAATCCAATCGGTTACTTTTACAATTTTATCTAACATTAGAATCCTACCTGTTCTGCTAATAATTCTTCGTCTGATTGATACTCTGCTTGTGTTCCATCGTCAACCTTAGTGTAAAGATCTAGGAATGCAGCTTTGGTATCGTCATCGAAGCGTGCGATACACAACTCAATTGCTTTTAGTTTATCTTCAAAGATTGAGAAGGTTTGTACAATGTGACACAAACGACGAGTTGAGATTACCTCGTCTACGCCATCATCATAGAATGTTTTGCGAATAATGTCAGCCCATGTAACAAGCTTTTCAGCAAATGTTTCGTCTGATGAACCAAACTTTTCCATATGCTTAAGAACAATCTTTTTCTCAGTCTTAGCTGATGGGAACTGTTGATCAATTGCTACGGTGAATCGCTCAAGGAAAGCATCATCGATGATAGAAGCAGCTACGAATCGACCATCCTCTGAACCTTTGCCTTTTGTGTTAGCGGTTGCTATAACATTGAATCCAGGCGCTGGAGATATAGTTTCACCTGTTTTCTTAATGAGTACAGGCTTGCCTTCAAGTATACCTTGCAAGCACATAATTTTATTTGTAGCTCTATCGATTTCATCGAGCAATAGAATCGCGCCGTTCTCCATAGCTTTAAGAACTGGTCCTTTAGAGAAGACAGTCTCTCCATTGATGAGTCGGAAGCCGCCAAGTAAATCGTCTTCATCTGTCTCTGGATTAATTTGTACACGTATGAATTCCCTCTTTGCTTTTGCAGCTGCTTGCTCAACCATGAATGTTTTACCATTACCAGATAGACCAGAGATGTACACAGGGTAGAACATTTGTGATTTGATAATCTTACCAATATCACTGAACGAACCCCAGGGAACAAATGTTGGATCAATTTGAGCAATGGTTGTTTCATCGTTTACAATTGACTGCATTGATAGTTTAGCTTCTTCTTTCGAAAAAGTCTCTCGCATTGGTATAATCATTGCACTTAGATCGTAAGTACCAGTTGCTACTCGGTTCTCAGAATCTAACAGTGCACTCCAATCTGATCGCTTATATCCTAACGACTGACCAACTTCAACGATAACTTTCTTCTTGAACTTGGTAGTATCAGGATATAGCTTTGCCAACTCTTTGACAATGTTTTGTGTGGAAATATTCAATTGACTCATAATAAAAGGTTCCTGATTAATTTATGGTACTATTATAACATGCTAAGCACATATTGTACACATGTTTCTTATAATAGTTTGTTATATCCTTATAACTTTTTATGCTACTGCCTTTCCAAATTTAGTTAGTAGCACTTTGTTTGTTTTCTTGCTTTGTGAGTACTTCTTGAAAGCTGTACCGATAGCTTTATCCGTAGCGTTGTGATCAACCTCGAAGTCATCAGCATCGGCTGAAAGATTTTTACCGCCTTTCACCATATAGTACTCATCGTAACCAAATACATTTTGAACGTTAACGCATTTGTTCTTTTTGTATTCTTTGTTGTACATCTTTCTGGCTTGCTCTGAGTTATAATTGTATGATCCAGTTTCGAATGAAAGTGCGTTTAGTCTCCACTTCCACTCGCGATTATCGTCTGCCATAAAGAATCCGATATTGTTAGTTCCGTGCTTCTTCTTCAACGCTTTTAGAATAGATGTGGTAATATTCTTTGGACGATTATCTTTTGACTCTGCCCATACGCCACCAACATTAATTTTGATCTCACGATTAGTACTGGTAAGATCTGCATCCGTGTCGTAATGACCGTGACACTGAAGTCTGTTAGCGTCTCCGTCAGTAAAGGTTATGAAATTTAACTTCTGCACTGCATGCTTAGATTTGAATCTTTTAATCACTGTATCAAATGCCATAAGTGCTTGATTCAAAGGAGTTGAACCCCAGTCTTCAGCATTACCCTTTGGAGTATCGTCCCAGTGAGTAGACTTTGTTCTAGCATATAACCATTTAAGTGCACCTTCAAACTCTGATTTCTTTAGTCTTGAGTGAATCAACTGTGTAACACATACGCCATCTAAGTCTACGTGGCCTGGTGGTACATGCAGTGGATTTTCTCTGTGCCATATCGCATCAAACTTCTTATTGGTTGAAGTGAATGCATAAACCTCAAATGGAATTGCTACAGCTTTACAGAATAGAATAGTGTGAATCACCTGTTCCATTACTTGCTTCATTGAACCTGACATCGAGCCAGAGTAATCAATTAATAGTAGCATTCCGTGATCTTTAGCATCAGCCAACTTAGTTTGCTTTAGGAAAATATCGTCGTTGGTTCTGTATGACCAAAGTTTATTCACATCAATAGAACCGGTTTTAGCTGTAGTAGCTCTAGAGTATTGATATGCTGCTTTACGCATCTCGAACTCTCGTACCGCAACTTGTACTGATTTCTTAGTTTCTTTAATGTACTTGTTGAATCCCCACTTTGGGTTGTTCCACCTTTCCATCATATCCATATAGTACTTGCTTTCACTTACAGTTTCTGCACGTTGGTCCATCAACTCAGGGAAATCAATTATAGCGTGTTTTGCAAGAGTTTTATCAAATTGGCTAATGACTAATGGTTGTTTACCTTGATCGTCTGAATCAAGTAGTTCACCTTCTTTACTTCTGAACATCTGGTCTGTAATAGAAGTATCTTCATCGTACTCTGGTTCAGGCGATGCTTCATTGGTTGATTCTGAATCATCTTCGTCTGATGACTCTTCGTCACCTGCTGAGCTTTCTGCTTCTTCCTCTTCACCATCTTCTGCATCTTTATCTGATACCTTAGGTGATTCGCCAAATAATTCTTCTAGCTCTTCGTCAGTAGCTTCAACTTCTACGTTTGTTTCTTCTTGAGTAGTCTCTTCCTGAGCAGCTTCTTGTTCTGGAGTATCCAATAGTTCTGGCTCATTCTCTTTAGTATAAGCAAGAATATCACGTACCAATTCTACTACTTCTTCGAATGTATCTGTTGTGATAGCACGATCAAAGTATACTTTTTCTTCCTTAGTGAATGGAACATCTAGTAATGGACCAATCTTAGCTTTTAGATTGATCTTATCAATTAGTTTGATTTCGTTCCAATCATACTGTGAGATATCGCCAAAGAAGCCTTTATCGAATAACTTCTTGTAACCACGTGAGAAACAACCAACTAGGCCAGGGTAACGACTCTGGATTTTTCTTTCAATACGAGCATCTTCGATAACGTTAATGTATGAACGAGGACAGCCTTCTAGTTTCTCTTTGCTATCGTGCCAACCTTCATATGGAGTTTCAAGCGCATGACCAACTTCGTGGCCGACTAGAAGATCGTATTCGTCTTTGCTCATATCTTTCCACAATGGAAGACCAAGTGATCTGTTCTTAATATCGAACCAAGCAGTTTGGTAGTTACCGTGCTGAATAGTAATATTCTCTTTAGCCAGTAGCTTAGGTAACATTGAATTTTGATACTGAATCATAACTTCTCCTTTAATATGGTACTATTATAACATAAAGAAGCATGCTGGTACATATGTTTCTTATACCATTTGTGAATATATGTATAACTAAAAGTTATAAGGTTTGAAGCTAGCTGGGTCCGTATGCATGTTTATTCGCTACCTTTTCGTATCTACGCAAAATAACACGGCCATCTGGATCACGAGTTACCACAAAGGTTTCTCCAACGCTAAGCTGCATATCCTTAATACACAGCTCATCGTCAAATTCAATTCCGTCTTCGGTAATAAAAAAATCATAGTCTTTGAATTTCATTACGCTTTCCTTAAGCAATCTTTGAGAAGTTTTTAGATTTAAAGAACTCGATCTTAGATCTAAATTTGTTTTCTAGAATATCACCCTTGTGAGATATGATGAAGACGTTTGTGCCATTTTCTAGTGTTTGTAGAATTTTGGTTAGGTTGTCAATACCATCATTATCTAAACTACTATCGAATGTTTCATCAAGAATGAGAAGATTCGTTGCTGCGCTATTCTTCATTTTGGCAACCTGGCGCCAGGTGAATAGTAACGCTAAATCGATACGTTGCTTTTCACCCTCAGAGAATGATGCATAATTAAATGAATCTCTATGGCGCGATCTGATTGTTTCATTGAAGTTTTCATCTAAATGGAAAGCAACAAAGAAGTCTAGAATCTGCAGATAGTTATTGATTAACCTATTCATAACAGGAAGATATTGTTTGATCACCTTCGTTTTGATACCAGTATCCTTCAGCATCTCACCAATAACTTCATTATAGGTTCGTTCTTCTACATATTCTAGCTTCTTCTCAGTAATGGCTTGTTTGGACTGTCTATAAGTCGACAGCTCCGTTTTAGCTTTACTGGTGTCTCCAGTTTGAGATGTTAACTGATTAATGTCCTTTTGAACTTTGTCGATCTCTTGTTGTAACAAAGAGATCTTCTCGTTATTGGAATTAATCTTCTGTTGCCGTTGTCTCAGTTGGTTCAGATTGTTAGATATCTGTTGACCCTCTTTCTCAGTGGTTGTCACCTCCCGTGATAAATTTAGAAGAGTTTGTTGGACATCGGCTGCAGATGTTTTGATGCTGGATAATTTATCAGACTTTATCTTCGCATCTATTTCTTGGTCGCACGTAGGACAATTGTCGTTATCCTCGTAAAACCTAGCCTCTTTGACAAGAGACTTTATGTTATCATTCAACCCTTTCTCAGCAGACCGAACTTCAGTCATACGTTCCATAAAGGTTTTGTGATTCTTTTCCTCCTGGCCAATAAGAGTCGTCAGATTCTTACCGAGGCCTTGAGATTCTTTAAAGGTCTCATCTATTGATTGCTTATATGCTTCAATAGATTCTCTCTTACCTTCAATCTGTTCTTTATTAAGAGATTCTAAACTCTTGATGTACTTACTCTGCGATTCCATACGAGTATTTAGAATATCAATATTGTGGTTGATATCCGTAAGTTCGTCTTTAATCTTAGAGTTACGTTCTTTTAGTAGAGCATTCATTTTACTAAAGATATTGATATCCAATAGATCTTCAATAACAGCTCTACGAGACCAAGCAGGTAGTTGCATAAAGGGAATGAATGAACTACTACCTAGTACAACTACTTGGTGGAAACTCTTATGGTTTAGTTTAAGAATGTTTGTTTCTAAGAACTTTTGGAAATCCCTAGCGTTAGATGCTTGGTTAATCTGATTTCCATTCTGCCATATCTCAAACTTACTTGGCTTAATGCCACGTATAATCTTAAACTGTGAGTTACCAATATCAAACTCAACTTCGACTTCAGTACCCTTTTTATTAATAGAGTTAATCAGCTGGTTCTTACCAATGTCGCGATGAGACTTACCAAAAAGGCCAAACGATAAAGCATCTAGTAAAGTAGATTTACCAGCTCCATTTTGGCCTACGATAAGAGTCGTTGGTGATTTGTCTAATCTAATTTCAATTGGGTCAGTGCCCGTGGATAGAAAGTTTTTCCACTTACATGATTTAAAATGTATCATACAACCTCAAGGTTTTGTGCTTCAGTATATAGTTTTCTTAATTCAATTTTCAAGTGATCTTTATCTAGATCTGTTTCGACTGCTTCAACATAAGAATCAAGTAGAGTGGTGGTATCTTCTAGTGAGACCTTTTCGTCTTCTACACTTTCACCTAGATATTCTTCGAACGACTCTGCAATCTTAAGTTCATATGTTTCAATGCTTTGTAAACGATCGACAAACTGGTCAAACATGTACAAGTCATTTTTATTTATAACGATCAGTTTAATGAACTTTTGCTCATACTGAGAGACGTCAACTTTGCTGTAATCGGTTGTCTTATCGTCATAGATTATTTTCTTAAACATAGTAATTGGATTACGGACTGGAGTAATCTCACGGGTTTCCGTATCCAAAATATGGAAGTACTTTGGATCATCAACATCAGCCCATGTAAATTCCATCTGACTACCTAGATAATGTACGTTCTCTTGGTGTGATTTGGTGTGGAAATGGCCAGAGAGTACCATTTCAAAACGATTAAAGATATCAGCATTCATACCGTGTGGATTTGGTATACCTGCCATCATATCAAAACCTTTTAGTTCCAAATGAGCACCAAGAATAGAAGCTTCACAGTTCATAGCAAAGTCAACGTATTCTTTATAGTTAGCATTATTGATCCAAGGGATTACAGCAACGCCTAATCCATCATAATCAATTACTGTAGGCTCCATATGTATGTTGACATTTGAAGTAAAATAGCCGAGCAGTTCTTTGAGGCTACACAACTCGTTAGTATTTTTGAAATACACATCATGGTTACCAGGGATGATATCCATAGTAATACCAGCATTCCGCATAGGTTCAAGAAAATGTTTGCGATTTTGATTGAGAGCTTTAAAATTGACGAATTTCCTGTGCTCATAGTAATCTCCTAAGTGTAGAATATTCTTAATGTCGTGCTCTTTTAGATAAGGAAAGAATACCTCTTCATAGAATCTTTCCTGGTACTTTAAGAATATATCAGATGAGTTTCTGACACCGCAATGGGTATCATTTAAAATAGCTACTTTCATATTACACCATAAATAGTTCTAGTTTTTCGGCCTGTGCTTTCTCTTCCTTAGCAAACTGTTTAACTGCTGCGTCCTTAGTCTTAACTTGAGAGATTCTTTGTCTAAGTGTATCAACATAAGCTTGAGTTTCAGCAGCACCTTCAGCATCCATACCCATAGCAACAAAATCTTCTACACCCATACGTTCAATGAATCGAAACTTAATATCTTGTTGTTTCTTTTCCTTTGTGATTCTACGGATAAAGGCAAAGTAGCAAATCTGAGTAAAGTACGAGAATGCGTTAGGTCGGCCTGTTCGAGTAGCTGTTTCAATATTGTAGTTGCCGATAGCTCTTAGACAATTCTCAACCGCATCCATTACCATCTCTTCACGATAAGTATACCGAACAAAGTTCGGTCTGTGAGACAGGCCTTCGGATATTTTCATAAAGCAGGTTGCGATGTAATCTGTTACCTTAGGTATTTCACTATCAGCTTCTCTAGCTTCATTTACAGTTTCTACGTATTCGACAACTGCTAGAGAGAACTTCTTGTTGTCTACGTAATGTGGTCGTTGCTTAGCTTTTGATGTCATTGGTCTTCTCCATAATTATGTCTATTATAACACAGTTAAGCGTAAAAGTAAACAATTATTTGCAATTAATTTATTTTGCATTTATTTTGTCAAAAGGGTGTACATTTGTGAGAAAGTATGATATAATATAGTTGTTACCGGGGAGGTTAGGGGTATACTATAATTCTTAATGAATAGTTGTAGTCTTAGTCTTAGGTGTGAGTTCAGGTTCATCATCATTGTCAGTAATATCACGATTAATTTCAATTAGATCTTCAAGTAATTCTTGATACGTTTGTACGAGAGGAGCCTTGCTCCGATCGTTAACTATTTCTTCAACATATGCTTCAGCTATCTCTTCATGAACTGGCACGTGTTGAATAATTCTACTATGGAATAACTTAAAGCTTTTTTGAGGAGAAAGTGGAAACCATTTAGTTAGATGGTAGTTTCCAGTTACATTATTGACGAGAGCAAGTGGACTTTCGACGATATAGTTATCAGCATTCTTTGCAACTAATACCGCAATAATATCATCGCCGTTAAGAAGTTTGAATTGTCTTATTTGTCCAGTATCCATAGTATTATATATGCCTTAGATTTTCACGTCATAAAGTTTGTATTTGAATTTCTCTTTTGCGTATATCTTAATTCGTTCAGCTGCGTGGTTAAGCGTGTAGTTCTTCTTAGACTTCCAATGAAGATCATCAGCTATATCAAATACCTTAGTTGCTCTACCATCAGCAGACTTTCTTAAACCTCGTCCGATGCTTTGAAGAACCCTAATTTGCGACTTACTCGGTGAAGCAAATATGATATTGTGTAGACGCTTAATATTGATACCAGTAGAAAAAGTGCCCATACTAGCAACAATGATCGCATTATCTTGGGTTTCCGTAATCGCTCGAATCTCTTCCCTTGTGTCCACATCGGTTTCACCTGAGACATAAAATAGTTTCCTTTCGTTTCTTGGTAGCGCATCAAACTTTTCTCTTAGCATATTGTGCAATGGCTTACCATGCTTATCTACGTATTGGAATAAGATTAAAGTATTACCTTCTAAGTCCATTCCTAGGTTTGCTATAAAGTTATTTCGCGGTTCATATGTTACAATAAAATCCATCTCAGCTTGATAGTCTTTCTTCACGACTTCTCTACAGATTTCGTCTTTGTACTTTAATAGTAGCACATCTATCTGCAAGTCTGCGAGTGCTTTATCGTCAATAAGTTTCTTAGTTGTGGTTACCTTATGGACTGGTCCAAACAAACCCTCGAGTACTAGCTGATGAGTTTGAGTACCATCAAGTGTACCAGTCGTTCCCATTCTATATTCTGCATTAACACATTTTTCTAAGATAGCAGTAAGAGACTTAGCTTTAAAGTTATGTGCCTCATCGCCGATCACCATTCCATAGTTTTGGAACCATGGAGCTCGCTCTTTATAGATTGATTGCCAAGTGGTAATAATAACTCGTTGCTGTAGGTTATACTTCTCACGACCAGAGTAAATCTTATGGCAATTTTCCTCAGCGCTCCATTCGTCATACTGTGAATAGTCTGCAAAGTCTGAGTACATCTGTTCTACCAATGACGTAGTGGGTACGATCAGTAGTACATTTAAATCACTAGAATCTAAGAAGGCTCTCATCGCCATATAAATGATCAGTGATTTACCAGATGCTGTAGGTGAAAGCAATAGGGTTTTCTTATTAGAAAGTGCATGCTCTAATGCTGCTAATTGGTAATCACGTGGCTCAATCTTTTGGCCAGCAGCAGTAAGTGTTAATCCATCGGTAATGTAAGATGTTTCAATCTTTTGTATAGCGTCTGGTCTACCAAATGCTGAGTTCTCTACTACAATCTCATATTGTCTAGCATCAGCAAACTCTTTAAGATACTTGTATAGACCACAATATAAAGTTTTCTTTCTCTGGTCAAATAGTCTTATTTTGCCGTCCCACATTCTATTTTTATATGCTGGCATAAACTTATAGCCAGGAACGAAGAAGCAGAAATGTTCAGATAGTTCCATTTCTATACTAGGTTCGGTTTGAATATGCAGAAAAACTTCGTTCTTCTTTGTGATTACTATTTGGTCCAAGTTATGATTCCATCACATAGTCTATAGGTATATTTATTAGTCGTTAAAGTAACGCCATCAAAATGCTTTATGTTCTCTTTTGAGTTCTCTTTGATAAAGTCTTTAAACTGAGTTAAAGAATGCCATCTTCCATTCTTTTTCTCTATATTATCTATAAGGGTCATACGCCACTCGTAAATTTGTGCCAGTCAATAGCATTCTTAATAGACTGATGTCGCCACTTAATGTTATCCATTATTTCTTTAAGAGTATCTACAAGCTCTTGAGTGTATTGCATTTTAGCTTGATGCTCTTGAATTAATGGATCTGAGTCGTACCATTTATCCATATCACCTTTTAGAACTGTAAGACCATTTAGTGGGTCAGGACTCCAGCCTTTGCTTGATAATTCTTCCTGTGATAGTTTACCATTATAGTGCATGAACTTATCACGTAGAAGCACCTTAAAGTCAAGGTCTAATTTTTTAAGTTTTAGTTTGTTTATGGAGTATAGTTCTAGATATTTGCTGTGAAGTTTAGCGGATTCACGGGATGCATCACCAAGATTCATTTCATCTATAACAGAGTCTTTCTTCCACATTTCAATAATCGATTCTAAATTGTTCATAATATTCTCATGTTGTACTTATATGTATACCTATTATAACACAGGTAAACTCAAATGTACAATGTTTTATAGTATTTCAAAGTTGGTATACTTAAACGATACCGTAGCTTGCAAATATTCTAGTGATTCATTCTGTGAGTTAAATTCCAAGCTATCTAATGAAGTTGGAAAGATGCCGTTGAATTTAATTTTCTTTGATACGTTATTATGGCTATTGAAGATTAGTAACTCAGCATCTTCCGCTACATCGCCCTGCTTAATTGAATCGTGCATCCAATTAAAAGTTTCAATATAGTTTTCCATATCTTCAGTGACATTGAAGACTACAGTTAATGGAGAAAAATTTAATCTATCTCCGGCCACCGCATGGTTTACTCCACGGAACGGAAGCGAAGCCTCTGATAAATCGATAGAAGGTAAAGTTACTCCAGTGCAGAAGTATTCTATATTTCCATATTTTTCTCTATTGATTATAAGCTGAAAGCCAATAGGGGATAGAAAATTTTTATTTGTAGTTAAATTAGCCATAATAGTATTTATATCTTTTGTTGTCTCAATACTATTTATAGGCAATAAAAAGGGACCCCGAAGGATCCCTTAATACTAATAGTTTAACTAACTAACTACGATCCTACTTGTGCAGCACCGTTGATGTTAGAAACACCGAAGATACGGAAGTAATCATTACCTCGAGCATCAAGATCGCCCACGAATGGGTTAGCAACCATACCATAGCGAGTCTTAAATCCGATACGTGGCTGGAAGTCGTTCTCACCAACTGCTTTAACCATTTGTAAAGGTACATATGGGCAGTAGAAGATACCAGCATCGTATGGGTTAGAACCACGATAGCCAACAGTTACGTAATCAGTTGTTGCATATGGATCAACATATACTTTGATGCCTGAAGGTAGAGTACCAGCGAAGGTATTACCAGTAGGATCTACATTTAATGATCCTGCACCGTTATAATCCAAAGTGCCAGAAGATGCAAGTACTGAAGCAACGTTAGCAGAACAGATAACATAGTTACCTTTACCACGACGAGTTGCAGTAGCAATTGCGTTAGCTTGTACTTCGATGTGCATTAGAAGTGACTTAGCCTTTTCACCCTGCCAGCGACCGTCTGCAGCGTCAAGATCAAATGCACCTGCAGTTGCTCCACCGCCTGTACCAGTAGCGCCCGACAGTTTAGCTGTTTTGTTGACAGTACGTACAACTTCACGGTTGATTTCAGCAAGAATCTCTGAAGAAAGGATGTTAGCCAACTCGCCTTCAGCGTCTAGACCGTGGATTGCTTTAAGATCTTGAGCAAGTTCCATAGTGTAGTTAGCTTTAAGAGCACGAGTTTGAGCTGTAACAGTAGTTTTCTCGATTGAGAAGCCCATTTCAGCGATTGGGTTAGATTGACCAACGTTTAGTCCAGTTTGTGCTTCACCAGACACATCTAGAGACTCAACGCTAGCGCCTAGTAGTTCACCATCTTCAGTGGTCATACCGCCACCGATACCAAATACATCTTCAACAGTGTCTGCACCACCAGCGGTGTCAGCAGAAGTTTCAGTACCAACAACATCACCGACTAATGAAGTTGAACCACCACCTTGAGCACCAGTACCAGAGAAGCCTGTATCAGCTTCGCCGAATAGAGCTTCAGTGCGAGCACCGTCAGCAGCAGCAATATAGTTTGACTTCATTGCGAAGATAAGGCCAGTAGGACCAGTCATTGGCTGTACGCCAGCGATATCATAAGCAATTAGGTTAGGCATAGCACGACGTACTAGTGAGATGAGTACTGGATCGATAGAACTATTTGCACCTGAAGCAGTACCAAGACCAGCATTGGATGCGTCAGTGGTTTCTGAGATGAAGTTATTGCCAGCCATTGTAGCAGAATCTTGGCGCATAGCAACTTCTTGGTTTTCTAAAAGACGAGCTGTTACGCTCTCTTTGTATTTGTCTGCAATGGGAGCAGCGCCTTCAGCTTTTAGTACTGGGCTCCACTTTTCCATTAGATTTTTATCAGCATTAAACATTTTTATTTCCCCTTTAGGTAATATGTTTACTTATTAAAGTTTTTGATAGCTTGAGTATATCTAGCCATTGAATCGGTTAAATCAACCTGTTGGTTGTCTTCACCTAGTAAGTTATTAGCTTCGTCAACTGAATCAACTGCGTCTGTTTTGAAGTATGATTCTTTAACAACTTTCACTTTCATTTCGAAAGTTTCAGCGTCGTCAAAATCAATGTCTTCAACAAGAGAAGATAGTTTTTCAGCTTCAGTAGTAGCTAATCCAGAAGCATGTTCTCTTACGATTTCTGCACGTTGGAAATCCTGTACAGACTGATGTAATTGAATATTGTCTTCGGTTGATTTATTAAGGCTCTCTTCTAGTTCAGCAACTTGACCAGATAGATCATCTACCAAGTCTACTTTACCTTCAGGAACATCAATGTAGTGTTCTACAAATACGCTTTGTAGAGAAGCCATAAATTCTTCAGCGATTTCAGTCCGTAGACCAGTCTCAACTGCAACTTCATTGTCTTGCATCCAAGTTTCAACTACATAGTTCATGTAAGAATCTACTTTTTCAACAAGTGAAGTTTGAATTTCTGATACTTCTTCTTCAAGATTTTGCACATATTCGCCTTCTAATCTTTCAACTTCTTTAGCAAGCTTAGAGGTTAATACAGCTTCAAAAATAGCACCGGCCTTTCCTCGGAAATCTTCAGAAAGAGTGGCTTCTTCTTGAACTAAAGCGTCTAGGTCTTCGTCAAAATCAACAGATTCAACTTTTGCTTTAGCCTTAGATTCAGATTTTTCTTCTTCGTCTTCGTCCTCACCATCCATTTCGTCTATTTTAGTCATTTTAGCGAATAACGCTTGTGCGTCTTCTTTACGGGCTTTCTTTAACATCTCTACTGCAGCCTGGATTACACCAGCTTTAGTTTTAGGAACTTGGACAGCTTCAACTTTGACTTCTTCTTCGTCTTCGTCTTCGTCTTCGCCTTCTTCTTCTTCGACTTCTTCCTCATCGGATTCGTCTTCGTCCTCTTCCTTAACCTTTTTAGCTTCCTCTAGTTCAACTTCTGCCTCGTCTAAATTTTCAACGAGCTCTTCAGTCTCTTCTTGAATCTGCTCTTCAGTAGCTACATCTTCGAGTTTTACTTCGTCGATTGACATAACAGTCTCCTATATTTTAGAGTTTAATTTAGAGAGGAAATTTTTGAAAGCTCGCATTTCAACCTCAGGGGCTGCCATGTTTCTAGCTTCTTTGATTTCAGTCTCAATTGATTCAATATCTTGTGCAACTAGGACACCATTATTCCACACCCAGTCTACTCCTTCCATGATGCCATTTACAAAGGCTTCAGGAGCAGAAGGATCTTGAACAATGTCAACGGTTGATAGCATAAAATCTTTACCAACATGTTGCGCGCCGTTCTTCTGCACAAGGCTTCCCATACCACGACTTGATACACCAAGCTTAACACCCCCTTCTAGTAAACCTTCTACAATTTTTCCCATTGGAGTTTGTAAGATTGCTGCTTTTCCTATAACATTACTTCCGTCCCAACGGAGTTCAGTAATCTTATGTGAAACTTTGTCAAGATTGATAGTCGGTCCATCAGGGTGATTTAATTCACCAACCGCTCTACCAGTCTTTACTTGTTCTTTAATATATTTGTTAACAGCATTTTCTAAGATAGCCTTATCGTATACACGACCATTTCTATTTTTAGAATCGGCTTGCATGAAAACACCTTCAATAGCTAGTGACTTTTTGCCACCAACCTTTTCTTCGATAACTTGTAAATCGCTATCAATATATTCTGCAATTAATTTCATTTTTATCTCTCCAGCATTTTCATTAGTTGTTTAGCTGAAGTTTCCGCATCCTTTACAGAATCATATACAGAATCATCTACAGCTTGGCCATCATAGTAAAGCATAAACCCCTTACCGGCAAAATCGGTAATGGTAATATCCTTCTTTTTCTTTGGCGATTTAAAAGTCTTTACGGCTTTTTCACCACGCTGTAGCTTTATCTTTTCCTGTAGATCTGCAAAGGTAATCACTATTCTTCCTCTTGTGATTGTGCTCTATCTTGCAATGTAGAAGCTACTTCAATCTTCTTTGCATCTAGAGCTGCGGTCAACTTATCAGCCATTACACTGTTAAAGTTTCTACTAGCAGCAACATTGTCGCTACCTTTCAAATCATTAATCATTTGTTCTATAGACATTTTTGTTCCTCGTTTATATATTTATAAAAAATTAGATGTCAAGACTAAAAATCTTCGTCTTCTACATCAATTTCGCCACTTTTTACTTCGTCCGCAATCTGAGCTTTAAGTTCTTTTATGTCCTCGTCAGATTGTTTTAGTACATGCTTTCTAATCCATTCGTATGATACGTATTTACCTACATATTCATCAACAGTCGCTAACATATCAAATCTTTCTCTCCAGATCTCAGCTTCTTTTAATTCTGCGAAGTAGTTATCTTCAATAAAATCAAAGGTGATTGATTCTTTCCAATTATTCCAATCATCACGAGTAATAATACCCTTAAGAATAAGCTGAGTTTTAAGTAGCTGCATGAATATGTCGCTAAAGCGTTTTCTTAGACGATCAATAAACTTCTTAAATTTAACTTCCTCTCTAGAGATTTCAGTAGATCTGCCAAGACTAAACTGGTTATCTGTTTCTAATCTCTGTGAAGGTACATTCAAAGACTTTAAAAGTTTCTTCTGGAAGTATAGAATATCATCTATCTGTCCAAGGTTCTCACCCCCGGGCAATGTAGTAATTTCCGTACCTCTACCGCCTTCTCTTCGTGGTAGGAAGAAATCCTCTAGCATTGACATATGCTTCTTATCGTCTTTAATGTTACCAGTATTAGCATCATAAACCATTTTGTTTCTATATTGGCTCATAATATTCTTCAAATATTCTTCAGCTTTACCCTTCGGTAAGTTACCAACATCAATATAGAAGATTCTACGTTCTGGTGCTCTACTGATTCTGTAAATAACCAGTGAGTCTTCCATCATTCGCAATTGGTTAACTGGCTTCAGTGCCTTTTGCAAATAACTTAAAATTCGTTTACGTGAAGGATCTAATACACCCGACGTACAATATGCGATTGAATCCTTATGTATCTTAATGCCTTCATTATTCGAATGAAGCTTATCATCTTGAAATAAGAAAAATTCTTTCTGGCCGACGACAATATTAGCACCGGTTACAGGGTCTTTCTTTTCTTCGACTTCTTTTACTTTTCTAAGTTTGGTTGGATCAATGTACCGCAGTTCTTTAATTCCAGCCTTTGCTTTATCTTTATCAATGATAATATGATATGGTAATCTACCATCTACATACCATCGTCTAAAAATATCATGCGCGTACGCATTGAAGTTTAACAATTTAAGTACAGTGCTAAACTCTTCTGTCACCGCTTCCTTAATAGAATCAGATGTTTCAACTTCGTCTAATATTAATTTCACAGGTGAATCATCATGATCACCAACAATAGCTTCATTTACAATATCGTCAATTGCAGCATCGCACTCAGGTTGAGTAGCCACATCACGGTATTTAAAAATTAAATCAATTTCTGATTTAGCTTTGTCACCATCAAGATCGACGTAAGCTCCAAAGTGTCCACCAGCCTGGATTACTCCAGCACCATCTTCATCTGTACTGGGTACAAACGATGGCCTGATGGGTTCTTGACCACCCTTTCGCTTTATTTCAAATCCAAAAAACTCTGCCATTTCTTTATCCTATAATATTATCGGAGGGGGAACTATTCCCCCTCGTCTAATAGTATTTATACGCCTACTAAGAAGTAGTATTTGACTCCCAATACTGAACTTGTAGCTCAACTGTAAACTCTTCGATCTCGTTTTCGTTGTCATAACTCAACTCGATTTCAGAAACATTAGTGGGGAAAGTACCTCTAATATCATAACGCTTTACAGCATCTCCATTCTTGTCTAATTGCTCAACAATCATGTCTGCCATATATTCAGTTGGATTAGCCAAACCGCGTCCATCAACGTGTTGGTTAATGCCGTTACTCCATCTTTCGAAAGAATCACGAACTACAAAGTCAACGTCATTCAACACTGAAATTGTCCATGGTTCGAAAGTTCGGTCACCAGCCATGATCAATTTGCGACCACGGAAGTTAACTTCTACTGGATTAAGAATTGATGCTGGTAATTGAGCAGCTTTACACAGGAAAGAAGTCAATTCAACATTACCCTGAGCATAGCCAGGAAAGTTACATGTGACTTTAAACATGTTGGATCTAGCGCCACCGCCAGTCAACTTTGCTTTAAAATCATCTACGCCTAAAATTGCCATTTTCTATCTCCTCTTAACCGCCGGCGACTTCAGAGAAGTCAACACCAGTTCTTGTTGCAATGAAGTTTAATGTAATAAAGTTAATAGATCGAGCTGGCTTAATGTAGATATCTGCAACAAAGCTATTAGAATCAACTACTTGACCCGTATTATTAGATTCATCACATACTACCAAGAAGTCAGTAACACCCCTACGTCCCTTTACGTCACGTAAGAATGGTTCGATCATATTTCTAAATTGTGCTTGAGTAAATTCATCGTTAAACTCAAATAACTGAGCCTTAGATGCAGTACTGATAGCTTTTTCCAATACGATGAATAGACGACGAACGTTAATTCGATCGAAAGCAGATGGTCTGCTTAGAAGTGTCTTATCGCCGAATAGCATTGTACCCTGACCTGGGAATGATACTAATGGATTAACGCGATTTTTATATAGCATATCACGTTCAGCTTTATTTGGATTGTAAGATAATCTACTTACACCACGTAATTGACCACGATTAACACCAGCTGGTGAGAACCAAGCATCAGCAAGATTATCAGTGTTAGCACAAAGACCAGCACAAAGGCCAGAAGCGCCAATCCAAATGTACTCATCAGAATATTTATTATATACATACACTGATGCTGAATCTATAGAGCCGTATGAAGTCGATTTAATAGTTAAAGCAAAAGCTTTCGCGAGAGCTGCGGTTGTTGCATTAGCGACTGGTGGTGAGATAAATGCCATACAATCTTTACGGTCTTCGCAAATATCAATAATATACTCACCAATGGCCTTGCCATATTGCGCTGAAGAGAATAGAAGATTTACGTCTATAATGTCAGCATCTGTGAATTGATCATAGGCGCTTTTTACATCGGCTTCAGTTGGCGCAGCACCGTTTAATCCACCGTCCAACGCGAGATCAATTACGTTATCGTTAGCTGTAAATGCTGCAATAGCGTCGTCTATAGTCAAAGCTTGATCGATTATGTCGCCACCGGTTAGGTTATTTGCATCGTCAGCCGCGCTATCAAAAGCAGTAAAGTAAACATATTCTGATTTTTTGTTGATTACACTTTTAACATAAATGCTAGACCCATTAGCATCAACTGCGTCAGAAGCTCGTGATAAATGTTCGTATGTTTCTAATACGGTCCCTGCTGTACCAGTAATATAGCCCAATTGATCGACTACAACAACATGAACTTCATCATTAACATTAACACCTTGTACCCTTTTCGCATAATCTGAAGTTGATGGAGCCTCGCCAAATAGGGGCGCAAATGATACAAAATCAGCATGAGCAAAGGCAGCTTGACTAGCCACAATATATACTTCAATTGAATTGCCTAAGATACCCGGATATCTAGCTACAAACATGCCGTGCGTACCTTCTGTTAAAGTTTTAGTTAGAAAGTCTTCGTCGTTTTTAATTAATATTTCTGTTGCACCTGATGAAGCATTAATTGCTTTGTTAGCTGCAGATGCATCTGTGTCGTTTATTGCTCTTACTACTTTTAACGCGTTGCCATACTTTAAAAATGATGCCGCGGTTAAAAAGTCTTCTGCCGTAGCTGGAGTAGGAGTAGAAAAAACCGTAGCCATCGCATCCTCAGACGATACGAGTATAGGTTTATCAACTGGTCCCCAGTTAAAGGCTCCTGCGAATCCACCAATGCTGGTTGATACGGCAGGTATTACGCTCGTTGCGTCAATTTCATTGACTTGAACGCCTGGTGATACTTGAAATGCCATCGCTTTATCCTCTTTATAAATTTGAGTTAGTTAATATGTCACATAATACGAATTATTCTTCACTTGTTTATTTATAAATAAACTAACTCTAACAATTTAATCCTCAATTCCTCTAAATGAATGTTCGTACCAGACGTTGCCTAGTCCATCGCCTTTGCCGCTTTCTACAGCTGTAGTTCCATCGTCTATATATCCAAATGGAAGCATATCGTCTTGTATTTCTGCTAATCGCTCTTTATAAAGCAATCCTTTAATATTAATGTCAGTTAAGTTCTCAAAGACATCAGTTGAAATAAACCAACCAAAGAGTACTAGGTTCATCATTAGATCATCATGATTACCAGACGAAGCTTCGTATGAACTACCTCTTGAAACAAATGTTGACATCTCAATGATCGTATCTGAATCATACACAATAAGCTTCTTTTGCTCAATAAGATCTTTAATTGTAGAACAACCAATGCGCTTTACTCTTCTCGTCATAGTAACACCAATAGCATTACTCTTAATCGAAGATTCTACAAAGATGTTTTCGTATTCTAAATCGTAGTATAATCCATTACAAACTACAGCACCTTGATCATTGCTCTCAATAACCACATAAGCTTCGTTGAACGTCTTTGCATACTTATATATGATATCAGGAAACAGCATAGGTGATAGCGTATTATCACGGTATACTGCAACTTGTTCAAATGGCTGAGTTGTCACATCTATAATATTAAAAGTAGAATAGTCTTGGCCTCTACCTTTTGCCACATCGACCATCATTACATACTCATGGCCTTCTTGTGGTTCTTTATAGATCGAAATATTTTCTTTGTAAAACATTGGATCTACTGATTTTTGAGCTAACAAATGATTAGCATCAATTAGTGTATTTCCTCGTCCATGGAATGTATTACCAAACTCTTGATCAAACTGTAAAGCTGATGTGTTAGCAATTGTTTGTTCTTTCCATGCTTTATCTCGTCCTGGAACATCCCACCAATCTACACGGAATGGTTTAAATTCGTTTGTTTCTTGAGTAGCACCTTCCCACAGTTTATGATATACGTTACCAATACCATTTGCTGTAGAGGTAATAATAATCTTTGTATCTTTACCAGACGATACTACCGGATATGTTGAAGTATAGAATTGAGCATCATTATCAATGAATGCAAACTCGTCTAGGAATAGTAAGTTAATCGATAGACCACGAATAGAACTACCAGATGTGGCCGCTGCAATAATCTTAGAATTATTTGAAAACTCTATTGAACCTTTGTTGAGTGCTTTACAACCTGGCTGTAAAAAGAATGGTAGGTTTTCTAGCATCAGTGTTACACGTGCTAACATTTCTCTCGCTGTAGCACCTTTGTTTGCTAGAACCGCAATAGTCTTCTCAGGGTGAAAACACGCATACCATAATAGATAACCAACAGATGAGATAGATTTACCAGACTGTCTACACGCTAGCACAATAGAAAATCTATTCTTATTGAAATGATCGAACATCTTTTCTTGATACGGATATAGTTTAAATGGTACTAAACCACTATCAAGTGAGATCACCTTTAAGTAAGTCTTAGCAAAGTACGAAGGATCTTTCATGCACCTTGCGTATTCTATAACTTCTTTTTGTGTGAATTGTGTTTCTACACCATCTCGCTTTACTGATGGATTTCCTAGATAACCAAACTCATTATTCTTGATCTTCTGCATCTATAATCTTATTATTATCAATCAACATTCTCTGTAAGTCCGTAGTAGAACCTACAAATACATTATTATTGGTCACACGTTTAGCTTCTTCTTGCTTATCGTCTTTGGTTAAATCCTTCTTAGCTTTTTGTAGAGCCATCAGCTTTTCTGTAGTATCAGCAATATCCTTTATAGATTTAGATAATACTTCAAATGCACGAGGATGTTCTGATTCTCTCGCAAGTTCCGCAAGTGAATCTAGTGAATGCGTTCCAGTTCTAATTAAGTCCCGATAGGTATCACGAGAAAATTCATAATCATCTTTTATGTCTTTTTCTTCAACCACTTTAGGAGCTTCTGGTTTAGCCGGAAGATTTTTTTCCAGTGAGCTTCTCATTTTATCTAATTTGTCCATTCTATATTCCGTTAGTTACGGTTAATATCCACTGCCACCGCCACTAGTACCACTAGTATCTGGAGTATCTACAATCTCAGTTGTCGCTGTAAACTCTTCTGGCGTATCAGTAGTTTCTACTGCAGTAATAACCTGTTCGAGTATTGGAGCGTTGTTAGGATCTATTGCAAACCGTAGTACATTATCTGTAACTTTAATTTCACCTCTCATAGCAGGATGAGACGTACATTGGTAATAATAAATTCCATTAGTAGTTGGTGTAAACGCCACTTGACCAACGCTTTCTGTTGCCAATGTATCGCCGCGGCCGTTTTGAATCTCTAATGGATGCGCAGGGGCTAGTTCATTGATAATCGTTATAGTATCCCCATTAAATAAATTAATAGTAGGATCAGTTAAATCACTAATTTGTGAAAGTC
>ERZ1046568.456-NODE-456-length-33952-cov-4.939346_pt1 | contig 33952 bp, 34 predicted proteins | sample MGYA00383092_ERZ1046568 | MGnify/ENA primary metagenome ERZ1046568 (study PRJEB29581, sample SAMEA5548362) | metagenome | biome: marine; feature: coastal; material: water | depth 1 m | study: Short-term variability in the microbial, nano- and picoplankton dynamics... | reverse complement strand
ACCTTCGGGTTATGAGCCCGACGAGCTACCACTGCTCCATCCCGCGATAATTGGCTGCAAAGATAAGGACAATATTTATTACACAAAAGCCTTTATGTAAGAATAATATTGTCAAGCAGCCTTACGCCTTCATACTCTACAACTGTAACAACAGCTATTTCTTCTGCATCTTCTATATGTGTAACTTCTTGCAAGGAGCTAGTGTCTATTGCGAGAAGGTAATCTATCCTTGCTCCCTTTTGAGCTGAGATAAATTGCTTTACTTTTTCCACTGCTTCATCAAGCGGTTGCTCAGAGACATCTTCTTTAAGTTGAGATAGAGCTTTGTAGATAAAGGCTGCATTCTTTCTTCCTTTTTCAGATAGTCGTATATTTCTAGAACTCATAGCGAGACCGTGTGGTTCTCGCTTAATAGGAACAACGATAATTTCAGTTTTGCTATTGAGAATGTTGACCAGTTTTTTGACTACCACCGTTTGCTGAAAGTCCTTCTGACCAAAATAAGCTTCGTTCGGCTCTATGATAGTAAGAAAACGATCTATAACATTACAAACCCCCTGAAAGTGCCCTGGTCTACTTGCTCCTTCTATTTTTAAATCAACACCTTCTAGATCGTAGACTATAGGTTCATATGTTTCAGGATAAACCTGGTTAACTTCGGGGAGGAAAAGTATGCTGCAATTGACGTTCAGCAGCGATTCTATATCTTTTTCTATCGGCTTTGGATATGTTTCCAGATCTTTAGATTCCCCAAACTGAGTAGGGTTTACGAAAATACTACATACACTAATGTCATTGTTTTTCACGCATTCTTCAATCAGACTGGTATGTCCTTTGTGCAATGCTCCCATAGTTGGTACAAAACCAATTGTAACATTTTTATTCTGTGAACGTAGTGTGTTTAGGTAGCTAGAAAGCTTCTCTGCGGACTTAAATATGTGCATATATATACAAAAAAAATACTAGAAATACAATAGTTACAAGTGATAGTAGTACACATGTACGGTAGTATCTTTGCAATTCTAATACATTAACACTATATGGATAATAATCAAGAAAGAAAAAAAATTCTATTTATCTCTTCTGAAATGAGACCATTTTTGGACGGAGATACTCCATTAGCAGAAATTGCACGATACCTGCCTCAGAAAATACAAGAAAAGGACAATGAAGTAAGAATTCTAGTTCCGAGATTTGGTGTTATTAATGAGCGTAGAAATAGACTTCACGAAGTAGTTAGACTCTCAGGAATGAATATCACTATAGATGACAATGACAATCCACTTACTATCAAAGTGGCATCTATACCAAACACTAAGATGCAGGTGTATTTCTTAGATAATGAAGATTTCTTTCACCGTAAGTTCATATATAATGATGAAAATGAACAGTTTTTCGAAGATAACGATGAGCGTACGATTTTCTTTTGTAAAGGAGCTCTTGAAACTGTTAAAAAGTTAGGTTGGTACCCAGATATCATACACTGTCAAGGCTGGATGACTAGCTTGATTCCGCTATATCTTAAGACGCTTTATAAAGACGAGCCTGTTTTTTCTAATGCTAAAGTAATATACTCGGTTTATGAAAACGACTTCAACGAAGACCTTGGGCAAGACTTCATGAGAAAAGCAAGTCTGAATTATATAGAAGACGAGGAGCTTGAGCCTTTTTCAAAGGCAGATTGTTCTAGCATGCATATGGGTGGGATAGCTCATGCAGACGCGGTTGTAAGATGTAATACTATCGCAGACGAAGTGGAAGCCAAGCTTTCTTCTTATGAAAAGCCAGTGCTTAACCATACCGATGAACAGCTTGCAGACAATTATTTGAATTTTTATAATTCTTTACTGTCTGAAAACGAATAAATTATAAGTGAAAACAAACATTTTAAACAATAGAGTAAAAGGGGTTTTGCCCCTTTTCTTTTTGCTTGGACTTTTTTCTTGTAAAAAAGAAACAACAGAAATAGGAGCAAACCTAAGGCAAGATAAAGGTGGAATAAATTCCATCAATGTTCAGTACACAGACATAGCAAGTCGAACGGTTGCTGGAGACTCTTTTGTTTTAGTTCCAGGTGCCCCGCGAATATTAGGGGTGATAAATGACCCCTTATTTGGACTGAGAAAGTCTAGTGTGGTTGTTCAACCAAGATTATCTGAACTAGGGGGTGATTTTAACAATGTAGTTGCAGATTCTATTGATTTAATCCTAAGATATGACAGGATTCAATTAGTAGGCAATCAGGCATTTAGCTTGCAATATGGAGACACAAACAGTGTAATTACTCTGGATATATATCAATTGGACGAAGTGCTTGAACAGGATTCACTTTACCCGGTAAACTACAATCCACAACTTGGAAATAAAATTGGAGAATATACGGGTACTTTTAATATAAATACAACAACTTCAGGAGTTGTGGACGGGGATACGGTCACTTTTTTACCTGAACTAAAGGTTCGTTTAGATCAGTCCTTCGGACAACAGCTTGTTGATTTAGACCCATCCTCATTTAGTGATCAAGAAAGCTTCGCTTCTGCAATCAAAGGTATAGCACTAGTTCCAAGAAATAATACTTCTTCCGGTGAAGGTGCAATTGTAGCTGTAGAAACATTTTCTAGTGCGTCTGGACTTCTACTTTACTACGATACATTAGTCAAAGCCTTTCCGATGTCTCAAGAATCTAAATCGTTCAGCTTTTATGAGACAGAGCGATCAACCGAAATAGAAGCTCAGATGAACGGAACGGGAAGCTTTACTAAGGTATATCCTCAATCTCTGCTGGGAGGTAAGGTGAGAGTAGATATTTCAGAGTTGAATCAAATTATTGAAGGTGGAGAGGAAATAGTAGTCAACGAGGCTAAAATTGAGTTCTCACTAGACGAGTCTACAGTTGTAGATGGAGTGTACGATGCTCCTGGAAGTTTTTTTCTATTAGTTCCCGACACAACTAACCCAGAAAGGGCCCTTACAGTCATAGATGATGACAACGACCCTAGATTTGCATCTGGTGCTTTAGATGGTTCGACCTATAATATATTTTTCAATAGATATTTACAGGATTTGGTAAAGGATTACAACAATACTGGAATTAACTATTTCAATGGATTTTATCTCACTATACCAAGAACTAACCCTGCGGTTCCATATCGAGCGGTGATAAATAGTGATAATACTAAAGGTGACATTAAAGTTTCTGTTACCTACACGAAACTGAAATAGAATCTATCTGTTTAATTTGCAGTGATGTCAGACCTTAGACTGGTCTCCAAACAACATTCCGAACACAAAAGTGTAATCAGAGTAGGTGACGAGACCATAGGAGAAAAAGAGTTGTGCATGATAGCTGGTCCATGTGCTGTAGAATCAGAACAACAGCTATTCGAAATAGCCGAAGGAATCTCTTCCTTAGGAATCAAGTTCATGCGAGGCGGTGCATATAAACCTCGCACCTCTCCATATGCATTTCAAGGATTGAAGAAAGAAGGCCTCAAGCTTTTGAAGTCTGCTTCTGAAAAATATGGTGTAAAAGTAGTTACAGAGGTTCTTGACACTTCACTTATTGAAGAAGTTTACGATTATGCAGATGTCCTTCAAGTTGGATCTAGAAATGCTAAAAACTACCAATTTTTAAAAGAATTAGGAAAGGTGGACAAGCCTATTTTGCTCAAAAGAGGCATGTCTAGTACGATAGATGAATGGTTATTAGCAGCAGAGTACATCTTGCTAGGCGGAAATGAAAATGTTATTCTTTGTGAGAGAGGAATAAGAACTTTCGATACTTCAGTAAGAAATACAATGGACATAGCAGCCATTCCTTTAGCAAAAGAATTGAGTCATTTACCTGTGATTGCAGACCCTAGTCAAGGTACAGGCAAACGAAGTTTAGTTACACCTATGTCATTTGCTTCTATAGCAGCGGGGGCAGATGGACTTATGATTGAAGTTCATAACGAACCTGAAGAAGCTCTTTCAGATGGGTTTCAGTCCATGTACCTAGACACGATGAAAGAGATGGTGCTTGCCCTACGTAAACAAGCAGAGCTCTCTGGTAGAACCTTAGATTTAAACAATAAGTTCCAAGAAATAATATGAACCTAGCAATAGCCGGAGCCACTGGAATGGTAGGACGCACTATGCTCAAAGTTTTAGAAGAGCATAACATTGAAGTAGATAACCTTTTCCCAATTGCAAGTCAAGCAAGTAAGGGTAAGTCTATTTCTTACATGGGTAAAGAATACAAGGTTTGTCTTATGGAAGAAGCACTAGCCGAACCATTGGATTATGCTCTGTTCTCTGCAGGAGGAGATGTTTCTCTGGAGTGGGCTCCAAAATTTGCGGAAAAGGGTGTTGTTGTGATAGACAACTCTTCTGCCTGGAGAATGGACAAAAACTGTCCACTAGTAGTTCCTCAGATAAATCAAGATACAATAACTGAGCAGACCAAAATCATAGCGAATCCTAATTGTAGTACCATACAAATGGTGATGGCTTTGGCTCCACTTCATACGAAGTACGGGATAGAACGTTTAGTTATATCCACCTATCAGTCTGTAACAGGTACAGGAAAGGCAGCCGTAGAGCAAATGGAAAATGAGCGTAAATATGGGTCTTCTGAAAATAAGGTGTATGAGTATACAATTGATAAAAACTGTATTCCTCACTGTGATGTTTTTTTAGAAAATGGGTATACCAAAGAAGAAATGAAATTGGTACACGAAACGAGAAAAATATTAAATGATCCTGAGCTAAATATTACCGCTACAGCAGTTCGCGTTCCAGTAGTTGGTGGACATTCAGAATCCCTCAATGTTCAGTTTAAAAACGAATTTGATTTACAAGAAGTACGAGAGATTTTAAATAGCATTGAAGGTGTTCAACTTGTGGACGATGTTGCAAATAATGTCTACCCTATGCCCCTACAGGCTGCGGATAAAGATGAGGTAATGGTGGGAAGACTCCGTGTAGACGAGTCACTGCCAAATACATTGAACATGTGGGTAGTAGCAGATAACTTAAGAAAAGGTGCCGCAACAAATGCGGTTGAAATATTAGAAAAATTGATAAATAATTAAAACATGCCAGCAGGATTTCACTCATTAAAAATAGCAGAAGTAAACAGAGAGACTAAGGATGCCGTGAGCGTTACTTTTGATTTACCTGACCATTTAGCTTCAGATTTTGAATATAAAGCAGGCCAGTACCTAACATTTAGCATTCTGATAGGTGGAGAAGAGGTAAGAAGATCATATTCGTTATGTTCTAGTCCTATCACTGATTCTAAAATGTCCATAGCTGTGAAAGCGGTTGAAGGTGGGAGGATGAGTAATTATTTAAACACCGAAATTAAAGCGGGTGAAGTTTTAAATGTGATGCCGCCCATGGGTAAGTTTATTCTTGAGCCAGATAGTTCAGCATCCAAGAATTACATGTTTTTTGGTGGGGGAAGTGGCATAACTCCTTTATTGAGCATTATAAAAACGGCTTTAGTCGCAGAACCAAATAGTAAATGCATTTTAGTTTATTCTAATAGAGATGAAGAAAGCATCATTTTCGAAAATGAACTGAATGAACTAGAAAAGAAAAACGAAAACTTCAAGATAATATATACTCTTGATAACCCTCAGCAAAACTGGGATGGGCATACAGGCTTTCTAACCGTTGAAAAAGTTTCTGATTTAGTGAGACAAGAGCTTGGTCTAAACTATCCAATTGCACATTATTATACCTGTGGTCCTAGTCCACTTATGGACATCGTAGTAAAAAGTCTTAGCGGTATTGGAGTTCGAGATGACAATATCAATACGGAGTACTTCACTGCAAAGACTAAAGATGAGACTGAAGAATCAACGGAGTCAGCAACAACATCCGAAGCATTAAATTACAGTGAGGATATAAGGGAAAGAAATATTAAAGTAGAAGTATTTGGAGAGCAAAAAGATATTACGGTAAAACCCGAAGAAACTATTTTGATAGCTGCACAACGAGAAGGTATGGATCCTCCTTATAGCTGCACTGTTGGTGTCTGCACTACGTGCAGAGCTAGACTACGCAGCGGTAAAGCAAATATGGAAGAACGAGAAGGTCTGAGTGACGCTGAGATTGATGAAGGCTACATACTTACATGTCAAGCTCATCCGCTTAGCGATGACGTCGATTTAATTTTTGAATAAAACTTTTAGTGCATAGACACTAAGCCACAATTTTAACCTCGAAAGAGTCTTCGTGTTTCTTTATGCTTAACCCCTTATCATAGTAGATACCCATGTCATGCTTAGGAATCTTATAATCCGTATATCCCACAGATTCCATGTAAGCTCTTAGTTCCTGCTCAGATTCAAATGATTCAATAGTCTTGGTCTTAATTGTGGATTCTGTTTTGACAGCTTTATTCCCAGACTTATAGTTCATTAGCATTTCTTTTACTTTGTCCAAGTAATCTTCATCTATATCAATTGGAACTGCTATAGTGATAACCTTTTTTTGATTTTTCGTCATCCAGAACTGAGATCGGCAAGAGCTACTACAGAATTTTGCAGTTTTTCTGTTTGCTAAAAAATCTTGTTCGCAGTTTTGGCAAACAAGAGCGGTAGTTTTATGATTGTTCTGAAAGCTCTTAGTGGTCCTATAAAAGTTCATTTGTTGTTGCATAAGTTCAAATGTAGAGCAGGTATGCTTAACGTTTATTAACGCAAAAAAAAGAAGGTGAACAGTAAACTATACAGGAACTAGAGATCCCAAACAGAGTGGTTACGCGTTGTGAGATAGTGTTTTATGTTAATCCAGAACGCTAAAATGATATAAATGATGGCCGGGCTTCCTAAGGTAAAAAAAGATGCATAAATAAAGTATAAACGAATGGTGCTGGAGCGAATGTTGAACTTTTCACCTAGATAAGCACATACACCGAACGCATAATTTTCTATATTCTTCTTTAATTGATCCATTTATTGACTTTTAACTAGAATTGCCCTTCCAATATTACAATTTAAACACTTCTTAGGTTGACAATAATGCTTATACAAATGTAATAAGGATTGACTGTTTAGTGCATTATTGCTTTTTATTCCTATGCTATCCCAATTGGAAAGAATGGAATTTTTTTCAGAAGGGAGTGCTTCTAAATAGGACAAAGCTTTTTCCCCATTTTGATCCATTTTTATTTTTTGATAGTGAAAGGTAAATGGAATAATGGCATTTAGAAACAAATGGTTTATGAAGCTTGGGGAGATGTTTTTCTTTTGTTCTTTTGATTCCTTGCCAAACGAATAGTGTGTATTCCAATATAGGCTTAGGTCAAATTGTAACAACTTTTTTATCTTTTTTATGTCCGGAAAATCTAAGACCATTTGACAAAAATTTGGGATGTGGTGAAATAATGCAGCAAGCTGTGCCAGTTTAATATGTGGCAAGTTCCGTGGTCTCATTCTGCCAAACTTCAATTGACTAGGTATACATTGCAGTCTATATTTAGCTTTCAGAAAGCCATATTCCATTTGTAGACCTAAATAATAAGTGTCAGTATTTTTCTCTTCTAGTAAGCTTGCGGTCCCCAAGAAAAGAGCTTCTAGTTGAAAAATGGATTTAGAGTGTTTAAGCACTACATCGTAAGGGAGGTATTGTCCTATTTATTCAAAACACTCCGAATTTATAGGCATTCCAAAACACCTAGCAATTGAAATGTAAAAGGCTTGATTCCAATTATTCTCGCTATCTCAGAGGTACTTGGAAAATTTTTCCGAACGATCTTCTAGCCTCTCGACAATCAATCGCTCAAGCCAATTATTAACATCAAGTTTTTTCACTTTACTAATTTGGTTTTCACAAGGAATGAAACTTTGTGAAGTCATTAAGCCAGAGTAATTGGCGAGCGAAGAATCATTTATTCTATGTTGGAGAAGTAATAGGGGAATTTCGGTTCCGTCCTCTCTATGAGCAATTGCACTTTCAGAAAAACACACGTGTAAAACGACGTTGTTGTATGCTTTGTCTTTGTGATGTCTATGTGTCTTCCAAGAGTTAGAATCTATATGTATCTCAACGGCTCCATAAAAACTAACCCCGTTAAGTTTTATGGTAGCATTTTCAAAATCAGGCCCACTGTTTTGATTTAAATAACCTTGATTTACTATTTGAATTTTTTGTCCGTTGGTCGTGACCAAATCTTTTTGTTCGTATAGCTGATACTGCCAAATAAACTGCAGCAAATCCTCACCATACTCAAAACTCATATGCTCTCAGCAAAAGGAGCAGTTTCTAAAGCTAATTCTTTAGCTTTTTCCCTAGCGACTCTAGCGAAATCTTTGCCTTGAGAAGCATAAATTATACCTCTAGAAGAATTTATTAGTAAACCCCCGTGTTGGTTTGTGCCGTGTTTACAAACCTCCACAGCATTACCTCCTTGAGCACCTACTCCAGGGATCAGTAAAAAGTGATCGGGAACAATACGCCTAATTTCTTTTAGTGCTTCGGCTTTAGTAGCTCCCACTACAAACATCAAATTATCGCTAGAACCCCATGATGAAACTCGTTGTAAAACAGTCTTGTATAGTGGTGGATTATAAATTGAGTTCGTCTGAAAATCGGTACTTCCGGCATTAGAAGTTAGACCTAAAACTATTGTTATTTTATTGGTGAATTTTAAAAAAGGTTTCACGCTGTCTAAACCCATATATGGAGCAACTGTAATTGAGTCAAAATCCATGGTTTCAAAAAACGCCTTTGCATACATAGTACTCGTGTTTCCTATATCCCCACGCTTTGCATCTGCAATGGTCAAAGCGTGATCAGGCAAAAGCTCACGTGTTTTTTCTAGTGCTCTCCAGCCTTTGCTCCCCAACTGTTCGTAAAACGCTGTGTTTATTTTATAGGCTACAGCATAATCCTTGGTGGCTTCTATGATTTCGCGATTAAAATCAACCATTCCCTCTACACTTTTGCTGATTCCTTCTGGAAGTTTGGTTATATCAGTATCCAACCCCACACACAGAAAACTTTTTTTAAGACGAATTTGAGATTTAAGTTCAGTTATGTTCACGCTTCAAAAAAAAAGAAAATAGGGTGTATTTTTAGAATTATTTACATTTACCGCCAATAATGAAAAAGTATCTTTTCTTAGCTGTCGCTGGTTTTATATTTTTTGCTTCAGCGTCCGCACAGGATAAAGGAGTTTTTAGTGGCAACTTCCAATCTAATTTTTCTGTTTTCCTCAAAGATTCGTTAATAGGAGCCACGGAAGAAGCTTCCCCTCAATACGGCAAGCAAATTAGTTCGTCTGAAGCTTGGCTTTTTCTAAACTATGACATTAAAGGATATCATATTGCGGCTAGATACGATCTATTTCACAATAGTAACCTATTAAACCCCTCAACCTCATACAGTGGTCAAGGCATAGGGTTTTGGCAGATTAAAAAGAGCATAGGAGACTTAGAAATAACAGCTGGTTCTTTTTATGATCAATTTGGGTCTGGTGCAGCTTTTAGAGCATTTGAAAATAGACTGATAGGTATTGATTATGCGGTAGAGGGTATAAGATTGAAATACAATGTATCAGATGACTTTGTGGTAAAAGCTTTTACTGGTAAGCAGAAAGGTTCTCAAGAAGAACGTTTTGAAGCCTCACCTCAAATTGTAAAAGGAATAAATGCGGAAAAGGGTTTTTATTTTTCAGATGGCACGGCATTAAACTTGGGAGTGTCAGGAGTCAACAGAACGCTAGATGATAATACAATGTCCCAACTGGTCACAGAAATAAATGGATTCCCGCTTAGAGATAGATTTGCTCCTAAATACAACGTATATGTGCTCAATGGGTATATGAACCTTGCTTATAAAGACTTTGGTTTCAATGCGGAGTATAACTACAAAACAGATGATGCCATTAGAGATAACTCTGGAAACCTATATCTGAGTGATGGATCTTTATTCTTAGCTGGGTTAAACTATTCAAAAAGAAAACTTGGCAGAAACAAGAAACAAGGGATAGGGGTAAATTTCCAATACCGTAGAATAGAAGATTTTCCACTTACCGTTTCTCCTTATGAAAACTTGCTAAATGGAATCTTAACTTACCAACCCTCACTAAGCAGACAAGCAAGTTATAGAATGTTAGCTAGGTATCAAGCTCCGGCTCAGTTTACAGGCGAGCAAGCTTATCAAGCTGAGGTTATTTATTCGTTGAGTAAAAAGACAAATGTCACGTTAAATTATTCAGACATAGTAGATTTAGAAGGCGAGCAACTTTTTAGCGAGCAGTTTGTGCAAGTTGAGCACAAGGTAAATAGAAAATGGAAAGGAAAAGTTGGTCTGCAAATGGTAGAGTACAATCAAGCAGTCTACGAAGGCAAGGACCCCAAGAAAGTGGAAAACGTAGAAACGGTAACTCCATTTTTTGAGGTGACTTACAAAGCAAATAGGAAGAATAGCATTCGATTTGAATCACAATTTCTGATGACAGACCAAGATTTGGGTAGTTTTTATCACGGAATCCTAGAGTGGAATAGCTCTCCTCACTTTACTGTTGCGATAAGCGACATGGTAAATACAAATCCAGTAAGAATAGTTAACCCAAGTTTAGCAGACCAAGTGTTGCATTACCCTAGTTTTTTTGTAAAGTACAATATCAATACTACTTCGTTTACTGCTGCGTATGTAAAACAGGTAGAAGGAGTAGTTTGTACAGGAGGTATATGCAGACTAGAACCTGCGTTTAGCGGTCTTAGGTTCACTTTAGCAACCCAATTTTAATAGGTTTTTATTGAGCTAATACAAACGCTGAACCTCCAGTACTGCTTATGTAGTTAGACTTTTTTTGTTCAGCTGCATTTTCTTCGTCATATGATGCTATGACAACTCTATTTAGTCCATTTATGAAAGAAATCTCAGAGTCAGGGTAAATTTGAGACACTTTATCGAGTAAACGGTTTGCATTTGCCTTACTTCCAAAGCTACCAATTACAACTAAATACCTCGCATCTAGATTCAGCTGGGTTAATGGTTTTTCGACTATCGGCTCACTTTCACTCGACTCTTGATTATCTATTTCGGACTCATTGTCTTCTTCATCTTTTGGGTTTTCTACAGGAACAACATCATCTGACTCCGACCAATCATCATTGGAGACTATGACAGATGAGTCTGCATCTTCCCAAATTTCTTCTTCGCTTAAATCAGTGTCTTCTGTTTGGTTATCGACACTATCAGAATCGATATTTTCTAATTCACTGACGGCCTCGATAGCAGCAGGCTTAAGAGCTTCAGCAGTGATTTCTCGAAGAAAAACGTACCATATAAAAGCACCTAAGGCCAGAAAATACAAGAACCACTTGATGAAAGTCATAGTGCAAAAATAGACAAAAAGAAAAGCTCACTTACCAAAGGCAAGTGAGCTTGAATTCATTTATATGTTACTGTCTACTTATTTAGCGGCAGCGTATCTATTCGCTATTTCGTCCCAGTTGATTACATTAAAAAATGCAGAAACGTAATCAGGTCTGCGGTTTTGGTAATTTAGGTAGTATGCGTGTTCCCATACATCCAAACCTAAGATAGGAGTTCCTCCACATCCAATACCTGGCATCAACGGGTTGTCTTGGTTTGCTGATGAACATACTTCTAATTTACCATCTGTGACACAAAGCCAAGCCCATCCACTCCCAAAACGAGTAGCTGCAGCTTTACTGAATTCTTCTTTGAATGCATCGAAGCTTCCAAAATCTTCATCTATTGCTGAAGCAAGATCTCCTGAAGGATTCCCACCTCCGTTTGGACTCATCGCAGTCCAGAATTGGTTGTGATTATAGTAACCGCCGCCATTATTACGTACAGCACCATTATTCATATCTAGATTGGTCAATATATCTTCTATACTCTTTCCTTCTAAATCAGAACCTTCAACTGCTCCGTTAAGCTTTGTGGTATATCCGTTGTGGTGTTTGCCGTGGTGTATTTCCATTGTACGAGCATCTATATGTGGCTCAAGTGCGTCGTGTGCATATGGTAAGTTTGGTAATTCAAATGACATAGTATTTTTGTTTTATTTGTTTGAGTTCAAATGTATAGATAGTACGTTTAACAATGAAAATTGTTTGTTTATACCATAATAAACAGGGGTTATAGTACACTTTTGACGAAGAAAAATGTTGAATATATATGAGTGAAATAGAAGTTAAAGAAATGATTCGAAAACGGAGGGCTGTTTTCCCAAAACAAATGAGCGGAGGTAAAGTGCCAAGTCTAGTTTTGGATCAGGCTCTTGAAGCAGCAAACTGGGCACCTACTCATAGACGCACAGAGCCGTGGAGGTTCAGGGTTTACTCGGGTAAGTCTATGGAAAGGCTATTGGATCAATGCAAAGAATGCTACGTAAGAAGCACACCGGCAGAAAGTTACAATCATGCTAAAATTCAGAAGATAGAACTGCGAAAAAAGCAGGTAAGTCATATTATAGCGGTTTGTGTGCAAAGGCACGAAGTAGTGCCTGAATGGGAAGAAATAGCTGCCACTTCTATGGCAGTGCAAAATCTGTGGTTGAGTTTATCAGCCACAAATCTTTATGGAGGTTATTGGAGTACACCTGCTTATGCTATGGAGGAAGATTTTGCTGCTTTTTTAAGGTTGGAAGAACACGAGAGGTGTCTCGGTCTTTTTTATATTGGTGAGGTTTCAAAAGATACTCAGCTGCCAGAAGGACAAAGAGGAGACTGGAGTGAGAAGGTGGGTTTTAATACTTAAACAGTTTTTCAACTTTAGACTCTTGCTCGCTCATAAAAACAAGCCAATAAATTCCACTCTTCAACTGGCTTAAATCTATGCGTTCAGCTTTTTCAATATGAAGTACTCTGGTATACACCTCAGTCCCCACAGAATTAAAAATTGTCACTACGGCGGACTGATTGAACGGGTTTTCTAAAGTGATGGTGCGTGAAAAAGGGTTTGGATAAACAGAAATAGCAGGGTCAATAGTTTTTTTGTTTATGCTAGATGTACCAATTAGAGCAAATGCATAGTCAGGCAAAAGGCACTCAAACCATTCCCCTACGATAAAGCTAGCATCTTCTTCTACTTTTAGTCTAGCACCCTGATCGCTTATCTGTGCATAGGTCGTCAGTTTCACATTTCCTTTATTAATAACTACTAATCCGCTATTCACGTACAATTCATCCAGCTCTAAGATTCCGTAAACGTCTAGCTTGACCCCTCCTAAAACTGTAGCTATCTGATGCCCAAATATTCCTCCGTTTTCGTTTATTTTTATGAATGCCCCACTCTCTAAATTAAGACCACATTCAATAACTACTGGGTGGTTGATTAGAAATGTGTCCGCACTACTTGTATCTGGAACTATTCCTCCAACCCAAACTGACGAGTCTTGCCAAAAACCTCGAGAAACTGTTTCCCAAGTGGTTGCTTGTGCATACAACGTTCCAAGCAGTAAGATTAGAAGATATATATGTTTCTTTTGACTCAAGAGTCTAGTTTCTACGAATATAACACTACTAGGTATATCTAGATTTGTTAGAGCTATTTGCTCACTTTAATTACTTTATTATGTTGGCAGAAGAAGGAAGTTTCAAGTAAAAGCACTTACTGCTTTAGTGAGTTACCAATACTATATTTGCCCTATGTCTTCTCGACTTCATTTTTATAACACTTTATCTAAGCAAACTGAGGAATTCAAGCCATTAAATCCGCCATTTGTTGGGATGTATTTATGTGGTCCTACAGTTTATGGAGATCCACATTTAGGACATAGTCGTGGTGCAGTGATGATGGATGTGTTATATCGTTATCTTACTCATTTAGATTTTAAAGTAAGGTATGTGAGAAACATCACAGATGTAGGCCATTTACTCAATGATGCTGATGAAGGTGAAGATAAAATTGGAAGGATAGCCAAGGCAAATCAAATAGAGCCTATGGAGGTTGCACAGCAATATACTAATGCATATCATACCGCTCTTAGAAAAATGAATGTTCTACCACCGAGTATCGAACCCAGAGCAAGTGGCCATATCATAGAGCAGATAGAGATGGTGGAAGATATTATAGAAGCTGGGTTTGCTTATGAAAGTAGAGGGTCCGTGTATTTCGATGTGCTAAAGTATGCAGAATCAAATGACTACGGAAAGCTTAGTGGACGAAAAATAGAGGACCTCATTGCTGGAGCCGGTGAAGAAAGAAGAAATTTAGAAGGACAGGAAGAGAAGAAGAATCCTAATGATTTTGCTCTTTGGAAAAAAGCCACACCAGAACATATTATGAAGTGGAATAGCCCTTGGAGTCTAGGCTTTCCAGGATGGCATATTGAGTGTTCAGCTATGAGTGATAAATATTTGGGAAACCAGTTTGATATACACGCTGGAGGAATGGACTTGTTATTTCCTCATCATGAAAGTGAGATAGCCCAAAGTCACTCTTGCGGAAGGTCCACACCAAAGTACTGGTTGCACAATAACATGATAACTATCAATGGCCAAAAGATGGCTAAAAGTCTGAAAAATGGTGTTCTTATAGAGGAATTGTTCTCAGGAGATCACCATCTTCTCGAGCAGGCTTATAGTCCCATGACGTTGAGATTCTTTTTGTTACAAGCACACTACAGAAGCACACTTGATTTTAGCAATGAAGCTCTTCAAGCCGCCGAAAAAGGGCTAAAAAGATTGATAAGTGCCGCCAACAAACTTGACGAAATAATTGTCAGTAAGCAGAATGATGTAGATATAATGGTTTGGAGAGATAAGCTTTACGATCAAATGAATAATGATCTCGCTACTCCACAGGTTATTGCTACTCTTTTTGAAGCTGCAAAATGGATCAATGAAGCTTCAGGGAGACGAATGCAGCTAGACGTAGAAAACTTAGAAGTGTTGAAGACTACATTTTCAACATTTGTATTTGATATTTTAGGTTTAGTTTCTGAAGAAGAAGGCGATAGTCAAGCTTTAGACGGTGTCATGAACCTGGTTTTAGACATAAGAAAAGCAGCTAAAGCAAATAAAGATTGGGGTACTGCCGATAAAATTCGAGATGGTTTGAAAGATGCAGGGGTTGAGGTCATGGATAGCCGAGAAGGAACTACTTATAAGGTAAATTAATGCTACATACACTAAAAACATTTGGCTTTATTTTACTGATTCTTGCAGCTGGTTGTAAGAGTGAGCCAAAAAAGCAACCACCCAAGACTCCTCCAATTGTAAAAAAAGAATTCAAGGTTTCGTTTAATGCGGATAGTGCATATCAATTCATACAAGACCAAGTGGATTTTGGCCCTAGAGTTCCTGGAACAGAAGAACACGCAAAAACTGCGGTATGGCTACAAAACAAACTTTCTGAATACTGTGACACAGCATTTACCCAGTACGGTAGTGCAAATGATTTCAAAGGAAAATATGTCGAGATAAACAATCTAATAGGCACTATAAACCCTAAAAAAACGAAACGAATCCTGCTTTGTGCTCATTGGGATACAAGACCTCAAGCAGATGAAGATCCTGATAGACCAAATGAACCTGCCGATGGAGCAAATGATGGGGGCAGTGGAGTGGGCGTACTTCTAGAAATAGCTAGACAACTACAATTGCAAAGACCAGATGCTGGTGTAGACATTGTATTTTTTGATGCGGAGGATATGGGAGATCGAAGAGGTGCTGCAAACTCTTGGTGTCTTGGTTCACAATATTGGTCTAAGACTCCTCATAAACCTAATTATGTAGCTCGTTTTGGCATACTCTTAGATATGGTAGGGCCTCAAGACGCTGTATTTGCTATAGAGGCAAATTCTTGGCAGTATGCTCAGCCTTACGTGAAAAAAGTCTGGAAAACAGCTAGGGAATTGGGACACGGACAATACTTTGTGAATAGGCAAATTGGACCCATAATAGATGATCATTTATTTATTAATACGATAAGAGGAATCCCTACACTAGACATTATACACTACGACCCATCCAATGGACAAGGTTTTGGAGATTTTTGGCATAAGCACACCGATAACATGGCGGCTATTGATAAAAGCACGCTTCAAGCCGTAGGAGAAACGGTGTTCAAAGTTGCAGTTAGTCTATAGCTACTCAGACTTTAAAAAGCATTTGCGTTCTCAAATCCTATTACACACCGTTTTACTTGCAAGGCCTGTGTATTTAGATATTTTTGTCAATGAATATGCTTAGGTATTATTTTACACAATGCTGTTTAGTTCTTCTCACAACCTACTGTTATTGTATCAATCAAACATTCGCTAAGATTGAGAGCCTTGTTTTTAATGAGTAGCTAGACTCGGCTATTGCTCTTTTAGAAGAAAATAAGGGTAAACTATTGGAAGACGATTCCAGTTATTTCGTTTTTCTTAAAGAAGAATTAGCATTAATTGACAACTGGGAATATAAATCTCACGGACGTTTAATTACCACTGCTTATTTTAGGGTTAATCCGAATCTGATTGGTTCGTTTTACGAAAAAAACTTACCAATTAATATTTCAGCATCAGAGTACAATGAAGAACTTTTCTCCATTTATTATGTGCTTACAGGCATGTTTCGTGAACATGGTGATTTAGATAAGGCCAATGAGTATTACGAGGCGTTGTCACTCTATTCTAAGAACACTAAAAAAAGTGTTTCTGAAAAATCTTTTGTCAGACAATCTGTGAAGCTAGCTTCCCATGAAGCGGTTTTAGCTGGGATAGGAAAAAATGTAGAGAAAGGTCTAGAAATTACTCAAAGAATGTTAGATCAATCATACGCTATTAATGATACGAGTCTAATTGTATTAAGTAATTACTTCAAAATGGAATTTCTGATTCCTCAAGGTAAAATAGATGAATACATAGCTCTTGCAGAAGAGAGCCTAGAGCTTGAAGAATTATCTCAAAAGGAATCCGAGTTCACTTACTCTCTCACATCAAATCTCATCGATGGCTATATCTACAAAGGTGTTGAAAAAGAGAAGGTTTGGCTATTATTGAAGAACCTCTATTACTCAGGCGATGCTTATAAGTCACTTACTTATCCGTTTTTCATAAAAGCTTTAAGGATATATGATGTCAACAGCACATATCGAAAAAAATCTTTGAACTGTGGGAAGTAAATGGCGTTGAGGAGCTAGCTGCTACTATCTGGGGACGATCCCAGAGTGATTTATTAAAGCCAGAACAAAAGATGGTTTTGAGCTCCATAGTAGGAGGATTGGCTGATATGGGTGATTTTAAAGGTGCGTATGAATATGGGCTACTACTTTCTAATCTCACTCAGGAGCTTTATTCTGATGATCTAAAAAACTCAATTTCTAATTTAAATTCTACTTTAGAGATTCAAGAGAGAGAGTTAAGAATTCATGAGTTGGAAAAGGAGAAAAGAGAAGTAGAGTTTTGGTTCTTGTTAGCTTTATTAGCTGTGGTCATTGCAGCAAGTATTATCACATTCATTTTGCTGAATAATCGCAAGCGAAATAAGATTTCTGCAATAGCACAAGAAAAGTTAACAGAACTGAGTCAATATAAGGCTGCGTTTTATAGCAATATGGCTGTGGAGTTAAAGGAATCTATAGAGGGAATAGAATCTGGCTTAAATGAGTTTATTTCAGAAGAGTCAGACCTTAAGCAAAGCTCTAAGGGTGCCGTCAACTTTGCTCTTCACAACGCGAACAAGGTAAAGGATAGAATCAGTCAAATTTTAGTTGCATCTGAGATTGACGAAGGAACGATTAAGCAAGAGAAAGAGGATTTTTATCTGCACCCTTTGCTTCATGCTTTGCCGAAGAATTATAGTCAGGAAGCAGGGATAAGAGGTTTAAGTATTGTATCTGATATACAGGTAGAATCAAATGATGTATTTAAAGGGGACAGAACTCTAGTTAAGTTAGTACTTCAAAACTTACTTTATAATGCAATTAGAAATTGTCCGGAGAATAATCAAATCTCAATAAAGGCAAACATGACCGACAATTTGCTCAAAGTTGAACTCAACGAATCAAGCCCTGTTCCATCCCACAAGCAGCAAGAAGAGCTGTTTAGTGGAGCCCATAAATCGAAGAAAACTGATAAACTTGTTGGGTTTGGTTTAGGGCTGTCATTGGCCAAGAGGATTACTGATGTGATAGGCGGAAATATTGGTGTTTATCCAGGCCCAGATAATACTACCACTTACACGTTGCAGCTGCCTAGCTCGTAGCTATTGTTTTTGGGGAATTGTTTTGACCCCTAACTTTATCGCCTGTACTTACAGAATTGAGTTCACAAAGGCACTTATATTGTCTTCTTTCCTCAATCCTGTGATATATAGAGCAGCAGAAATTTCGTGAGACGACAAATTCAATGAGTAGCTATTAAAATAGTCTCTATTGTATGAAATAGTGAATTTATCAAACTGTAGCCCAGCACTAGACATCAGCCAGTTACCACGACTGTGATTTCCAGACCCTGTTCTCCCTCCAATGCCCATTTTGATAAATTTCCATTGCCCAGTAAGCTGTGAGGATACCGTTGTTATATCTAATTGGTGTTGAACGGTGGTTAGATTTGATAATCTCAACAGACCAAGATCTTTTGAGTATCCCAACAATCCCACCCACCTTACAGGAAGTCTAGCCGTGCTGTTTACAAATAGCGAGATGTCCGGATTATTGGCCTGCATAGCTGAAAAACCAAATACCATGTTTTTGTATTCACTGATTATTCCTAGATCTACGACTAAAGCACGTGATTCAGGCGTTTGAAAAGGCTTTTTGTATGGACCACTTGGGTCGACAAACCCTATGTTGGTATTGGATATGGGAATATAAGGGCGGTGTATAATATCTAAATCGACATCTGATTCACGATAACCTAAGCTGATTCCTATTTTGGTTTTTATTTATTTTTTATCAAACAAGAAATGGAAAGTTCCTTTGTAGTTAATTGTTCTGAATAGAGCACAATAATTACCAACGAAGGTCGAAGATCTATTATCTTTTGTGTGTGAAAGTCCAACTCCCCATTTATTCTTAAAATTATAGTTTGCAAGTATTGATCTATTAGAATAGTGTCCTTGATCATCGAAATAGGGCCGAAAACCTCTTTGTGTAAAGATTGCTGATACATCACTTTGTGTTCCCACCAGAGCTGGGTTATAGTGGTTTAGGTTGCCTGACTTTATAGAATACAAGTGGTCCTGAGCTGTTACACATAATAGCGTGAAACTTAAAAAAGTGGTTAGGATATACCTCATTTCATAGACGGTTTACAATATACCGTTCAAAAAGTCACTAATATTGTCTTCTTTCTTCAATCCTTTGATAAACCAAGCCGCAGAAAACTCGTGTGTAGCAAAGTTTTGTCTGCCACCTACTTCTACTTGATAAGCGTCATATGCATATGAAACCTGGAATTTGTCAAACTGAACTCCTGCACTTGCTAGCAGCCAATCACCACTTCCATATTCGCCAAATGGCTGCCGATAACCAACTCCTAGTCGAGCAAACTTATACTGGCTATTAACTTGAGTAGCTATGGAAGTAGACTCACCCTGAGTTTGGAAAGTTGCTAATCCAACGAGATTAATTTTCTTGATTTTTTTACTGTACCCTAATATCCCGATATACCTTACCGGCAAAGGGCTTGGGTCGGGTGCCATGATTACAGAAACATTAGGTTGGTTGAGCTGCATGGCTGATAAACCAAAAATTACGCTCTTATACTCACTTAAAAACCCGAAGTCTAATACTAAAGCATCAGGATCACGGGGTGTAAATGGTTCATTTGTTGGGTTCGAAAACCCACTATCTGGAGTTATTTCGTCCTCAAATTTAAGTCTTTGCGAGTTTGTGTTAGACTGTCTATATCCTATGTTCAGACCAACTCTTGTTTTTACCTCTTTTTTATTAAAAGCATAATTGATATTTCCTTTTATAACTGATGACCGACTTAACCCTTCACCAGCTCTGTCATCTGAGAGTTCTAATCCAAGACCAAGATTATTCTTTAAGTTGTAGTTGGCTAAAAGTGAAGTTGTAGTAAATTGGCCTGGAAGCGCTGGCCATTGATTTCTATAAGCTAAACTAACAGCAGCATCACTTTGAGCACCTACCAGAGCAGGATTAAAATGATTTACATTACCCGATTTTAAAGAGTATAAATTGTCCTGAGCATATCCTGCAGTAAGAATGAGGAGAAATAAAACAAAAGATTGAACCAAACGCATACCTCTCAAAAGTAGGCAATTTCAAAAATCTATTATCCGCGATAAACTAAAAAAACAAGATAGGAAGCGTAAGCAAATAGGAATAAAATTCCCGCAGGTCTACCCAGCTGCTTTCTATTTCTATCCATTCCAAGACCAAAAATCATAAAACAAGACGCAACGAGTAAAACAAAAATATCTGTGTTGATTTGCGTGTCAAAGTTTAGAGGTCTTATAATAGCACTAACACCAAGAACCCACAATAGGTTAAAGATGTTAGATCCAACCACATTGGCTACTGCTATATCAGTATTTTTCTTGTAAGCAGCTACAGCTGATGTTACTAGTTCTGGTAAAGAAGTACCTATGGCGACTATGGTAAGTCCAATTAGTTTTTCACTTAACCCAAATTCAAATGCGATACGAACCGCACCATCTACAACCCATTTACCACCGAAAAAGAGACCTGCCATACCAAGCAACACAAACAAAATTGATTTACCCATAGGCATTATCTCCTCAGGTGTTTCCTCTATTAGGTCGGCTCTCCCCTCTTTGGCTAGTCTCAATATATATGTGATAAAGAGAGCAAAAAATAACATAAGGATGATTCCATCTCCTCTGCTTATAGTATGTAGATCCGAGCTACTAAAAAGAATAGCATTTGCTACGAATGCAACTAGTAACAATGCAACTATAGAATAAGGGATTTCTGAATAGGTTGTACTTCGCTGTATACTTAATGGGTAGATAACAGCCGCCACCCCTAGAATTAGTAGAATGTTGGATATATTGGAACCAATAACGTTTCCAATGGCAATATCGGAAGACCCAGAATTACTAGCTAGTATATTTACAATGAGTTCAGGCATACTAGTACCCATAGATACTATGGTCAATCCAATAACCAAGTCAGACACATTATATTTCTGAGCTATTGATGCAGAACCAGCCACTAAATAATCCGCTCCTTTTATGAGGACTACAAAGCCAATTGCAAAAAGAATGTATACCATCATTGCTGGTGCAAATATGCAAAGTATATGTAGAACCAAAGTATTTAACTCTCTCGCGGTTTTGATATTTTAGAATTTAAAGGAACTTTAAATGTAAATATTTGTTTCTATAGGGGGTGAAATAAATTTCACAGGATAAACGACTAGATACCTTAATCCGTTAAATCAATAGGATTAACTAAAAATGAAAACACAAGAACTACTCTATTGTAGTTTCGCAACACAGAATTAGACATTAATGAAACACTTTTTTCAACTTTTACTTCTTCTATGCTCTGTAGCCTCTTTTGCTCAGACTTATACAGTAAGTGGTAGAGTAAAGGATGCTTCAAACGGAGAAACACTCCTTGGAGCAACGGTACTGGTAAAATCAGGAGGAGGAACAGTAACTAACGAATACGGTTTCTACTCTATATCACTAGAAGCTGGAAACTATACGCTGATCTACAAATATTTGGGGTATGATGATATAGAAGAAACTATAGTGCTAGATGGAAACAAAACGATAAATGTAGAACTAGGGGTTAAAGCTAACGTTATTGGGCCTGCAGTGATTAGTGCTAGAGCTTTAGAGCGAAAAGTAGAGAATAAAAAGATAAGTGTTGTGAAAATGGAAACCGCCAAAATCAAGGAAATTCCTGTGATTTTTGGTGAGGTAGATATTTTGAAAACGATCACACTTTTACCAGGAATTCAATCTGCCGGTGAAGGTAATAGTGGGTTCAATGTTAGGGGAGGTTCGCAAGACCAGAATTTAATTCTGCTTGATGAAGCCACCGTATATAATGCTTCTCACTTGCTTGGTTTTTTTAGCGTGTTTAATGGGGACGCTGTTAAAGACCTAGAAGTATATAAAGGAGGTATCCCAGCTAAATATGGAGGTAGACTTTCGTCAATAGTAGATATAAAAATGAGGGACGGTAATGCTAAGAAGTTTTCAGGTATAGGCGGTATTGGAACCATTTCAAGTAGATTAACTCTAGAAGGACCAATAGTGAAAGATAAGTCTAGCTTTATGATAGCGGGAAGAAGAAGCTATGCAGACTTGTTTTTGCCACTTGCTCCAGATGAGAGTATTCAAAACAGTAAGTTGTTCTTTTATGATTTGAACATGAAAGCAAATTATGAATTGAGTGATCGCGATAGGATATATATCAGTGGTTACTTTGGAAGAGATGTTTTGGGACTGGGGGAGTTATTTAGTTTAAATTGGGGAAATGCAACAGCTACACTTAGGTGGAATCACTTAGTAAATGACAAAATGTTCGTCAACACCTCATTGGTATATAGTGATTTTAATTATGGATTTGATATCAGTTTTGCTGAGAATGCGAGCTTTGGACTTGATCAAGCGATTAACGATATTTACATCAAATCAGATTGGACCAATTTCATCAGCCAAGAGAGTAAGCTAAACTTTGGTGGACAGGTTACTTATCACAGGTTTAATCCTGGACTTTTTGCAGCGAATAATGAAGAGTCTGAAGCAATTTTCCAAGAGGTTCAGATAGAAGAAAGAAAAGCATTAGAAACAGGTTTTTATTTAGACCGTGAGTATAAGCCTAGCAATCGTTTGAACATGAGATATGGACTTCGTTTTTCAAGTTTTAGTAATGTAGGCGGTACTGAATTCACTTATACTAAGAACCCAGAAACTTATGAGTCAGTAGATAGTTTATTGGTCACTACGGTATACGGATCGAATGAGATTTACAATACCTACATCGGCCTTGAACCTCGTGCATCTATAAGCTATAATCTGACCACTACGATGGCATTAAAAGGCTCGTACAATAGAACCTTTCAATATATCCAGCAAGCTACGAATACTGCTTCTGCCTTTCCTACTGACCAGTGGTTTAGTGCTAATGGAAACATAAAGCCGCAAAGAGCCGATCAAGTGGCAATTGGATTATTTAAGAATTTTGACATTGGCCTAGAGACTTCTGCGGAGATCTACTACAAGTGGATGGATAATCAGATAGACTATAGGGATAATGCTCAGATTGCATTTAACGAGCAGTTGGACGGAGAGTTGCTAACCGGAGAAGGTTGGGCATACGGTGCAGAATTCTATGTGGCTAAGACTGAGGGAGCTTCTTCTGGCTTTATATCTTATACCTGGGCACGGACTATGAGACAAATAGAAGGAATAAGTGGGGGTAATCCTTACGTGGCTAATTTTGACAGAAGGCACAACTTATCTGTGGTGTTTACTCAAAAGTTTTCTAAAAGACTTTTAGCTACAGCATCTTTTGTTTTCTCAAGTGGTCAACCTCTCACCACACCAGTATCTAAATACTTGTTCAATGGAGAATGGATTAGTAATTATGATGAACAGGAACGAAATAATTTTAGAGTGGCTGCATATCATAGAGCCGACATTGGGGTCACGTTAAAAGGTAAAGAAAGACCAGATAAATCATTTAGAAGCAATTGGAATTTTTCCGTTTATAATTTATACAACAGAGAGAATCCTTATGCTATATACTTCAGGACTATCGATGCAGAAGACGCTGAAAAATTTGATGGTGCCGTAGAAGGGAATACTGCAGCGTTTCAGACAACGCTATTTAAAATTATACCTGCAATAACCTGGAACTTTGAATTTTAAGAAAACGAGCATGATTAGAAAATTAGCATACCTTTTGATTGTTTCTACAGTCTTTGCTGCCTGCGAAAAGATAGTAGAAGTAGACCTACCTTCAGAAGATCCAAGATTGGTGATTGAGGGTCAAATTACGGATCAACGCGTACCTTGGCAAGTAAGATTAACACTAAGTCAGCCCTACTTTGATCAGGACGAAGCGGAAGCTATCAGCAATGCTGTTGTGAGGATTACAGGGACAGATGGTTCAGATGTTTTATTGACGCATACAGACACAGGTATGTTTGTTTCTGCAGATACTCAGCAATGTGTTGTTGGAGAATCATATACTTTGAGCGTTGACTACCAAGGGGAGAACTATATTGCTTCTGAAACAATGAAAAATGCTTTTGAACTTGATACACTAGCAGGCTTTTTCCTACCACCTGATGTGAGCTTTTTTCCTTCTGGCATTTATGTTTTTGTTCAGGGTCAGACAGACCCAACACAGGACAACTATTACATTTTTAGAACCTATAAAAATGACTCATTAACGTCAGAGGATCTCGATAATGATGAATTTGGTAGTGTTTCGCTATTGAATTCTACGTTTGATGTGAACGACATAGCAGGCGAAGTAAGTCGTGGATTTCTACCGAGGCCAATACTTACAGATGTAGAAGAAGGAGATAAGGTGATGGTGGAGCAGTTTGCAGTCACCCTAGACTACTTTCAATATATTTTAGATTTGAATGCTCAGCAAAGCCGAAGTGGTACACCTTTTGACCCTCCGCCAGCAAACCCAAACAACAATATAAGCAATGGAGCGTTAGGTTACTTCTCTGTAGCTAATAAGAAAGAAGATTCTATAATAATTGAATAAATAGGTGTGAAGAATCAAAGACTAATCTCTTCTAAACTTATCTAGGAGATCATTTAGTTGCACAAATTCTTCTTCACACAGAGTATCGTGCTCTTCGACTACTTTATTTATTAAAACATTCAACTGGCTTAGTATTTCAGCACCCTGAGAAGTTAGACTTACATCTACCTGTCTTTTATCATGGTTACTAATAGATCTTAATGCTAGTCCCTTTTTGCAAAGTTTATCTACCAATCTAGAGGCATTTGACATACGATCAACCATTCTATTGGAGATCTCATTTATCGAAATTGGTTCTAGGTCTTGACCTTTTAATATTCTTAAAACATTAAACTGTTGATTGGTGATATTGAATGGTTTCAATGCATTTGCTACCACACCAGAGAAATAACTCTGAGTATAAGCGAGATTCACTATTGCCTTTTGAGCTTCACTAGCAAATGCCTTCTGTTTAATTGTATCATTAATTCCCATATAGATCTGAACTATTAGGTGTATGAAATATAAAACATACAATATGAATAAATGTTTAGCGAAGCAAATCTACATTACGTCCAAAGTGTTATTTATAAATATTGGTTTATGGCCATTCAATCGAATATTGCACTCAACAAAAAAGCGACATGTCTAGAATAATCACATTTAGCATTTTCATCATTATATTTTTAATTCTAGAATTTTATGTATTTCAAGGATACAAGCTAATAATTAGACGCTGGTTACCCAGTCAAGCGTCTTTGTTTTCTGTAATATACTGGGCTCTGCCAATCTTACTTATTGGCACAGTCATCTCGGTAATGGTTTGGTCCCCAGCACCCACTAAAAGTCGAGTAATGATGTGGGCTAGTAGTATTTTGTTTGGGTTGTTTATAGCAAAGGTTATTTGGGTAGCTTTTTTATTAATGGATGATGTAACTCGCTTATTTAAGTTTACCGGTCAAAAGATATCAAACCCTGGAAATTCCAAAACGATAAGTAGATCAGAGTTTTTAGTAACTACAGGAGCTTTAGCGGCTGTCACATTATTCTCTACCATGATTTATGGTATAGCTCGCGGTGCTCACAACTATCAGGTGCACTTACGTAAATTAAAATTAAAAAACTTACCTAAAGCATTTGATGGTTTTACAATAGTTCAGATATCAGACGTTCATTCGGGAAGTTTCTGGAGTAAAGATGGGGTAGCTCGGGGTATTCAAAAAATTCTAGATCAAAAACCTGATGCTATATTTTTTACAGGAGATTTGGTAAATAATACTGCAGAAGAGTTTGAAGGGTTTAAGGAAATATTTGGTAGACTAAAAGCTCCTTTTGGTGTTTTTTCCGTTTTAGGAAATCACGATTATGGAGACTATTATAGATGGCCTTCAAAGTCTGGTAAAACAAAGGCTCAAAACCTTCAGGATTTAAAAAATCATCATAAGGATATGGGTTGGAATTTGTTGATGAACGAAAATAAGGTTATAGAAAAAGATGGAGAACGTCTTGCTATAATTGGGGTAGAAAATTGGAGTTCACATATGCGATTCCCGAAATATGGTAGCCTGAGTCAAGCGTACAAGGGGGCTGAAGAGGTTGAAAACAAATTGTTACTCTCACACGACCCAAGTCATTGGAGAGCAGAGGTTCTGAAAGATTACCCTAGCATAGATGTAGTGTTTGCTGGTCATACTCACGGTATGCAGTTTGGTATAGATACTAAATATTATAGATGGAGTCCTGTGAAGTACCAATACCCTGAATGGGCTGACCTTTATGAAGAAAATGGCCAGTATCTTTATGTGAATAGAGGTTTCGGTTATTTAGGTTATCCGGGTAGAGTAGGATTTCTACCAGAGATTTCTGTTTTCGAGCTAGAGTCAGTTTAGAGAGAAGCGGTCTTGGCAGCGACTAGCTCTTGTAAAAAGCCAATATCCTGTTCAAGTTTATTTCCAACTACGATTAGATCTGCTCCGGCATTCCAAACAGCTTCGGCATCTTTTGCAGTTTTTATGCCCCCACCTACTGCCAGTGGTCCGTTTATTTCATCTTTAACTGCTTGGATTAATGTAGGGGCAACATGCTGATTTGCCCCACTTCCGCAGTCGAGGTAAGTGAGGTGCATACCTAGCTGTGAACTTGCTAAAGCCGTTGCTGCAGCTATTCCAGGTTTGTCCTGGGGAAGAGGTGCAGTTCCACTTATGTAATTTACAGTGGTAGTCCGCCCACCATCGATTAAGATATATGCCGTAGAAATTATTTCAAGGCCCGAATGTTTTAATGTATATGAAGCCTCTACGTGTTTACCTGTAAGCAATTCTGAATTTCGACCACTTACCAAGCTGAGCAATAAAATAGCATCAGCTTGCTCATCAATTTGATTTAGGCTGCCAGGGAAGATGACTAATGGTTTATTTGTTTTTAATTTTATGGAAGATATGCACGAGCTCATATTTCCGTTGGTAACTAAACTTCCTCCTACAAAAATCAAATCAACACTTTGAAAATATTCTATCTAGCTGAGCATCATTAACTTTATCTGAATCAATTAGTATAGCAAGCATTTTCTGATTTTTGGCAGCTAAACTTGATATTTTTTGTAATGTGCTAATAGTCTTTTGTTTGTGTTTTTGGACTCTATTTAAATTGTAATTCTTGGTCGCTTTTCCTAGAAAAAATTCACTTTTTTTGTTATCAACACCGCAAATCTCTTAAAAATTGGGCAACGTAAAAATTTAATTGTGAGTGTGTGGAAAACCCCGATTAAAATTAAAATATTCTCACTGTAGATTTGTCTTAAAACTCACTATAAATTTTTGTGCATCCACAGAGTTTATAAACGTTGAGTTTTTATTTAATAAATTTTAAACCAAGAACCTTATTATCATTATGAGCCAAAAGCCCAAGTACAACAAGAACGCGTTAAAGTTTAAGCGTTTTAACACTAAAAACGGTATTCCTGCTACCGATCTATACGAATACGAATACAGAACATCGGTAATAAAGAATCCAGCAGGAGATGACGTTTTCAAAATGGAAAATGTCGAGGTGCCTAAGGATTGGTCACAAGTTGCTACTGACATTTTAGCTCAGAAGTATTTTAGAAAAGCTGGTGTTCCTCAAAAAGATGGAACTACAGGTTCTGAGACTTCAGTAAAACAAGTTGCTCATAGACTAGCGGATTGTTGGAGAACTTGGGGTGAGAGATATGGCTACTTCGCTTCTAAAAAAGATGCTCAAATCTTTTATGATGAATTGGTCTACAGTATTCTTGGTCAGATGGCAGCTCCAAATAGTCCACAATGGTTTAATACTGGACTTCACAATACATATGGAATAACTGGAAAGCCGCAAGGTCACTATTATGCAGATCCTGATACAGGAAATGTTAAAAAATCTACATCAGCTTACGAACGCCCTCAACCTCATGCATGTTTTATCCTTTCTGTAGATGACGACTTGGTAAATGAAGGCGGTATTATGGACCTATGGGTACGTGAAGCTCGTATCTTTAAGTATGGTTCAGGTGTTGGTACAAATTTCTCTAGTATAAGAGGAGCAAATGAAAAATTAAGTGGAGGAGGTAACTCATCTGGACTGATGAGCTTCTTAAAAATAGGTGATAGAGCTGCAGGAGCTATAAAATCAGGCGGAACTACTCGTAGAGCTGCTAAAATGGTTTGTCTTGACCTAGACCACCCTGAGATTATGTCTTTTATCAATTGGAAAAAAGACGAGGAGAAAAAAGTAAAGGCTCTTATAGATGCTGGTTACGATTCTAGTTATGAAGGAGAGGCATATGCCACTGTTTCTGGTCAGAATTCTAACAACTCGGTTCGTATTCCGAACAAGTTTATGGAAGCACTAAAAAATGAAGGTGAGTGGGAATTAATATCCAGAACTACAGGAGAGCCTATTTCAAGTGTATCTGCAAATCAAGTATGGGATGATATTTCATATGCTGCGTGGGCTTGTGCTGATCCTGGTGTTCAGTTCGATACAACAATAAATGAATGGCACACTTGTCCTGAAGGTGGAAGAATTAATGCTTCTAACCCTTGTTCGGAGTATATGTTCTTGGACAACACAGCTTGTAATTTAGCATCATTAAACCTTAGAAAGTATTACGATGAAGACACTAAAACATTTGACGTTGAGGCTATAGAGTACGCTTCTAGACTTTGGACTGTTGTGCTAGAAATATCTGTTCTTATGGCACAGTTCCCTAGTAAAGATGTTGCTAAACTTTCTTATCAATATAGAACTTTAGGTTTAGGTTATGCGAACCTTGGTTCAGTACTTATGGTAAGCGGGATACCATATGACAGTGAAGAAGCTACGGCTATAGGTGGTGCAGTTACTGCAATATTAACTGGAACGTCATACGCAACTTCTGCGGAGATGGCGAGCTTCTTAGGTACATTTGATCAATACGAGAAAAACAAAGAGCACATGTTACGTGTGATGAAGAATCACAGGTATGCTGCTTACAACTTAGACGAGTATGATGGTCTAAGCATAAAGCCTGTAGGAATAGATCCTAAACATTGCCCTGACTATCTACACGGTAGAGCAACAGGAGCTTGGGATAAAGCTGTTCAATGGGGTGAAAAATATGGATACAGAAATGCTCAAACTACTGTAATTGCACCAACAGGAACAATAGGTCTTGTAATGGATTGCGATACAACAGGTATAGAGCCAGATTTTGCATTAGTTAAATTCAAAAAACTATCTGGTGGTGGATACTTTAAGATTGTAAATCAATCTGTACCGCTAGCACTTAGAAATTTAGAGTATTCTGAAGAGCAAATAGAAAGTATAGTAAACTATGCTAAAGGGCACGCAACGTTAAAAGGAGCTCCTTCAATCAACCATCAAACGCTTACTGATAAAGGATTTACTTCGGCGGATTTAGAAAAAGTTGAATCTGGATTAGCGTCCGCTTTTGAAATCAGTTTTGCTTTTAACCACTGGGTACTTGGAGATGAGGCTATGGAGCGTTTAGGTTTTTCAAAAGACCAATACAATTCAGAAGGTTTTAATTTGTTAAGAGCTTTAGGTTTTAGCAAAAAGGAAATTTCTAAAGCAAATGATTATGTATGTGGAACAATGACAGTAGAAGGTGCACCTTACCTAAAGGAAGAACACCTACCTGTTTTTGATTGTGCAAATAAGTGCGGTGAAAAAGGAGAGAGATACATACACGCACATGGACATATTCGTATGATGGCTGCTGCTCAGCCGTTCTTATCAGGTGCTATTTCTAAAACTATAAACTTGCCAAATGAAGCTACGGAAGAGGACATCAAGTCTTGTTATCAGATGAGCTGGGAGTTGGGAACTAAAGCTAATGCTCTTTATAGAGATGGATCTAAATTGTCTCAACCACTTAGCAACAAGTCGGACGTAGAAGATGAGGAAGAAGATGTAATATCTGCTGTAGATAATGCAGTAGGTGATGCAGCATTAACCAATATAGGTGAGTTGACCCAGGAGCAAGTATTAAACGCGGCTCAACGCATACTTGATGACTCCAAGAGCACAGAGTTTATGCGTCAATTATCTAGTATAGTAGAGCGTAAGCGATTACCTTGGAAACGTAGAGGTTTCACACAAAAAGCCAAAGTAGGAGGACAAACGTTATTCGTGCGTACGGGAGAGTACAATGATGGTACTCTTGGTGAGATATTTATAGACATGCATCGTGAGGGAGCTACTTTCCGTTCATTGATGAACTGTTTCTCAATTGCAGTATCTATAGGGTTACAATATGGCGTACCATTAGATGAGTATGTAAGTAAATTCACCTTTACTAGGTTTGAGCCAAGTGGAATGGTAGAAGGTCACCCGAATATTAAAAATTCCACCTCTATTATTGATTATATCTTCAGACTACTAGGTTTTGAATACTTAAATCGTACAGATTTGGTTCACATTAAACCTACTAAAGAAGAAGCTCAAGCTAAGATAGATGTAGCTCAATTAAAAACTCAAGCGAACCCAGCTCCAAAGGCGGTTAGTTTTAAGCCAGCAGATAAGGTTCAAAAGGCAGCCACTGCGACTAAAGCAAGTGCGGTTCAAGCTACAGGCACATCTTCAGATGCACTTCCTTGTACAAACTGTGGAAGTCTTGCACTGATCAGAAACGGTACTTGTCATCTATGCACAAACTGCGGTACTACTACAGGATGTAGCTAGATTCTTTTGGAATAAAGAAGTAATATGAAGAGGACACTGAAAAGTGTCCTCTTTTTTTTGCGTTAAGTCCCAATTCAAGAAAAGTGTGGATAAGTTTGGTAAAACGATTAAGAATTGATTATTTTGTCATCCCGTTGATAATACTTTGATATCAGCAAAACCATATATCGCCAAAGATTATCAGTTAAAGGACGATGTTTTATTCTTCGGCGAACAGCCATATTCGGGGCCTTTGTGCAGAGAAATAGAAGAAGATTCTTTCTCAGAGTTAACCTATTCCGATGGTAGATTACACGGTATACAAAAAACCTTTTATAGAACAGGCCAACTAAAGAAGGCGTCCATTTTTACCAATGGATTGGAAAATGGTAGACGGGTGGAATACTATAAGTGTGGCACTAAAAAGTTAAATGCCAACTACGTAAGAGGTGTACAAGATGGAATTGTAGAAGAATGGGGGCAGAATGGAATGATGAAATCTAGGAAAACGTACTACAAAGGGAAACTCATAGCCATAATGGCTAACCCTTAGATTGGAAATACTCTTTTACAGCAACTTCTAAGTCTTTATACCACTGTTCTCCGAATTTTCTCTCTAGTGCAGTTTTGGCAAACTGATAGACCATAATGTTATCATCCTTCCCTTTTTTGCACGCATCAGAACAAATACTCCATCTGTGGTAATTGAGAGCGTAATACTCATTGTACTTATCTAATCGCACCGGATATAAATGGCAACTGATTGGCTTGGGAAAACCAAAATCATGCTTCTTATTGGCAATCTCTATTGTACAATTCAGAATACCATCTTTTCTAACTACAAAAACACATTCCTTATTTTCTTTACAAGTGGTCACATCCATTTGGTCAAATGGATCTTTTTCCGCAAACCCTTCTTTTTCAAGTAATGCTAGACCGGTTTCATCCATTTCCGTTTTAATGGTTTCTAGGTTGTCTTGAATTACATCAATTTCTTCAGAGTCTAGTGGAGCACCAGCGTCCCCTTCAATACAACATACGCCTTTACAAGCCAAAACGTTGCAAGCAAACGCTTGATCAATTACGTCTTCAGATATAAGGCAGTTGTCAACCTTAAGCATTACTTACTTTCAAGATAAGTTTTATAGCCAACGTCTTCCAAGTTCTCAGCTTTCTTTAAGACTGAATTTTCCATGTTACTAGCATATTGAGCTACATTTTTTTCAACATTGCTATTATGTGCTCCAATCATCCTAGCAGCCAAAATCCCCGCATTTTTGGCACCGTTTATAGCCATGGTAGCCACAGGAATACCTGGAGGCATTTGGACAATACTGTATAAAGAATCTATGCCACTCATATTACTAGATTTTACCGGAACACCGATAACTGGTAGTGTAGTCAAAGAAGCTACCATACCCGGAAGGTGAGCTGCTCCACCAGCCCCTGCTATAATTGATTTATACCCTTGAGAAGCTGCATTTTTAGCATATTCATACATTCTCTCAGGAGTTCTATGTGCTGAGACTACCGTCAAGTCGTAATCTACTCCTATTTCATCTAACACCTTAGCTGCTTCTGACATTACAGGTAAGTCAGAGTCAGACCCCATAATGATTAATACATCTGCCATAATGCGAATTTAGTTGCTTTTTATTGACAGTAATGCCTTTACCTTATTCATCTTTTTGACCACATCATCCCTTGTTTCTGCTAAAACCGTAAAATGACCAAGCTTTCGATCTGGAGAAGTATGAGTCTTTCCGTACATGTGAACATATACTCCACTTATCTTTAAAACTTGATTTAGATTAGCCAGTTGATAGGTTCCATTTACGTCTTCTGGTCCTACTATATTGCAAGTAGCTGCAGGGGTCAAAAGAGACGAATTACCAAGAGGAAGACCTAGCAAAACTCGATTTATTTGCTCATATTGAGATGTGTAACTGGATTCAATAGTATGGTGGCCACTATTATGTGCTCTTGGAGCTATCTCGTTTACATACACACCACCATCGGGTTCTACGAATAACTCGACAGCAAATACTCCTGGACTTTTAAATGAATTTATTGCCTTCAGTGCAATGGTTTCACACTTTGAATTTATATCGTTGTCTAAACTGCTTGGAGCTATAAGGTAATCCATAAGGTTGGATTTGGGATCAAAGACCATTTCACATGGGGGGTAAGTAAGCTGCTCTCCATCCTGACCTACAGCAACAATTACAGATACTTCGACAGCATTTTTTGCTAGTCTTTCGAGGACATATCCATCTGGACTAGACAAACCTTCATCTCCGTTAGATTGGAGCTCTCTAAACCTTTGTTTATCCAAAAGCTGAACACCTTTGCCGTCGTATCCACCTTTTCGATGTTTCAAAACAAATTTATCATCAGACCATTTATTAACCTCTTCTAGTAGAGATTTAGATTCTGCTAATTGAAAATCCAACGTTGGGATATTGTGGTCCTTGTAAAATTGTTTTTGAAGACCCTTATCTTGTATTACCGATAAGACACCTGGTTGAGGAATAATCTTCTTTCCTTGCTCTTCTAGCCTTTGCAGAGCACCTACGTTTACATGTTCTATTTCAAAAGAAATCACGTCACTTTTAGCTGCTAATTCCTTAATCTTCTCTTCATCTTGAAGAGATCCAAGAATTAGATTTTTGCATACCAAGTGAGCAGGACAATCTTTTTTCGCTTCTATGAAACTATAGTTGATGTTTAATGGAGAACCTGCTTCAAAAAGCATTTTCCCTAATTGGCCACCGCCGAGGATTCCAATCTTTGAATTAAGTTTATTGTTCAAACCGCACAAAGGTCAAAAATTATTTGAACTAGTTAGAATATCCAGAAATAAAATAGGTGATAGGAGTCTACTCCAAGCTCAATGGCCTTGAGAAATGGAAAAAAATCCTTTGCTTTGTTTAAAGCATCAACAACTGAAAAATCCCTTAACATGAAATATTTTTACGCTCTAGCAATACTAGTTTTTACTGCAGCAGTTTCCTTCGGTCAATGTACAATTGACATCTGGTCACTGGAAAAGAGGACCAATAAAAGTGAAGTTGTCATAGAAGGTCAAGTAGTAGGAAAACAATGTGTTTGGGACAAGAATAAACTCAATATATATACATTGAATACGATTGAG
>ERZ1046568.455-NODE-455-length-34064-cov-6.201858_pt1 | contig 34064 bp, 25 predicted proteins | sample MGYA00383092_ERZ1046568 | MGnify/ENA primary metagenome ERZ1046568 (study PRJEB29581, sample SAMEA5548362) | metagenome | biome: marine; feature: coastal; material: water | depth 1 m | study: Short-term variability in the microbial, nano- and picoplankton dynamics... | reverse complement strand
TTAGTAGCATTACATTTTGTTAGAAAGTCAATATCTGGTATTTCTAAAAAATGTTGCCATCTACGCATAAGTTGTGTTGTACTTTCTCCTACACCTACTGCGCCAACATCAGCAGATTCTACTACAGTAATATTTTTGTTAGGAAATGCTTTTATAAGGGTAGCTGCGGTCATCCAACCTGCACTGCCACCACCTACAATTACAATATTGTCAAATTTCATAGATAAGTCACTCCTGTCATAAAAATATTTATAACTATGTAAATACTTTATACTAGAACTGGAAAACATATGATTAAAACAATTACAATTTTAGGTGGCGGTACTGCTGGACTTATATCTGCATTAATGCTTAGAGCTACATATCCAAAGTTAAAAATTACTGTAATAGAATCGTCACAGTACGGCGTTGTAGGAGTTGGTGAAGGATCTACAGAACACTGGGCAGGATTTATGGCATTAGCAAAGATTAATATTACTGATTTAGTTAGAGAAACAGGCGCCACATACAAAACAGGAATACGTTTTGAAAATTGGCATGGAGATAATACTGAATTTTGGCATAGTCTAGGTGATATTATTTCGTATCAAGATCCTGACAACGGAATATATGCACCAATGATGAAACATATTGTTGATGGCAAAGATCCGTTACTCACAGTATTACCAGCATCATTAGAATCAAAACATGCACAGCCATTTGATAAAACAGTACACCAATATCACTTTGATACTAATAAGCTAAACGTGTTTTTCCATAAGTTGTGTAACGAGCGTAACATTAAAGTAATTGACGATATAGTTAACGATGTAATAATTAAAGACGGCGTTGTTAAATCTCTGGTAGGTGAAAAGGAATCATATACAGCTGACTTCTTTATTGACAGTAGTGGGTTTCGTAAAGTTATTAATTCTAAATTAGGTACTAAGTGGATTGATTGCGAAAAGTACTTACCAATGAATTCTGCTATTGCTGCGCAAACACCGTACTTAGAAGACATTCCATCACATACATTAGCTAAAGCATTAAGTACAGGATGGATGTGGAGAATACCTACACAAGACAGATTTGGTAACGGGTACGTATACTGTGATAAGTTTATTTCAGACGAAGATGCAGAAAAAGAATTTCAAAGTCAATTTGATCACGATGTAACTATAGGTAAGAAGTTTAAGTTCAGTGCAGGATATGTTGATAAGTTTTGGACTAGTAACTGCGTAAGTGTTGGTCTAGCAGGAATGTTTGTTGAGCCATTAGAAGCATCAAGTATCGGCTTTACAATACAACAAATGTTTAGCTTTTGCGCTAACATACTACATTGGAGTGATAGTAACGATTTACCTGCAAAAGAATATAATAAACAACTTAGCTTGTGTGCAGAAAATATTATTAGTTTTGTTCAAATACATTATCTTACAGAACGAAACGATAGCGAATTTTGGAAGTGGGCGTCTAACAATATAACACTTACTGACTTTAATCAAGAAACTTTATCAAGTTTTGAAAAGTCATTCCCTACAAGAGCAAGTTTTAATAAACCTTGGTTAATGTTTAAAGAATTAAACTGGTTGCAAACAATGCACGGTTTAAGATTATTCAATAATGATGCAATACAAACATTATGGAGTGAAAACTTATCTCACTTAGATATTAATATAACAGGTTATTGGGAGCAGTTAAATTATGATGTGTCTCAAATAGAATATGTTCCGCACAGAACAGCGTTAAACGAACTAGCTAAAGAAGGTGCTAGCATTATGGCCTGGCGCGAGAATATAAAAATTTAAGATCCAAAGTCAAGTTCGACATCACTATTAAAACTAACAATAGTCTTAGGGTGTATAACTGCATTTGCTGGCGCACGATGAATAACAAAACTAGGAAATGTTAGTACATCGCCCTCTTTAACGTCCATAGTGATAATATCTGTTTGATTCCAGGGGTTTACTAATTGTGTTTTAGGTGCACCTTCTGGCATGTCTACATAGTATACATTAGTCCATTGACATTTTGTGTGTATATGCCAACCGTGTGTACTACCTTCTTTATATTGCTGAAACCAGATATTATGTATACTAAACCCATCATAACCTAACTCTTTAGATACCTCAGTTTTATGTGCTAATATATAAGGTTTAATAAAGTCAGACCAAATTCTAGGCTTAAAAGAAGCACCATAATCGCATCTAGTAATATCTAGTGTGTCATTCTGTATAATAGGAATTCCAGCTTCCTCAGCATCGATTAATTTAAGTAGTTCTTCTTTTATTTCAGCATGTTCTGCCAATGGCAAAATTACAGCCGGTGTATCTAATTTTATTTTTTTCATAATTTGCCTAACTTTATAATTGCTGTGGAATCAGTTGCCATATTAAAATTAATTTTACCTGTTGGTAGTACATTAAACGATATATTCCATCTTTCAAAATCGTCAGCATGTGGTTTAGTCCAATGATACAGCCAACTTGGAAATAATATTAATTTCCCTGGGCACGGATCAATATAATGAAAAGGCATGTATCCGTCTTTTCTTAATACTTCTAATTGATTCATAGTTCTAGGAGTCATTGGATCTTCAAAGCCAATTGGTGCTCCGTGTGTAAAATAATATACTCCACTAAGAAAGCTCATACTGTGTCTATGAAATTGGTGCCCTTGTCCGCTTCTTGGTTCTGAGTAATTACACCAGGAAGAATTTACTTCAAATTTATCACAGTCATAACCGAGTCTAACTCTATAATCTTCTAAGCACTGAGCTATAAATTCAAATGAATCTGTATACTTAGGATCTTCATGGATATCTCTGATGGACGAAAATGCTTCATGACTCCTAAATGTTTCTGTTCTTAGTGATTCAATAACATCATTATATGTTTCAACAGGATTTTGGTATTCTAATACCTCAACTGGAAACATTGAATATTTTTTAGGTTCTTTCATCATCCATACCTTTTAATACGTCTAATACTGACGGTAGTTGATCGTCAAGACCGTCTTCACCGTTAGCATTTTTCATAGTGTCCATTTGTGTAGCTAAATTCTCATGCACTAAATGATTAGCACTATCCCAAGGCATCCCCATTGCTGGACGACCGTCCCACTTTAATGCTGCACTAGTACCTTCTGCATCAACATATTGTATAAATGCTTGTATTTGTTCTTTGCCGTCATATGCACCTTCACGCCAGTGATTAAGATCTCTTCCTGGGTAAATTAATACATCTCCTTCAGCTAATGATACATATTCAAGAGTTTTGTTTTTATGTTTTATTACTAACTGCCAATCATCGTGTGACGGATCATTTTCTAAACATAACGATATTGTATATTCAGAACTTTGTCGATCTAAATGCGGATCTAGTCTTGCACCTTTTCTATATATTCTTCCATACGAGTATGTAGGTAATAGTTTCTTACCAACAGCTTCTTCAATTTGCGGCTGTATTAGCAGTGATAATGTTTCTGTAAATAATGGAGAATATATTGAAAAACTTTCAGTAAGTCCAATTTCTCTACCCGCTTCAGGGTCGTCGTTCATTAGATCTACACAAGTCGCCATCATTCTAAATTGTGTACTAACAAACTTACATATTTCTTTGCTAACTACGTTGCGCAATACTATTGCAAAATCTTTTGAGTCTAATTCATTAATCATAATACTGGTACCATTCCAAATTGATCATACGGTGTTCCTGGTTCATCGTGTATATCAAATCCTAAAGTTAATCGATGTCCTTCAAAAGCAGAAAGTGATTCTACTTTGTGTTGTCTATGTCCAGGTCCAATGTATATATTTCCTACTTCGTTATTAATATCATATCCTTCAAATAGCGTTGTGCTATCTTTAGGATCTATACAAACATATCCGTGCCACGGAAAATCATGTCCGTGCCAATCTAATACTTCGTTATGCAAATGTCGATTTAACCAACTTTGCATCCATAATGGTCTATCATCGCCGACATGTTCTCTAATAATATTACAAACTTCTTTAAATAAATTAAAGAAAGTAGGCGAAGGTGATGTAACTGCAAATATATTGTAATATCTATAATTCCAAGTTAAGTCAGTTACTGGTAAGTGTTCTTTTACATAAGCCTGTGCTATATTTAAGTCATTAATCATTAGCGATTGATGATCTATTACTGTCTGTGACTTATGTACTTTATAATCCATTAAAACAATTGTCCTAAATTGATATTTAACACACACCTATAATTACTTTTCTTAGCAAAAGAACTTGCATGATAATAATGCCCAGGAAATATAACTACTTTGCCCTTTTCAGGTGTTATTCGCTGCTTAACAGTAAATTTATTTTCCTTCATTATATCAAAGTCTTCGCTGTAGTCTTCATTAGTTTCGTTGAAGATAACAGTATCACCGTCACTATCGTTTACATAATAAATTGCATTATAGTGCGGATACATACTATCGATATGCGGCATATGCCAAGGCAATGTTGATGCAGGGTTTGCATAAGTTAAGTTAAATCGCATGCGTTCAAGTATATTAAAAGGAACATCTGTTTGATCTACTATACTTAAATATAATGGATATATAGAATCAAATGTCGGCGACACTTGTTTTTGTTCTTCAAAAACAAAGTGATTAAACCCTTGAATATTTGTTTCATCTTTTAATGTTGCTTCAGATGTAACTAAATTAGTATTAAAGTACCAAGGAAACTGTAAGCTAGTAACCTTTTCATGTATGAAGTCTTGGTAGCTTTTTCCTATTACATTTTTAATTTCAATTATATCGTTCATTTATCCACCGTTTGCAAAAAATACTAATGTTAGTCTTGAATCTTCATTTGTTGAGCCAAAGAATTCTCCTGGCGAGTGCCAAACCTTTGGATCAAATAATACACATCTATTATATACATTTTCAACAGTAGTATTAGGAGTAAAAAACGCCCGATGCTCTTCTCTATATTTGTCTAACTTTTTTCTACCTTCGGTATCTGCAAGTAACACATCTTCTCTAAACTTATCACTATATATTGTAGCTTGGTCGTCAAAGCGATCATTATATAATACTGTACCGCTACCTGCAGGAGGATTTGGATTTAGGTATATCAATCCTGAAACCGATAATGAAGGATCGTCATCGTGTACCCAGCCACTTCCGTATGAACCATCAATTAAATGAAAGGTTGCCCATAAATTATTAAAGCCCCTAAACTGTGGTAAGTGTTTTAATAGATTGCGAGCTAGTAATTCAAACGACATTGGGTCAATTTCATTTAAATAATCACTACGCTTACCTGGGTATGTAGTAGTTTCAGCAGTTTGATATTGTTGAGTTAGTGCTAAATTTCTCCATAAACTAGGACTTTCAAAAAAGTTATCAATTATCTTAGTTGGTACAAACTTATGTTTTCTTCTATTTTTTAAATCATAGTTAGCAATATCTGATGCACTACGAAATGCGTTATCTTTAATGTTGTCTATATCAATTGTCATGCTGCGTTCCCAAAAAATACTAGTGTTAATCTTGTGTCTTCTTTAGTGGTTCCAAAAAAGTTATCAGCACTATGCCAAGTTCTTGGGTCAAACATTACACACCTATTCCAAACACAATCTACATTTACAGAGGGAGTAAAGAAACTACGCTGTTCGTCTCTATACTTTGCATAAGTTTTTCTAACTTCTGGATCTGTGCTTAGTACGTCTTCCATAAACAGTTTAGAATAATGCTCGCCGTTAATATCAGCTGCACCTTTATACATCGTAGTTCCTGAGTTCATTGGAGAGCTTTTATTTAGATATATAATACCTGCAACATCATGCTCTGGATTATCGTCATGTACCCAACCTTTGCCCCATGTTTCGTCTATTAATTGAAAAGTAGATTCAATCTTATTTAGACCAGTAAACATAGGTAATTGTTCAAGTAATCTAAGTTCTAATATTTCATATAGTTCTTCACTTAGTTCACTTAACATTGCTGTTCTAGTACCCGGCCAAGTTCCTCTTTCGCCTTTGTAATATTCTTGATTCAACGCAAAGTCTCTCCATAAACTTGGTGTTTCAAAAAAATTATCAACGACTGTTGTAGGAACAAAAGGTCGAGTACTGCGTGACATTAAAGTTTCTCCGCCGTAAAATTCATAGTTAATACAATGCGTGAAGGTTCCATTTTAGGACATGAACTAGCATGATAGTGATTACCGTTAAACAACATAAATTTACCTGCTGCCGGGGTACTGCGATGCTTAATTGAATACTTTTCGCTTTCTTCAGTTTGGTTGAAGATAATGGTATCACCGTCACAACTATTAAGATAGTACAATGCAGTATAATGGTCAACATCAAAATCAATATGTGGAGTATTATATACATATGGCATATTTGGTAAGTTATAACGTGTCTTTAATAGAAACCCTAATCTTAGACGCATTGTTGATATTAGTTTTAGTCCACACGCTTCTACTCCTTTTAAAAACATTGGAGTAAATTCGTCTAAGAACTCGCTTTGTTTACTATCGTTGCTAAACAATAAATGAGAAAATCCCGGAGTTTGAATACTTTTCTTATTTCCAAATTCATATGTAGTGTCTTCTAAATAGTGCCAAGGAAAGTCAATACCTGTTACAATGTCGTATAACTTCTGTTGAGCTTCTCTATCAATTAGGTTTGGTATTTCGATTATGTCAGTCATCTTTTATCCTATAAGTTGTTCTGTCAGTATATGCATATGGCGCATCAGTAGCTAATCTTTGCCAACATGGAATACTAATAGATAGTCGTTTATCAGAAGGTTCAGCACAGTGATAAGCCCTTGAAGGAATATAAAGTGCATCTCCTGGTTTTAGTGTTACATCAATTGCAGGCCGAAGTACATTGGTATTTACCACTCCATTCATTCTGCCTGTTTTAAAAAGATACGAAATTCTATTTTCGTATACCTGCCAACGTGTTTCGCCTTCGACTTGTATTATGAAGTTTGCAGGATAATCATCATGTATTGTAAATGATTTAGATTTTTGCAATCCAGCATATACATGTATAGCTGCATGTACATCAAACATATTTTCAAATGTATCTAATAGTGCATTTGTTTTTTCATTGTGATATCCATAATTTGTAATAATTAAAGTATGGCCGTGATTAACATTATCAAACAGGAATTTTTTATCTTGAATAGGTTTATGGTAATTCCATGTCTTAGCATGTGCAGGTATGTTTACTTTTTGATTGTCGTGATCAACTAATTCAAAATCATAAAAAGATGGATTATTCATACAATCTTCAACATCTTTCCACGTTAACAGTTCTGAAGGGTTTTCAATAAACTTTTCAAAATAACATGCTTTGTCGTCATTTTCTAAGTCAACTTTTGTATATATTTTTTGTGCAAGATTACTATACATTTGTCATCCTCATGTTAAATGCCATTGAGACACGTTCTTTATTACTAGTACTAGGTAACACACCGTGCGGAAGATAAGAAGGAAACAAAATTAATCTACCAGACTTAGGAGGATATCTACAAGTTGCTCCACTAATAGGTGTATAGTTTTCAATATCTCCTGCTGATGTAATTATATGATCTTCTGAAAAGTTTTTATAAAATATTAATTCACTCTGATCTTGTTCGGCTTCTACATAATATACACCAGAAATAAATGACCCACCGTGTGTATGTATTTGATTAGAATCACCTTTTTGATTTACATTAAACCATCCATTGAGCATTTCTAATTTATATGCACCAGCAACATATCCGTAGCTATCAAGACATGTAAATGACAACTCTGTAACAGTTTCTAAAAATTGATTAAATTCATCGTACTGGCCAAGTATTAAATTTGATGACTGCCATCCGCCGTTGTTACTAATTGATCGACCTTCTGGATCTTCTTCTCGTAATGTATTACATAGTGCCATAAGAGGTGCATTATCTATATTAGTATCTTCCCACCAAACTGGTGTAGGGAAATAAAAATCTACATTCATAATATTACATCCTTTAGACTTGGCATACTGTGTTCAAATGCAAATGTGTGACTCCATCTAAAATCAATGCTTGGATCTATATACGGACAATGGGGCACACCTGATTTGTACATTGTAATTTTTGAATATTCACTTGGTACCATTGCTAATTTTTTAAATCCAAATTCTTCTGCTTCTTCGTCGCTAAAGTTTTTCCATCTACTTAATCTTTTAGTAGTAGATAAACTTTTATATTTACTGTGTAAAGGGTGTGTATCGTCTACTTGAAAGTCATAAAATAATCCATATACATTACCAGTATACTCATATAAATTAGTTCCACTAGTTCCGCTAGGATGATCTGATAACCATAAGTTACCAACAATGCCATACGGATAATCAATATGCGGTATTCTAAATGCTTCTATAGGCTTACTTTTATTTTGCCAGTATAAGTTTCCCCATTCGTGTACAGTTTCGTTTGTTGTGTATTGTTCTATGTTAGTATAGTAATACTTTATTATTAACTCGATTACACATTTTGTCAACCATTCTGGCAAATGTATTGTATCAAAAGGATTTGGATCTAAAGAAGTTCCTGCATTATTGTTTTTTACTACTGGAAAATTTCCAATTAGTTTTCGATATGTTTCAAAGCAATTATCTTCAAACGGATTGTCAGCAATCCAGTAACCTGTTTTTTCAGTTAACTCTACATACTCAACATTCCAATTATCAAATGTTTTAAGTAACATTTCTTTGTCAAAGGAATTAGCATCAGGAGTACAAAAATTAAAATTCATTTGCTGGTCCAATATTCATTGTTAATACAATTCTTTCTTCATCTGTTTGACTCGGCTGTACACGATGTCTTAGCCAACCGGGGAATATTAATACATCGTTTGTTTCACATGGTATTGCTTTCCATGTTTGTTCTTCTGGCTCTATAGGAGTGTTATTTTTATGGTATTCTAAGGGATCTCTAAACTCAATAAATCCCCCATCTTTAGGAAGTTTAAGATAAGCAGTAACTACAAACAACGAAAAATTATGACTGTGTTCAAGTGTTGTTCCGCCTTTCTTATGAGTATTAATCCAAGAATTAGTTACAGTAGATCCGCTTTCTTTATCAAAATTATTATGTTCCCATAAACTGTCTAATGGATAACCGATCCATTCTCTAAACGCTCTTAGCTCAGGCCATGTATGCGGAGGATCAAATTTAGCAGATGCAGTTGAAAATGCTGCACCTGTTTCTAATTCTGAGTTATTTAAAGTTTGGTCTGTTAGTTCTTGTATTAAACTAGTAAGTGACTCGTACGGAAAGTTATACTTGAACTTCCATATTAGTTTTGGAAACGGAGTAACATCTTCCCCATTAGGTTGTTGAGAAGGTCGCTGCATAAGTGTCTTTTGCTAGTTGTAAACCCATAATAACGCCTTCCATCTTAGTTGAATCTTCTAACAGTTCTTGACGCTGTTGAAAATCAATTGATGTAATTCCGTACGGATTTAATTTAACATCAGCAAAGTCTTTTTCCATTTCTTCTAATTTAGCATTAGATTCTGATAGTGATGCTTCTACTTTAGAAATTGCTATATCTATTTCTGTAGCAAACGCTGTATTTGTTGTTTCACTGAATTCCATATTGTTGTTCTCCTGTTATGTTTATACTTAGTCATTACTGCCATGGTTCTTTTTAGTCTTGACTTAAGGCTATCGTGTTTTAAAAATATAGAGTCGTTTGAATAATTAAATGCTTTTTCTAACTCTTTATCGTCTTGTGTTGCGTCATCAACTATTAAATCTATATTACTAATGTTGAAATTACGCTGCACTGGTATATAGTGCATTAACGGTGTACCAGCTTTAATTAGCGTTTCGCCTTCTAATACATGCCAATATAACTGTGCATTAACTACATGTCCGTAACGAGGATCTAATACTCCGTGTGCTGCTGTAAAGCGAGCTTCGTTATTATATGCTATAGGAACTTGTAATAGTAAGATATCATCTGATGCTTTTACTCTCCAAGGTGTATCTACCTTTACTGCTACGTGCAATGACTTTTCAGGATCATCTAATGTAAGTTCTGTTTGATGCTGATTATGATATCCTATGTAGCGTTTGTTTTCACCGTCTTCAGTATTAAATCGTCTTGCTTCTGACCATTCAAATGTTGTTTTGTTATTACCATCTGTCTTTATCAAAAAGTCTGCAGGCGCACATACTACATATCCCATTGATACTAACTTAGTAATACCTGGACAATTTTTAGTATGCATGTTTCCGTTTTCTAAATCAGGTGGATCGTTTCTTTGCATCCAATTACGTTTTAATTTATGTGCAGGTATAATAGGATATACTTCCGCAACTCCTGGCTCCATTGAATAAAATCGCACCCATGACTTTTCTTTTTTAAACATCATCAATGCCGTTATATATTCTTTGTTTTAAAAATTCGTAATGTGTAGGCATTTTTTCTACTTCTTCTATTATATATTTTTCGTATGCTTCAAAATTCTTTTTTGTATGCTCTATTTGTTCTAGTTTACCTGGACTACTAAACATTATTTCCTTAGTTGATATTGGCTTAAATCCCATACCAGCAGCAATATACAAAGCAGCAACAAATGTATTATCTGGATACTTTCTAGCTGCTGTTACTGTTCCTAATAGGTTTGTATACTGTTGGCTTTTAGGTAACCAATCTACAAAGTAATTTGGCTCGTATTCATGTTCTTCTGTGCAGTATTTCCAATAAGGTGTATCAGTACGCATTGATAACGAATAATGCATTGAGATAAAATCTCTAAACTTTAACACTTCGTTTTCTGTGCTAAAATTAAATGCTTCTATTTCTGTTCTACTAATAAAGCCGTTTCTTCTATTCATCATCTCTACTAGTTTAACAATGTTTTCGTGTGTTGTTAAGAGTCCTGTTGACTCTAGTGGCTCAACAAATCCGTAACTTAATCCAATACCTACTACATTTTTAATCCAAGCACGTTCTCTTCTACCATGTCTCATATTAACATGATGTAGTTCTGCATTTTCTGCTCGTTCAATTGATCCAGTAGTTTTTAGATGCTCAATAAACTCTTGTTTAGCATCTTCAGCAGTTGTAAACTTTGACGAATACACATATCCTGTGCCAATACGATTCCATAACGGTATGTTCCAAACCCATCCATTGCCTAAAGCATGACAATCAGTATAATTATGCATCTCTTCAGGTTTGTTTTCGTAGGGTATACGACATGCCCAAGCACTGTCATTATGTAAATGACTATCAAAGGATTTAAATTTTGAGCCCATACATTGCTCTAACAACATAGAACTAAATCCAGTACAATCGAGCCAAAGATCTGACGTTAATGTCATCCCATTGTCTAATGTTATGCGGTCTAAATTGCCGCTGTCGTCTTTTATAAGATCAACTACTGTGGCTTTAATGTGCTTAACATTATTAGGAATTGCAACTTTATCTCGCATATACTCACCAAATAATTTTGCATCAGTGTGATATGCAGTATCCCATTTAAAACTATAATGTCTATACTGACTGTTTTTATTGTCTGTTTGCTTGTTTGCATCTGCAATGTGTGTATGTACTGTAGCATAGAATTTAGCAAATGTATCAGGAGTGTATTCGTTAGGATAAAGAGTTGCTAGTTCTGAATGAACTTCGATGCCGCCTATTTTATCTGTTAAGTCTAATCCTTCACTAAACGGATACTGAAAGCTAGTTCCGTCATTTTCTCTAAAGTTTGTAAACCGAATAGAATTTTTATATGTTGCATTACACGCTGCCATCCAGTCTTCGTCTTCTAAGCCTAAATAATCTAAAAATAAATTAATTTGTCCTAGTGTACTTTCACCCACACCAACTGTTTTAATATCAGGTGACTCAACTAATACAACTTCAACATCTGGGCATAACTTACCTAGTGCTGCTGCGGCCATCCAACCACTTGATCCGCCGCCAATTATTGTAGTAGTTTTAACCTTCATATTTGTCGACGCCGCCGTATATCTCGTCTTTCAGAAATTGATAATGACTCGGCAATGTATCCATATACTCCGTTAACCAGGCTTGATTACTATGATAACTTTTACGTGAATGTTCTAATGCATCTATACTATTAGTATTAATATTAACACTACGTGCATCTTGGTTAGCATAGTTTTCACGTACTAATTCAGGTGTAGAATGTGTATTAATCCCCATTCCAGCAGCAATATAGTTTGCTCCTTGGTTTGCTTCTTGATAGGTATTTGAACTTTGAATAGCTACTAATGAGTTAGTGTATACATTGAACTGCGGAATAAAATCATTAAACTGTAGAGGATGGTATTCGTTGATTTGTGTACACCAGCGCCAGTAAGGAGTATCTTTACGCATTGATAATGCATAATGCATAGATACAAAATCTCTAAAGCCAACTAAGTCATATTGAACAGCAAAGTTATATGCTTCTTTTTCTGAGTTACTAATATATCCTTTACGACGATTTAATAAATCTACTAGTTTAAGAATATTTTCGTGTGTAGTTAATAAGCCTGTTGATTCTAATGGCTCAACAAATCCATACGATAAGCCAATGCCTACTACATTATTTACAAACGCTTTACGTCTGTATCCGTGTCTAATAGGAACAAAAAACATTTCTGCTTCGTCGGCAATTTCTTTACCATATGTTTCTGTTAAATGTTCTTTAAACTCTTGTTGCGCACCTTCTATGCTAATAAATCTTTTAGAGAAACAATAGCCTGTACCAATACGATTCCATAAAGGAATATTCCATACCCATCCATTATCTAATGCATGACAGTCAGTAACGTTGTGCATTTGTTCTTCTCTATTAGTATAAGGAAGTCTACATGCCCAAGCGCAATCGTTAGCAAGATGTTTATCAAACGGAATAAATGATTGACCCATCCAATGTTCTAATAGTTGTGATTTAAACCCAGTACAATCAATAAATAAATCTGCTGCTAAATGACTACCGTCAATACACATTATTTTAATAATATTGTTTTTAGAATCTTTCTGATATGAGTGTACTTCATTTAAAACATGGGTTACTCCATTAGGAATACATATTTCATTTTTTAAATACTCTCCAAGAGCCGCTGCATCTAAATGATATGCAGTATCATAATCAAAACTAAAATGTCTTAGTTTTTTATCTTTATCTTTAGTTTGTTTGTTATGCAATGCTAAAGCAGTATTACTTGATGCATACATCTTTGCAAAGCTATCTGGTGGAAACTCATCTGGATATAGTGTTGCTAGTTCGCCGTGTGTATCTAGTCCTGAATTACAGTCTGTAAAATCATAACCTGATCCAAATGGATATTCAAAACTAGTTCCGTCTTTTTCTCTAAAGTTTGTAAATCTAATAGAGTTTTTGTACGTTGCATTACAAGCAGCCATCCAATCTTCGTCTTTTAATCCTAATAAATTGAAATAGCGATTAATGTGTCCTAGTGTACTCTCGCCTACACCAACTGTTTTAATATTAGGCGACTCAACTAATGTAACACTAATATTAGGACATAGTTTTGCTAATGCGGCAGCTGTCATCCAACCACTTGATCCACCACCAACAATGGTAATTGTTTTAACGTCCATTTGATACTCCTTAGTTTGTATATGTAATATTTATTAGCAATATACTATGCAATATTTAAATGTGGTAAAGATAGAACCAGGAGCCATAAGACTCCTGATTCAAGTATAGTTAAAACTTGTATATTACGTATTAGTTGCTGTAAAGGAAGGGCCTGAAGTTCTATACTTATAGATGCCTCTAGTGCCTTTATAGTTTCTATCTAATGTGTCATACGTTAGCGTAAGATCTGTTTCATCTAACGTTACAACCATATTATCTTCTTTTTCAAATGAAACTAGATCAACACTCGATGTTCGAGCTAATCCTATATTTTCTATTATAACCGGACTTACCGCAGTTAATGTTATTGGCATATTAAATCTCCTTTAAATTCTTTATTAAGCTTCATAGCCGTGCCATCCTGGAAATCTTTTCCAACAAGGCATTTCTTCACTTGATACTTTTGCTATATTGTCAGCACTTGGTTCAGTTACTGAGTCGATTGCAATTTGCTCTTCGTTTGTTAACGGAACATCTCTTGCTACTGGTGCATCGTATGTTGCTTTAACATTATCAATATGAGAAGCCCAAGGTCCAGTAGCAGAAATACTACCATTAGCTTTAACTTCTTTATATATCATATCTAGTTGATCACCTACTTCGCCGTAAGCAATTTTTCTTGCTATTTCTGGGTCTGTATGCGGTTGATCTCTCTCAACCCATATCATAACTTCCTGTGCGGGGCTCCATTCTAGTGTCCAATCAAGTTGTACATCATCTGGTGCATCTACCCATTGTATTGTTGCGTCTGGTCCATTATAAATTTCAAAGTCTTCACCAGGCTCTGCAATTTGTCCAATTGTTCCAAACATATCCATTAATGCTTTTTTCATTTTATCTATACTCCGTTACTACAACCATTCCAGGTCGTCCATTTGAACCTCTATGTCCATGATAATATCCGCCGCGGCCTCCTGAGCCTGGCGCACTGTGTGATTGGTGGTTATGTGCAAAGTTACCACCCTGTGGGTGTCCGCCTGCTACTGATCCTCCCCAAAAGCTCTTTCCGCCTGGTCCAATACTTTCGTGATGCGATCCGCCGCCGCCACCGTATATGTTTAAGTTACCACCACTACCTACGCCACCTAAGCCGCCTGAGTGTTGGTTATTTCTATTTGCGCCTCTGCCGCCGCCTGCTGATAGATATGGACCAAATGAGCTGCCATTTCCGTTACCGCCTGCACCTGAATAATATGTACCACCTGATTCGCCACCAATACTTACGCTTACACTACTAATACCCGACACATCTAGTATACGTTCTGAATAGCCGCCTGCTCCGCCACTTTCACCATGACCTGAACCGCCGCCACCGCCACCTACTAATTGTACGTGAATAAATCTAACGCCACCTGGTCTATTCCAAGTTCCGCCACCTGTAAATACTTGTATACTTCTTATACCAATTGAACCATAAGATAACGAACTTCCGTTAGATTGTAGTACTGTACCGCTACTACCAACACTTGTTAATCCAGTACCGCCTCTACTAATTGCTGCTGTACCTGTAACCGTGTTAGTTCCTAAATTAACTGCATTAACCGCTAGCTTATTAGATGTAACAGCCGTATTGGCAATTTTGGCTGTTGTTACAGCACTGCCGGCAATATCGTCTCCTGTAACAGCACCGTCAATAATACTATCAGTTGTAATCTTTTTTAATGAATCGTAATTAAATGCCATTGCTTACCTCTTTTATATACTTATCAATAAAACATCGTTACAACACAGTAACCTGGACGACCATTAGATCCTCTATGTCCATGGAAGTATCCGCCCGATCCGCCTGAACCAGGAGCACTATGTGATTGATGATTGTGACTAAAATTGCCGCCTTGTGGGTGTCCAGCTGCTACTGCGCCACCCCAAAAACTATCTCCGCCAGGTGATGATCTAGCGTGGTGACTTTGGCCGCCACCTCCATATATGTTTACTGTACCGCCACTACCTGAGCCACCTAAGCCACCTGAGTGTTGGTTATTTCTATTTGCACCACGTCCGCCACCTGCTGATAGATATGGACCAAATGAGCTGCCATTTCCGTTACCACCTGCACCTGAATAATATGTACCACCTGACTCGCCTCCAATGCTTACACTTACACTACTAATACCTGATACATCAAGTATACGTTCCGAGTAACCACCTGCTCCGCCACTTTCTCCGTGACCTGAGCCAGCACCTCCGCCACCAACAATTTGGACTTTAATAAATCTAACATTACTAGGCCTACTCCATGTACTAGAGCCTGTAAACACTTGCATTCCTTGAATGCCGTGACCAGTATACTGTAATGTATTATTACTTCCGTTAATTGATAATATTGTACCACTACTACCAACACTTGTTTGTCCAGTGCCGCCTTTACCAGTTGCTGCTGTACCAGTAACAACATTAGTTCCTAAGTTAACTGCATTAACAGCAAGGTCTCCACTTGTAACTTGACCGTTAGCTATTTCTGAGCTTCCGACAGAACTACCGCCTAAATCAGCTGTTGCAACTGAGCCGTTAACAATACCTGCAGAAGTAATTTTCTTTAGTGAATTATAATTAAATGCCATATTTTAACCTTTGCCTTTGTTTAATAGTAGTTAGTTACAACACAGTAACCAGGGCGTCCATTTGAACCTCTGTGTCCGTGAAAATAACCACCTGATCCACCTGATCCAGGTGCGCTGTGTGATTGATGATTGTGACTAAAGTTGCCACCTTGTGGGTGTCCTGCTGCTACTGCTCCGCCCCAAAAACTAGAGCCACCCCAACATGAACGTCCGTGGTGATTAGTTCCGCCACCGCCATATGTATTAACATTGCCGCCACTTCCTACGCCACCTAAGCCACCTGAGTGTTGATTGTTTCTATTTGCTCCACGACCGCCTCCAGCTGATAAGTATGGTCCAAAGCTACTGCCTCCACCATTGCCGCCAGCGCCTGAATAATATGTACCACCTGACTCGCCACTAATACTTACACTTACACTGCTTATACCAGATACGTCAATTACTTTTTCTGAGTAGCCACCTGCTCCGCCACTTTCACCATGACCTGAGCCGCCACCGCCTCCACCTGTAATCTGTACTTTAATAAATCTAACATTACTAGGTCTGCTCCAAGTTCCGCTACCAGTAAACACTTGCATTCCTTGAACACCATGTTGTCTACTATTAATTGCTGAACCGCTTGACCCGATTGCTCGATATGCGCCGCCGAATGGATTAGTAGTACCAAGTCCACCCTTACTAACTGGTAGTGTACCTGTAACTGTGTTAGTTCCTAGGTTAACTGAATTAACTGCCATTTTAGCAGAAGTAACATTGCCGTTAGCAAGTTTAGTACTGTTAACACTATTAGCTGCTAGGTCACTTGCGGTTACATTACCATCAACAATGCTTGCAGATGTAATTCTTTTTAAACCGTTATAATCAATAGCCATATTGTTTCCTTCTTAAATACCGTGTGTAATTAGCCAACCGTTAGTAGAACCAGACCAAACTAATGAAAATGCAGCACCTTGTGTGTTCACTGTCATAGTATCTATACTACCCATAATACGCTGACCGTTGTTGCCTATAGTTAATGCTCTAACATTAAATGTTCTAGCGTAGTCAATAAAATGAATTTCTGTACCTACGGCTTGACTTGTCGGCAATGTCAATGTTAGTGCCGATGATCCTGTATTAACAAAATATCTTCCGCCGCCTGCGACAGTTGTGTTAGCCGCTTGTACTACCCAAGGTTTACCATATTGGGATTCTAGGTATGTCTTTGTTATTAAGTCATAGTTGTCCGACGGTGTAAACGACGAACTTGCTCTAACAGTTCCGCCATTAACAATTAAGTTACCGTCTAATGTAGTTTGACCAGTTCCAACATTAAAAGTATTAGCACCAGTAATTTCTGCTGGACCATTTACAGTTAACCCTGTTGCAGTAATAAATCCGCCTGTGTTAACATATAACAAATAGTGTTCACCATTTGATGCTAAACTAACCATCGAATCTTGTCCCATTGCAAATGTTGCTGCATCAGCACCGCCTGCTACTTGGATACTTCCGCTTGGGCTTGCCAACGTTACTACTCCAGTAGAATTATTCCAAAACGACTGATGTGCTCCAGCAAACAATGCAGGATCTGGTAGCGTCACCGTGTATGGTGCTGTTCCAGTTAATGTAGTAAACAAGCCAGTGCCTGGTGCTTGAATAGTACCTACTCCTGATCTTGTTGTTACTGGATATATAGTATTATATCGTGGCATTATTTACTCCTTATGTCGTTGATGTTTCTATACCGTATACTGTTGCAGACAAGGCAGAACCTGTGTTTGCTACTGCTACTAATGCTAGGCCTGCGCCCATAACTAGTCCAGTTCTTTCAAATACACCTTTACCAGCAATTACTGTGTCATATTCAATGTATTCTGCAATACCCGGTGATGCTGGCGTTACTGATAACGCTAACCTCAATGTTACTGCTGCTGTAGTAGTATTTGTTATTGAAACATTACATACAGCATAAGAGCCTACTGGCACTGTGTATACTGTTGTATCGCTTCCTAATACGTTCCCAACTACTATTGGGGTTTCTAATCTTCCTGTTGCCATTTCTTTCTCCGTTTATCTTTGCATAAAGAATGCAAGTGCTACTGGTGTACCAGTAATTCCACCTGTAAAGTTCATTCTCGACGTTATGTTAATACCAGCGCCTGTAGTAGTACTTATCGAATTTCCTGCAATATACACAATACCTGACGTTAATGTGTTTACATTCAAGCTACTTTGACCGCCACCAATCTGTGCAGTAATATAAGCTCTAATCGCTCTCTGTGTTGGGACAATGTTATCACTATCAGCTGTAAAGAATGGATCTGTACTAAACTGTGTAATGACAGCACTGTCAACTCCTAGTTCTAATGCACCAAGTTGTAAGCTGTTCAATCCACTTAGGTTGAACGCACTAGCATTTAGTGTAGCAGTACCAGTTGCCTGTTGTACTCCGAACAAGTCACCAACGTTAAAGTTACCGTCTTGGTCAGTACTTGTAAAGAACGCTCGTCCACCACCACTAAATAATTCTTGATTACTTAGGATTGCTTTAGTTATATCTACAAATGGGTAATTAGTCTGTGTCTTATTACCAGTACCAATATATAGATAATCGTGTCCAGTACAACGTACTTGTGAGTATTTAATTCTAGTTGTAACTTTATCACCATGACTTGGCGCTTTTAATACCGTTAGTCCTGGATTTAACTGTAATGTAGCTGTATAGTTACCTTTGTCGCCTAATAAGTTAGTTACTGTAACTAGCTTATAATATTCACCTGGTAAACTTGCAAACTCAACGTTTGCACCTGGAACTGGCGCTTCGTATAACCCAGCAACATCAATAAATGTACTTGGTTGATACAAATTAGCAAATCCATCACCTACTGTTTGTGCAGTAGCAGTTGTGTTATCAGCACCACGATCAGTGAAACTTGGGTTACCAAATGCACCATCGCCCATTCTAATACGTAAGTTACAAGTTTTAACTTTGTTAGGGTCTGTTAGTGTGTATATTGGACCAGCTCTATATGTTCCAGTTAATGCAGTAGTATCAGTAATTGATACCGGTGTTTCATTGGCTGTTGAAGCTGATACCTTAAACGATGTATTTGTAACAATACTTGATCCAATTACATAGTAAGTTATGTTTTCTAGAAGACCTCCAGTTGATACACCTTCGAACTCAATTGGTTGATTGTCTATTAAGTTAGTAGTGTCGTCAACTGTAATAACACTTCCTGACTCAGTAGTTGCTGTTACAACACCTTTTGGATATCCTGATCCTGGCTCAATCATACGTACTTCTGTAACTGTACCACTTGCTACTGCTACACGACCAGTTGATGTTGCACCTGTTCTAAGTGTTGCTGCACTTGTGCCGTTAGTTGCAGATACAACTGACCATATTGGATTACGATCTGTATTACCAAATGCTGCTAGACTCCAATTTGAACTACTTGGCAATACACGTTGTGTCCAAGTAATGCCATCTGGGCTAGTTGCTGCAATAGTGTTATTTGATATTGCTAAAAATAAACCTTGTCCATACGCAATTTTATTATATGTAGTACTTGCAGGTAATGACGTAGCAATCCAGTTAGCACCTTTGTCTAAACTAATTGCTGCTTTAGTTGAAGCTGTTCCAGTTTCAATTGCAACAAAACGTCCGTTACCATATGCTAAACTGCCCCATGCTGCACTTGAAGGCATAGTTCCGCCTGTGCTCCATGAGTTACCATTAGTTGATGTAGCAGTTGCGTTTGTTCCGCTTGCGATTGCAAAGTACACATCATTACCGTATAATACGTCTGAATATGTTCCTGCTCCAAGTGTTGGAATAGTTCTACTAATCCATGTAGTTGCGTTAGTACTAGATACTGCACTATTTGAGCCGCCTATTGCAACATAAATTCCTGCACCATATGTTAATGAAGTTAAGTCAGTTTTACCTGTGCTAGATCCTGCTGTCCAAGCTGTTCCTGCTGCAATGCCTGCTGCTGTTGTATAACAGTTATCTCCAGTTGATGTAGCAATTGCTACAAATTTTGCTGCTGTATCTAATATTTGTACAGTAGGAGTTGTAAGATATCCTGAGCCTGATTGTTGTACAGTTAACTTAACAAGTCCGTCTGTTGCGCCTGCTTCTGACACTCTAGACGGTACTAATACTGCTGAAACACCAATGTGTGTACATACAGCACTACCGTTAGCAACTGCTCCACTAGCATGTACTGGACCACCTGCTGCTGTTGTACCAGCTGTGGTTACTCGATACCAGTTTTTAATATTAGGCGTTACTGTTGTATTAACATGATATATAATATCATCTAAACTAAATGCTGTAGTTGCTGCCCATGCACCGTCTGCTACAAATGGATCACTTATTATTACTGTTGGATCTGTATAATATTTACGTCCCCATTGCTCTACAACACCACTAGTAATTCTATCAGTAACCGCTGCAACTGTTGGAACAGTATTATATCCTGAACCTGGAATTGTAATTGTTACATCTCTAATTTGTCCATCAATAACTGCTGCTGTTGCTGTTGCGCCAATACCGCCATTTGTAGGAGTAAATGTAATAGTCGGAGGTGTTGTATAACCTTGACCACCATTAATAACTTTTACACTTGCAATTTGATCTGCTGTTGCGTCACCATTAACATTAGCTACGCCTAATACAGCTTCAAGTATTGCACCTTCGCCGCCAATTCCGCCTAATACAGCATACGCTTTAGAACCTTCACCGCCACCGTATACTACATCAGTCCAGGCTAAGTTTCCACTTAATGCTCCAGCATCTGCCCAAGTAATACCATCTGCTGAATAATTAGCAGTTGTACCTGAACCCTCTACAGCAACAAATTTTCCTGCGCCATATGTCATTTCTGACCAATCAGCAGTTGATGCCATAGTTCTAGCTGTAGCTGTGTATCCTGGTGCAGTATAAGATATTTGTGGTTCAATAATATAACTAGTTGTTAAATCAAGAGCATTTACAATTGGTGTTCCTGGAACTATATGATCCCAGCCTGCTGCGCCTGTTGATGGTTTAGTAACTGTAGCAATCTTACTACCAGTACCATAAGTAGCAATATTTGCAAATTGCCCAACACCTGTACCAGCAACAATTTGTATTCTCATACCAACATAAGCTGCACTTAATGCTTGGTCTGTAGCTGCGATAGTAATTTGTGTTGTGTTACCACTTTGTGCTGCGTTACTTGCTGTAACGTAACTTGATCCGCCAACTCCTTCTGAGTTATCAATATCAATAATTCTTGTTTCAAACGTAGTAGCATCTCTAAATTCGTCTGCAATTGCAGCGGCATTGTAACCAGCGCCGTTAACAACGTGTAAACTATTTGAATACTCTGAACCTGCATTACCAAACTCAAATCTTAGTATTTCAGTAGTACCATCAGTAACTACTTCAGTAATTTGTGCTTGCGCTGCTTTGTTATTCATTGTACCAAAAATTGGAACTTCTGAACTTGATACGCCTTCAGCAATAACACCATATGTACCATATGAACTGTTACCGTTAGTAGCACGTATACGTCCACCTAGTTCTGCAAGATACCCTGCATAACCGTAATAGTTAAACACAGACACAAGCTCTGTTAGTGAGTCTGAACCTGTACACCATACGCCAATACCATCACTAATAATAGTTGTAAAGTCGTTTTTAACCATAGACTTGTTACCACCGTTATGTAGTGCAGAATCAATCTTAGCACCAGTACAACCTGTACCAAACATAGTAACGTTCTGTGAGTAATGTGAACGTGTTAATACCCATACATTTCTGTCATTTGGTCCAAATCCTGGATCAAGTGCAACAAACGCACCAGCTGTTGGACGTTTTGTATAGAAATCATTTTCTTCAGTTAAGTCACCGTCTAGTCCACTTAATGTACAGTTTCTCAATCCACATGCATTTCTTGATCTAAACATGTCTGAGTATTCTGAACCAACTACTGCGTTAACATATAATTCAGCAGATCTAGTTGACTTATAGTTACTTGATGCATTTAAATCCATTGCAACTGCAAGTACATATTCGCTCATATCTCTACGACACGCTGCTGCATCAAACGCATAACTTACTGTAGTTGTTGCTGGTGCTGTTTGTGTTGTTAGTGATATTTCACTTAAATCTGTTACTGCAAGTGCAATAGTAAATGTAGTGTCTGACGGCGTTGAATATACATAGTATACTACTTCATCTGACGAACCACCAAACGATCCTGTAAATTGAACTGGGTCGCCTACTTTTAAGTTGTGGTTTTCACTAGTTGTATAAGTATTAGCTGGTGAAGTAGACTCAGTTACAGTTCCGCCAAAGTTCTGTGTGATCCAAGCTGTTGCTTCGTTTGCTAGATAGTTTGTATTTGCTTTAAGTATTTCCGAAGCACGATACATTGTAGCATTATTGTAGTAACTCATTGTTCCGTAAGTATCTGGAGTTTCGCCTGTACCTTTATCAATAATGTTAATAATTGTTCTCATATTATGCTTAACTGAATTTAATGCATAAGCGTCAGTTTCTACAATATCAGTTAACAATTTGTATAAGTGTCTCATAGATTGTAATGTTGGCTTACGTTGTGTACCAGTAATTGCTAATACTGCTTGTGCTTGATGATAAGACATACCTGCTTTAACTGAGCGGAAGTTTGATCCTAACATTAAGTCGTTAGCAACAGCGTCGATAATAAGACCAACATCTCTTTCACATGTTGCAGCATCGTAATCTAAGTTTGGATAGTTTTCATTAATGAATCCTGTAACAAGATCAATTGTTGCTGCTCTTGCTGAAAGTAACAATCCAGCTTGTGTTGATATTGCTGTAGTTACCCAACCTGTACTTGGTAGTACTTCGGTAATTGGATTTGCGTCTTTGTCGTCAATATAATCAATTAATGCTTGTACTTTAGTGTTTGTTAGACCAGCAGTAGTTGCGTCACCTGTTAGTCCAGTAATACGTGTTACACCGCCTTGTAGTGCAGTATAAGAAGTAGCACCTGCTACAATATCTGCAACAATTAATTTCATATTTCCAAATGCTGCTAATGTTGCTGCTTTATCATTTGCATCAATTTGTAAGTCATTAGTACCAATTTGTGAATAGTATGCTAATGCTGCTTGACGTGTTGCAAAGTTGCCGCCGTATGTTAAGTCATAACGTAAAGCATCAATAATTAAGTTAACATCTCTAGCACATGCTTCTGCACTATAAACTATTGATGCATAATTAGTTGCAATATACTGTAATGTTTCTCTAGCAATAAATGCTTTATTTTGAGTAAGTAGTTTAGCGCCTGCATAATCTTCAGCGTCAACACCTGTATAGCTAGGCCATAGTATGTTAGGTACTGCTCCGCCTTTTATTGTATGTGTAATATCATCAAACGTTTCATTAATTTGTGCTACTGCTCCGCCTGTTGCTACTGCTTTAGTTTTATACTTTAAGAATTTAATTAATCCTAGTGATGCTTTCTTCTGTTCAGCAAGCACAAGTTGCGCTGATGCAACTCCTCTATGATAGCTTCTACCAGTAACAATTGATGCAAAGTTAGTACCAAACATCATATCGTATGCTATTGCATCAACCATGTATCCAATATCACGTGAACACGTTGCTTGATTAAATGTTAATTCTTGGAAGAATTTTTGTACATATACTAAGCCATCACTTTGAATTTCTGTTTTGTTAGTTAACAGTCTGTTTGCACCTGATACTAAGTTTGCTTCAACCCATGTTGTGTCAGGTAGTATTGTTGCATTTGGCGAGCCGTTATTAATATAATCAACAACATCTTGCATTCTTGCTTGTGCAAATGTTCCTGCACTTGCACTACCTGCTGTTCCTGTTGTATTTTGTGTTTCTGTGTTTCCTGTTTGAGCAGTTACACTAGCTTTAGTAACAATGTCATCTAATATAGATTTAATATGTCCGTATGCTGCTACTGTTGCTGCTTTTTCAACTTCTGTGCCACCATTGTAGTTAATAAACGTAAAGTATGCTCTACCACTAATAAGTGTTTGTGTGTTACCACCGTATGTTAAATCGTAGCGGATAGAATCAAGAATATATCCAACATCACGTTGACATCTTGCTTGTCCATCTGCGCCCAATCCTGACCATACACTTGCATCGTTTATTTCAATATATTTGCTAACATCTGCTTTAATGAAAGTAGTGTTCAATGCAATTAGTCTTGCAGCATTTTCATATCCAGCTGCAATGTTTGACGGAAGTGGCATTACTTCAACAGGTACTGCGTCAGCACCGTTATTAAGTATGTCTGCTATAGCGTGTGTACTAGTAGCAATTCTATCACTTGCAACTGTATTACCAGTTAAGTTTGTAATACCTCTTGCTGCTTCTGTAACTGCTCCGCCAACATACCCAATAATACCAATAGTTGGTTGTAGTTGTTTTGCAACAACAACTTGAGAACTAGCAATTGCTCTATAGTAACTCATTGCATTCCATATTGATAGGAAGTTACTTCCAAGTACTATATCGTATGCTAGTGCATCAACAATAAATCCTACATCACGTGAACAAGTTGCTTCATTAAATGATAGTGTTGGATAAGTGTCTAATACCCATTGAATTGAGCTAGCTTGAATATGTGCTTTCGCTGCTTGTACACTTGCAAAGTCAGCTTGTAGTGCTGCACTTGCCCAAGTAATTACAGGTGCTATTGTAGTTGGTGTTGTACCAGTATCAATTGTATCGTGTATTTCTTGAATTCTTGTTTGTGCAAATGTTGCTGCCGCTGCACTACCTGCTGTGCCACTTACATCTTGTGTTTCGGCATTTGCTGGAGTTTCTGTCCAACCTGCTGTATTACCAGTAACAATGTTGTCAATAATATCTTTAAGACGTAGTTGAACTGCTTTAGCAGGTTCTTCACCGCTTACTTCAACTAGTACACCGTTTGCATAGTATGAACGAGCATTAATAACTGTTCCTAAGTTACCGCCGTAAGTTAAGTCAAATATTAGTGCATCAACTGTATAGCCCATGTCACGTTCACATTTTACACGATTATCGCCTGCATATGTAAATCCGTTAAACGGAGCGTTGCCTGCAACTATTTCTGCATCAATCCAAGCACTTATTTCTGCTTTAATAAATTCTTTGTTTGCAATAAGTAATCTACGTGCATTAAAGTATCCTGCATCGTAACCAACTGGGTCTGGATATACTGCTGTCGGAAGTGTTGCAACGCCGTCTTTAAGTATTCCTGTCATTAAGTTAAGGTTAGCAGTTAATGTATCTGTACCCTTTGTTGTTTCTTTAACAATATCAAGTAAGTAATCTAATACACCAGTAGTTTCTAATAGTTGACTGTTGATAACTACATCAGTGCTTGTGATACCACGTCTATAAGATCTACTTGCTGTTATAGAAGCAAAGTTACTTGATAGCATTGCGTCATTGCCTAATGCGTCAAGTATATAACCAATATCACGTGAACATAATGTTTCGTTGAATACTAAACTAGGATAGTTATTCTTAATCCAAGCAATTGAGTTGGCTTGTAAAGTTGTTTTTGCATTCTGTAGTGCAGTAACCGCTGATACAATACGTGGATTTACGTGAGCTGTACTTGGTTGTACAACTGCTGCTTCAGTTCCAGTATTAATTGTATCACGAATTTGTTGTAGTTTTGCTACTGCAAAGGATGATGCTGTTGCACTACCTGGTGTGCCACTTACGTCTTGTACTTCTGCATTTGCAGGAGTTTCTGTCCATCCTGCTGTATCACCGGTAACAATGTTATCAATGATATCTCTAATTCTATCTTGTACAGCTAATGCTCTTAGTTTTGAATCAGCAGTACCAATGTATTCTCCTAATGAGTAATATGCACGAGCTGCAACACTAGTTTGCAAGTTACCACCGTATGTTAAATCATAAGCTACTGCATCGACAACATATCCTGTATCGCGTTCACAATTTTCTTGTTCGTCTGTTCCATAACTAAATCCAACAAACGGAGCAATTGATCCAGCTACTTGTGCATTAATCCATGCACTTACTTCTGCTTGTAAAAATGCTTTGTTAGCAACAAGAAGTCTACGTGCATTAAAGAATCCTGTATCATATTCTGTAGGATCAGTTAATATAGTTGCTGGTGCAGTGTATCCATTTATAATAGAAGTCATAGTACTAACATTACTGTTAGCTGATGCTTCTAAAATACTTTCGTATGAATCGTAAATGTATGTTTGTGCTGTTGTATTACCAGTAGTACTATAAATTGCAGTGTTACTTAATAAGTTAGGAACAACAGACTTAATACGGTTGATTGCTGATATTGTTTTAGGTTTATCTTTAGCTAAATCTTTAATAGCTGGTTGTGGACGTATAACTGTACCACGTAGTTCGTCTCCTACTACTGCTGTGTTTTTTGGAATCACAATCGGTAGTACTTCAAAATATGTACCTGTTTTAACTGCAATAGTGTTAGTAGCATAAACGCCTGCTGGTATACCAGTTTTAGATCCAACATATATACCGTCTGTTACTACACTTAATAGTGCGGTAACTTCTGCTTCAATGTTTAAGTCTTCATAGAATGTTGCAGTTGCCTCAAAGTGTTGCTTAGGTCCATCGTATACACCATTTTTAGATTGATAACTAATTGCCGGCTTGTTTGTTACTACGTTATTAACTAAATCTTTCATGTAGTTATACGCTGCAATAGTTTGTGTTAATTGCTGGCCAAAGTTAGAATTAATGTATGCTGTTCCTGCTACTGTGTAGTATTGCTGAGCTGCGTAAGTTACTTCTTCGTTTCCGCCGTGTCCAATATCAAATACTAATGCATCAACTAATAAGCCTGCATCTCTTTGACATAAATCATAGTCATATGATAATGACCCAGTCATAGTAGCAGTTTCATCATTAAGCTGAATAATTGTTCCGCCGGCTGTTGCACTAATAGTAAATTTAGTTGCATTAGTAATTTCTTTTACAAAATACTTTGTTGATGCTGTAACTCCGCCTACAGTACCAGTAAATTCAATAGGCATATTAACTGTTAAGTTTGCAGTACTATTACATGTAAATTCATCTGTAGCTGCTGCCGCTTCAGAAATACTAACAGAGTAAGTATAAGTTACCCAGTTACTAATTTCTTTCATAATAAACTGTTTATTCTTTTTTAAGATAGCAGTTGAAGGTCTATTTAAATATCCTTCTTCAACTTGCTTTGCAGCAAATCTTACAGTTTTCCAAGGCTTATCAACAGTTAGTCCCCAACCATCGCCTACACTATCTGTACCAGTAGTTGAAACATAAACTAAGTTATTAACAATACCGTAATATGCCCAAGTTGGAAATCCGCTTTTAACTCTTAAAATTTGTCCATCTGTTCCAACTGGTAATCTTGCTGGTCCATTTGCACTATAGTAATATGTGTCACCGTCAGTTGTAAGAATCGAAGATTCAGAACCAGCTGCCATTAAGTTCCAATAAGCAGCAACAGTGTCAGCATCTGGCCTGTTACCAGAAGCAGATGTGTGTGCATCTACACAAACATAACTACTTGCTGCAAAAAATACTACATCACCTAAGTTATATGCTGTACCAGTTGTCCATGTTACAGAAGTACCTGATACTGTTGTTCCGTTAATTTCATTTGAACTACCCGGATCAACTGATGTTACTGTGATTTTTACATCGTTAACTGGGCTTAGTCCGCCTACGTCAGTACCGGCAATCTTTAATGTATCATTTACAGCAAATCCTGATCCACCACTTGCTGTAGCTAATGTATAAACAGTTCCTTGTCTAGTAACATCAAATGTTGCACTTGTTCCTGTACCAGTTAGTACAGTTCCAGCAATGCCACTAAATGTTTGACTAATATTGCTCCAGTTAAATCCTGTATTTAATAAATCCCAGTAAGTAGCGTTTGGTGGAATATTTCCTGTTGAATCTAATTTGTTTAGATACACATAACCACCTAAGCGTACAACATCGCCTACAAGATATGCAGTTGCATTGTCGTAATCACTTCTAAAGTTAAAGCCAGTTGTATAAACGTCCCAATAAGCAGTTGCAGTAACCGGATTTTGGTTAATATTATTTGCACTAGCTATATATGAATATCCACCATAGATAACAGTATCGCCAATTTGGTAAGTTGTTGCACCGCTCCAAGTGTTTTCAAATTGCATACCTTCAACAAAAAGGTCGAACTTTGTTTCATCAAAATTAGTGCTAGATGTGTGTATAGATGTACAAATCCATGTACTTGCACCGTACTTAACTACATCATTAATACGATAGCGAACAGGCTGTGTCCACTCACCTAAGTATGTAATGCCTGAGTTAAATGTGTCCCATTTAGATTGATCAGCTTCCAATCCATCTGACAAGGTAGATGCCGATGTGTGGTAAGTATTACAAACATATGTGGTTCCGCCATATGAAACAAAGTCATTTACACGATAACGTGTGCCAATGCTCCAAGCATTCTGCCAACTAAATGTAGCTGCAAATGCGTCCCATTTACTTTGGTCAGCTTCTAAACCTAAAGCAGTTGTAGCCGCCGAAGTATGTGCTTCTGTTGCAACATAAACTATGCCGCCGTATTTTGCTTGATCCCCTGCATTATAATATGTGTTTGTTGCCCAATCGCCAGTCCAGTTTGTACCGCCAGCTACTAAGTTCCAGTATGTAGGATTATCATTTAAGTCTGTTGCAAAAAGAGCTCGTGCAGTGTGATTCTTAACACATACATAACTTTGTCCGCCGTTGCTAATGACATCGTCAACAACATAACTTGTACCAGTTGTCCAGGCACCCTGCCAAACAAATTTTATTCTACCTAATTTAAATTCTGCCATTTTAGCTCCATCAATTCTTTACTATTGTTATTTATCTTATTATAAAAACATGGGTTATAAACATGTCTTTAACGCACCCAACTATCTACGAAAAATTGTAGTGCCATTCCGTCTCCATCCCATCCAGCAAATTGCCCTTGGAAGTTTGATGTTACTGGCATTTCAACTACTGATCCAATTCCGCCATTTGGGATTGTACTTCTTATTTTATCTGGTCCACCAACTAATACAGTACCAGCAATTAACTGTCCTGTAAATGTGTTTGATCCACCTTGACTTAGTCTTCCTTCCAAGTACGCTTTTACAGCACGTTGGGTTGGAATAATTTCATTACTGTTAGCAACAAATGTATCTTCAACACTAAACTGTCTAATAATAACACTTGCGTTACCAATTGACACACCGCCCAATGATAATGTGTCTAGACCAGATAGTCCAAACTGCGATGCACTAATAGTAACAATACCTGTTGCTTGCTCAACTGCAAACAAACTACCAACTTTAAAGTTACCGTCTTGGTCAGTACTTACATAAAACACTCTACCAAAGTTAATTTCAACTGCTTGGTCTTGTGGTGATAATACTGTGTCAACTGGTACTCCAGGATATCTTGATTCTAACTTTGTTCCGTAACCAACATTCAAGAAGTCATGTCCTGTTAAACGTGCTTGACTATATTTGGTTCTAATTGAAATTGCAGAAGAATGTTCAGGCGCATCTTCAATTGTAAGTTCTGGAGATATTCTAAGGTTAGCTTTAATATTTGGAGCAACTGTGCCAAATACAACTGCTGCACTAGTAACTTTATAAATTGTGTCAATACCATTAATAACTAAGTTATCACCTGGTCCAGGCAATCTAGCTAGATTATCAACTGTTAACAACGTACCAACTTGATATGTATCAGCATAGCCGCCACCTTGAATCTTAATTGCTGTAGAGTTAGTATTATAGCCAGTACCCTTATTAAAGAATGAAGGATTAGCTAATGTACCGTTACTAGATCTAACTTGTGTTGTTGCAGGTACTGTTGCGTTTGGATCAGTAATAGTTATTGTAGGTGCAACAGCATAGTTTGATCCAGGTTCCCACATTGTGATGCCTGTTAGTTTACCTGAGCTTACTCCGGCTCTACCTTTTGCTGTTGTTCCTGCTAATATTTTACTGCCAGTGCCTTGTGCTGCTGCTGTAATCCATACTCCTTGATAATCCATTCCAGCCCATCCAAATGTTATGTCACCATAAGCATCGTTAGTGGCTGCCCAAGGTTTCCACATTACACCGTTCTCACTAGTATACCCTTGACCTTGTGTTGTAGATAATGCTACAAATACACCCTGTCCGTATGATATTTTTCCTGTTGCAATAGTGTAAGGTGAAGCTACCCAAGTAATCCCGTCTACACTATAACATGGTTTTGCTGATGTTTTAGAAGCAGCAACAAATAACCCATTACCGCCATCAACATCTGTCCATTGTCCTACTTCTGGTAGTGCAACTACTGTCCAGCTAGTACCGTTTGTACTGTATGCTGCTTTAGTTCCAAGGTCATTTGATCCAGCACCTGAGGTAATTTCCCAAGTACTAATTGCTCCTGCTGTTGAGCCTAGTGCCAATCCGTCATCTACCAATCCAACAGTAATTACAAGATCGTCAGTTGGTGATGTTCCACCAAGTGATGTACCTGGTATAGTAAGTACATCACCGGCTGTATAGCTTGCACCAAGTTGGCCGTCAGTAATGTTAACATTAGTATTAGCAACAAATGCCTCACCAGGTAAACAAGATACATCAAATTGTACTCCTGAGCCTGTTCCGCCAGTTGTACTTGTAGCATTAAATGTTCCGCCTTTTGCTACTGCTACAAAGGTTCCTGAATTATATGCAATACTTGTCCATAATGCGTTTGTTATTCCTGATCCTGCAGCCCAAGTCTTGCCGCCATCTGATGAATAAGCTACAGCTGAATTACCTACTGTATCGTCTGCTATAGCTACCAATTTTCCGTTTCCGTATGCTACGTCTACCCATCCACTAACTGATGGCATATAAGTTGATCTCCAACCGTCACCGTCTGCTTTTGAATACAACGCTTCTGATCCAGGATCAGCTTGTCCGCCATCTCTTGAAATAATAGTCCAATAACCATTTCCGTATCCAACTGCATTCCATTGTTTAGTTTGAGGAAGCGGTACTGATGACCAAGTTGTGCCGTCTTCTGATGCTGCTGCTACATCAACATTACCTGCAATTGCTAAAAATTTACCATTACCATATGCAAGACCGTTGTATTCACTTGGTGCTGCAACAGTTGGTAAAGAGTATGGAGTTTGCGATTCTACAGGCGCACTATATCCTACTCTTGGTTCAATAAAGTAAACTGTGGAATTATCCATCGCAGCTACATTATCTGTACCAACATTAATATGATCCCATCCTGCTTCACCTAAATTCATAGAACCTGTTCTAGTTTGTAATGTAACTGCTGCGCCACCTACAGTAGCACTAATTGAAAATTGAGTATTACTATCAATAGTTTTAACATAATACGTAGTACCTGTAGCAACTCCGCCAAAAATAGCAGTTGAGTAAGTAGCAATCATACTACCAAAACCGTATGCTATTGTGTCTCTAGGCCCAGTACTTTGAGCTCCAAATGCTTGTGTAGTAGTTGTTAATGTTACTTCTGCTCCGGGTGTTTCTGCTATCATTTTACCTGTTGCTGTGTTTAATGCTAGTGCTGAACCGCTTGGATTAGTTGAAACTGTAAGTGTTGTTGCGTCATTAACAGCAAGAACATAGTATGTTGTTCCAGCAGCAATGCCTCCAAAAGCATTTCCTGTAAATCGAATAGGTTGATTTGCTACAAATCCAGCAGTACTAGATAGTGTAATTAAGTTTGTAGTAACTTCTGTTGCTACTACATCAGCTGATATTAATTCTGAAGATACTGTAATTGTTGTTGCATCAACTATTTCTCTAATATAGTATTTTGTACCGCCTGTTACTCCTCCAGTAACTGCTCCTGAAAATAGTATAGGATTTAATACTAATGCGCCAGTGCCTGCAATTGTAATTTCATTTGAAGTTGCTGCTGTTGCTGAAACTGCTAAATTTACAATTTGTTCTGATATTGAAAATGTATTAGCATCTATTACATCATGAACATAATATTGATCTCCTACAGATACACCACCAATTGCTGTTCCTGTAAATTGTAAAGGCATATTTGGAATCATATTAGTAGTCGGTCCAGTTAATGTATTAGTGTATCCTGGAAATCTCATACTACATGTTATAAGATCTGTTTCACTATCATTAGCTAGTTGCAATGCATTGCCAAACGGTGTAGTAGTAATTGTAATAGTAGTTGAATCTACAACTTCTTTAATATAATATGTAAATTTAGTAGTTAGTCCACCAAACGGAGTGCCATAAAATCTTACTGGCATGTTAACTGACATTTCAGCAGTAGATTCAAACAATAGTGTATTATCAGTACCGCCTGTTGTAGCAATTACATTAAGTTGTTTATATGCAGTATCAGTAACTGTTGACTGATAGTAAGTTGGAATAAATTCAACTGGTTGATTTACATATAAGTTATTTGTTGTAGCAGTTCCTACAGTAATTAAGTCTGTAGTGTCAGTAGTTTCTGTAATATCTAATAATGGAAAAGTTTCTTTCATTACATGTATAACTTTTGAAGTTGTATCATAGCTTGACACAAATCCGTATTGTCCTGCACCTGTACCACTTTGTAGAAATGCTCTCATTCCTACATAACCTGTTGTTGTTCCTTCATCAGCACCTGAAAGTGTTAGTGTTGTTAAATCACCTGCTTGTGCGTTGTTCGACGCAATTTCATACTTACGTCCACCTGATCCAATTCCTTCATCAGTTAAACGTGTTTCAAATACTGAGCCTGAACGTATTTCGTCTCCAACTAAGTCTGCTCCAGTACCAGCACCAATAACTGTGTAGTTAGCAAATGCTGTTGGCATGTTAGTTGTTGTGTCTAGATAAAATGTTGGTTCGTCGCCAAACTGTAATTGTGCGCCGTAGAATTCTGTATTCGCTGCAACACCTGTTTTACCTCTTGGCCATAATCTAATTGTTAGCGTGTCATTTAAGGCATTATTATCATAAACAACAAAGTGAATTCGTGTCCAGTCATTTTCTAATTCTAATCTGCCAAACTCTGTAGGTACCATTCCGCCTGTTGCTGCTGTAGCTATAAACGCTTTAGTACTAAAGCTATAATTAACACTACTAGTTACAGTAGTTGTACCACTATATATTGCATCAATATCAATTGTAGAAGCAGTACCTTGTTTAACGTAGATACTAAATGTTGACTTTTTATTACTATTAGTTGGCACTGTACCTGACACTGTTACTGAAAGAATAGCAGAGCCTGCTAGTCCAGCTACAGTTAAAATACAATCGTTAACACCGTCAACGCCGCCTAATTCGCTCCCTAGTACTCTTACTTGGTTTCCGGTAACGTAGCCAGAGCCACCTGCAAATACTTCAGCAGTATAAGCAGTTGCACCTACAGTGATATCAAACTGTGCTGATACACCTGAACCTGATATATTTAATGTTGATAAGCCACTATATGCAAATCCAGTCGGAGTAACACTTACTGCTTGATCTACATAACATTCTACATTATTACTAGTTGTTCCGCTAATAGTCCATGCATTTGCTTCTGCTATAGGAGAAAATACGTTTTGTTGTATAGTTACTTTAGTATCGTTTGTCCAAGTTTCTAAAAAATTATTACTATACTTGAGCATATTAGTTGTCTGTTCATAATATCCAGAACCAGCATTTGCGTATTGCATTGAAAGTAGTTCAGCATTAGCACCAAAAGCACTTTGTACACTTGCTTGCACTTGTTCTGATCTGTTATCAACAGTTGCAGCAATCGGTACTTCGGTATCATCATAGCCTTCTGCAATAACACCATATGTACCATATGAACTGTTACCGTTAGTAGCACGTATACGTC
>ERZ1046568.442-NODE-442-length-34631-cov-13.561401_pt1 | contig 34631 bp, 72 predicted proteins | sample MGYA00383092_ERZ1046568 | MGnify/ENA primary metagenome ERZ1046568 (study PRJEB29581, sample SAMEA5548362) | metagenome | biome: marine; feature: coastal; material: water | depth 1 m | study: Short-term variability in the microbial, nano- and picoplankton... | reverse complement strand
TAGGAACTAACGATTGGAAACGACAAGGATAAAACATGGCAAAAACTAAAGTATCGCAGTGGGACAGTGTTGCAGCTAACAATACTGACATTAACACTATTAACATAAATGAAGGATGCCCACCTAGCACCATCAATAATGCTATTCGTGAAACAATGGCACAAATTAAAAATTGGCAGGATGGTTCTAGTGGTGATGGTTGGACTAGCACTGGCACAATAACATCATCAGGCTCATTAGCTATTAATGGTAGTGTTTATTTAGATGGAAGTTTAGGTACTAACGGACAAGTTTTAACATCTGTTGGTTCTACAAATACTCCTGTATGGTCATCTTTAGGAACTATGTCTGCTCAAAACTCTAATGCTGTAGCTATTACAGGTGGAGCAGTAAATGTAACTGGTTCATTAACAATGGATGGAGCAACGGGTAGTTCAGGGCAATTTTTAACATCTGGAGGTTCATCAGCAACACCTACATGGACATCTCTTGTTTCATTTACTACTGGAATGATTATATTGTGGTCAGGAAGTGTTGCATCTATACCTAGTGGTTGGGCATTGTGTAATGGTTCGTCAGGAACTCCTGATTTAAGAAATAGATTTGTAGTTGGTGCAGGAAGCACTTATAACCCAAACAATACAGGTGGTTCTGCTACTGCTACATTACCATCACACACTCACACAGCATCTACATCAACTACTGGAGCTCATGCACATTCAGGCTCAACAAACACTGTAGGTAACCATGTACATCCATACGGACTTTATAATTCTTCTGTAATTGGTGGTGCAGTAGGAGCTCGTGGAGGACAATCATATAGTGGTTTAACGGCAGATACAAATGGTGCAGGTGCACACTCACACACAGTATCTATCCCTAGCAGTGGTACTCACAACCATACTGTATCAGTTAATAGTAGTGGTACTTCTGCAACCAATGCTAACTTACCTCCTTACTATGCTCTTGCATACATCATGAAACTATAATATGACTACAAAAAGATTACAATTTACAGATTGGTTGCCAGACCAACCAGCAAATGCAGGTAGTTTAAATGATGCTAAAAATGTATATCCTTTAGGTATTGGTTATGGAGCATTTCCTAGTTCGGTAGATTTTTCTAACGCTGCTAGTGAAACTCTTAACAGTGTTTTTGTAGCAAAATTTGGTGCAGTAGTAGAAGTATTTGCAGGTAGTGCTACAAAGTTATATAAACTTAATATTGGCACATTGTCACTAGCAGATGTATCTAAATCAGGTGGTTATAGTGGTGATGGCACATGGAGATTTGAGCAATTTGGTAATGTAGTTTTAGCTTGTAATGATAATGCTAGATTACAAACATGGACTATAGGTTCATCAACAGCATTTTCAGATGCTTCAGCAGTAGCACCTATAGCCAAAGACATTGCTGTAGTTCGTGATTTTGTTTTTGCAGGAAACATTGGTGTAGGTTCAGAGCCAGATAAAGTGCAATGGTCAGATATTAATGACGAAACAGATTGGGTTTCTGGCAGCACAAGCCAAAGTGATTATCAAATTATTGCAGATGGTGGTAATGTTCAAGCAATTACAGGTGGCGAGTTTGGTGTTATATTATTAGAAAAATCGGTGGTTAGAGCATCTTATGTTGGCTCTCCATTGTTCTTTCAGTTTGACACAATATCTAATGGATTAGGATGTTTGGAGGGTAACTCTGTTGCTCAATATGGAAACATTACTTTCTTTTTGTCAGATGATGGATGGTATTCTACAGATGGTCAAACAATAACAAATATAGGGTTAGAAAAAATAGATAGGTGGTTTTTTGGCAGAGTTGATTTAACTAAATTAAACACAATGAGTGCCGCTGTAGACCCAGTTAAAAACTTAGTGGTTTGGAACTATTCTGATGTAGATGGAAATAGAAGAATACTTATTTATAATTGGCAGTTACAAAAATGGTCAAGAGCTGAAACAACATCAGACTCTGTAGGCACTATTGCAACATTAGGAGAATCATTAGAAAGTTTAGAGTCTATTTTAGGTTATACAGATATAGATACTATGCCAGCATCACTAGACTCACGATTGTTTATTGGTGGTAAATTTTTATTTGCAGGGACAAAAGATGACAAAATTGTAACCTTTACAGGCGAATCCATAATACCTCAACTAATTACAACGGATGTAGAGGTTGGTTATAACTCTGTAGCAACATTAGCAAGACCACAAATAGACAACGGCACAGCACAAGTAGCAGTAGCTAGTCGCAGAGAGCTAGATGATACTATTGAATTTAGTACATTTGTTCCTGCTACTACAGAGGGTAGATGCAGTTTAAGGAGTGCAGGTAGGTATCACAGGTTTAATGTGCAACCTACAGGAAACTGGACAACAGCTATGGCAGTAGATGTAGATGTAAAACCACAAGGCAATAGATAATGCCTAGAATGTATCGTACACTTCCCTATCAAGGTGGTGACCCTAGATTAGTATCTGAAGTAGTTAATAACGCTATGAACGGCAAGACTAATAATAGTGGTACTTTTACTTTAGCAACATCAGCAACAGAAACTACAGTCAGTAATGAAAGAGCAGGTTTTGATTCAGTCATTGTATTGTCATCAAGAACTGCAAATGCAGCAGCAGAATCAGACCATACATTTATTAAAACAAAAGCCAAAGGTAGCTTTGTTATAGGGCATAGAAATACATCTCATACTGATGTAACATATGATTATATCATTGTTGGATAAATTCTATGAAACTCTATGTAGTGCCTACGAATCAAGTGCAAAGATTTTGGTATCTTGCAGAACCTTTATTGCAAAAAGCATTAGAAAAAGGTAACGGAGAATTTACAGCAGGACAATTGAAGTTATTAGTAACACAAGGTCAACAACAATTATTACTAGCAATGGAACAAGATATTTGTTATGGAGCAGCAACTGTTCAATGGATTAACTATCCTAATGACAGGGTTGCATATATAACCTATCTAGGTGGTAAAAATATTAAAGAAATTGCTAACGAGTTTAAAAAATGGGTTAAGCAGAATGGTGGAACATCAATTCAATGCTCTACTAAATACGAAAGTATTGCAAAACTGTTAATTAAGAAACATGGGTATTACAAAAAATACCAATTGCTAGAATTAAGGGTAGATGAATAAAGAAAATTTTTATTTTGAAATACCTTTTTTATCTCAAGTTGCAAAAGATATGTACTATCGTGCTAAAAATGCCCCTGAAAGTGAATGGGTAGATTATTACGCATTTAAAGCATTAGAAGCCAAAAGTGATTGGGTTGTAGACACTTGGTGGGAACATCTTTATAAGTTACATCCATTTAAAGCAGGTATTATACGAATAGAAGATAACACTTATTATGATTGGCATATAGATACTGATAGAGGTGTTGGATTAAATTTGTTATTAAACAATTGGGATTCTAGTCATTGTTTATTTAATCCTAAAATACAGCGTGGCAAAAGTGTAGAGATTGATAATATGACTGATAGGTTTATTGAATTAAAATATAAACCTAACACTTATTATTTGTTTAATACTCAAATGGCTCATTCTGTATATAACTTTAACAATACACGCTATCTTTTAACAATAGATTTTTACGAAGATAGAACCAAACTTACTTACCAACAGCTTTTAAAAGAAACAAAACAATTAATCAAAAGGACTAACAATGATATTAAAACTTAAAGTATGGCTACTTAATAAGCTATTAAAAGATGTAGCAGGATATGGGGTTGAAGGAGACACCAAACTTGCTCACATTAATGAATTTGAAGATAAGCTGCTTAAAGCTGTAGGGGCAGAAGGCTCTATTAATATTAAGACAGGGTTAATACAGTATAAAGGTGGTGGTGGGCAAACACAAACAACAAATCAAAGTATTGACCCTGCTATTTTGCCATTTATAAAATATGGTTTGAAAGAAGCAAAAAGTTTATATAAAGAAGATGGACCAGAATATTATCCTGATGCAACTTATGTTCCAGCATCAGCAACTACAACAGAAGCATTAGGTTTAGCAGGTGATAGAGCAAGGGCAGGTAGTCCATTAATTCCTGAAGCTCAATCAACAATTAGTGGTATGCAATCAGCAGTAAACCCTGCACTATCAAACTATGAAGCACTAACAGGTGGAATACCTAGTGGAGCTTTAGCAGGTACAGAAGCTACAGCAAGAGGAGATTATTTGTCAGCAGGTAATCCATATTTTTCTAGTATGATGTCAAGTGCAGCAAAACCAGTAGTGACAGAATTTAATAAAGCTATTAGAGATATAGGAAGCAGAACAGCAGCTTCTGGTAGATATGGTTCAGGTGCTATGGGTGAGTTAGAGGGAACTGCATCAGAAAATTTAGCAAACGCTTTATCTAACAGAGCAGCAGAGTTAGCATATAGTAATTATGGTGCTGAAAGAGGTAGGCAAGAACAAGCAGTAGCTAGATTAGGTGATATTACTAATCAGACATTTAACCAGAGATTAGCAGCAGCTCAAGGTCTTGGTGGATTATCAGAAACACAAGCACAAAGACAAATGAACGCAGCTCAATTAGCTCCACAAATGGCAGCAGCAGATTACACAGATATACAACAGCTTATGAATGTAGGGCAACAACAAGAAGATTATGATAGACAAGAACTACAATCTGATATTGGTAGATTTGAGTTTGAACAAAACAAACCTTACAGTAAATTACAATCTTATTTATCTGCTGCATATGGTGCTCCAGCACCTGTTAATCAAACTACAACTTCATCAGGTGGGGGTAAGTAATGGCAATGATACCTTACATGGCAGCAGGTTATGTTGCTGACAGGGCAATGGGTGGTAATGGAATGACTGGTCTTGCTATTGGTACTGGTGTAGGAGGTTTTGGAACAGGAACTTTTGCAGGAGCATTAGGCTCTGGAGCAGCAGGAACAACTACAGCAGGTATGACAACAGCAGCAGCAACAGAAGCAGCAGCTAGTACAACACCATTATTATTTTCAGCACCAGCATCAGCAGGTGGTAGTGGTTTAGGAGCAGTTAGTACAGGATTAGGTGGAACAGGAGCATTAGGCTCTGTAAACCCTTTAACTACAGGTGGCTTTAGTGAAAGTATATCTCCATTTACACCATTAGGTGGTGCAGGTGTAGGAGGTAATGTAGGATTTTTAGGTCAACCTATATCTAATCAAGTTATGAACTCTGCACTTACAGGTGAAAAGGGATTGCTTGGCTATGGTTTAGAAAATACTATGATTGGAGATGGATTTAATTCTCTGACAGGAACTATTAATGATGGCTATGAAAATATGTCGTTTATGGATAAAATAGGTACAGCTCAACTAGGTGGTCAAGTTATAGATGCAACTAACCAACCTCCACCACAATTACAAGTTCCCCCACCACAAACTATCCCTGCTAAAGAACCTACAATTGGCTCTCCTTTAGCAATAAATGTACAAGCACCAAACACAATTTTTGTAAAAGACCCAAGAAAATTATACGAGGAAAGATATGGCTACGCTTAATTTAGATGAAATATTAAACTATATAAATCCAGAACCTAGATATGCAGGAAAATTAGAAGATTTAGGATTGCTTGAAGAAGGTGATTTAAAAGCTGCTAGAAAACAATCTATATTTCAAGGTCTGTTAGGTGCAGGGTTAGGCTACCTAGCTCAACCAAAGAATCAAGGATATGGTTCAATAGCTCCTTATTTAGCAAAAGCAGGTATGCAAGGATTACAAGCTAGTAAAGCTCCTTATGAGCAATTAACTAAAGATGCTTTAATGAATCAAAAGTTAAAAGAAGTTGAGTATCAAAGAGCAGAAAGAAAATATCAAGATGACCAAAGAGTATTAGCTGCTAAAAAATTAGCAAGAGAAAATGAAATATTAAAAAATGAAGGTTTATTTAAAACTGTACTTACTGACAGACCCAATCTACCTATAGCACCAAAAGAACTTACACTGCCTAGTGGAGAACAATCTGTTAGACCTATGTTTGGAACAACACCTCAAGCTCCTACAACAACACAAGAAATAAATTATGATAAATTAAATCAATTATTTAAAAACAGGTCTTTCCCTGCTCTTAATGCAGGTTTAACTATGGCAAAAGAAGTAAATGCTTTAAAAAATCCTAAATTAAAAAGTAAAACTATAGGTGACTACTTAATATTTACAGATGACTTTGGTAATGTTGTAAGTAAGACAAAAGTAGGTGACCCAAAAGTTGTTGAAACAGAAAGAATAAGAAATACAATGACTAAAGATGGCACTGTTTTGCAAACACCATATATAGAAATTAAAGTAGATGGTAAAATAATTGGTTCTAGGGATATTCCAGGTGCTCAATCTGTTAGAAGAAATGAACTTTCATCTGCTAAAATACCAAAATCAGAAGCAAAGGAAGGGTCAAAAACAAATATTAAAAATTTAGTTAAAGCTCTTTATCCTAATAAAAATATTAATTTTTCTACAGGTCAAGAAGTATTAGTTTCTAATGAAGCTAGTAAATATCAACAAGAACAAGCTGAACTTGGTAATATTGTTTCAAGAAATGAAGCAATTAAATCTGTATTAGACACAATGTTAGTTTCTGATACAGGTATGTTTGATTTTGGTGACCCAGACTTTAAAGTTGTTGCTCCAACTAGCAAAAAAGATAATAACATTGTAATAATTAAAGGAGTTAAATACAAAGAACTACCTAATGGAAAATTTGTTGAGGTTAAAGGTTAATGGCTCAAAAAGAATATACTCGTGAAGAATTAGGATTACCTGTAAAAGAATATACTCGTGAAGAATTAGGGTTAGAGCCAATTAATGTTACTCCAGAACAACCAAAGTCAGAGTCTTATCAGGAATCAAGACTAGATAGAGATGCAGAAGGTAATGTTATTGGTACTTTTGATGAAAATACTTTTGTTGGTTCAACATTAAATAAAATAATTCCCCAACCAGATAAAATACCTGCTCAACTTATGAGACAATTAGGTTTAACAAGAAGGGGTGCTATGGAAGGAGCGGCAGAAGGATTAGACTTTATAGCAAGTCCTGTTAGAGGACTTATGAATCTAGCAGGATTAAATGTCCCTACACTAGCAGAAGGTTTAGAAAAAGAATACAAAGAACAAGGATTAGCTTATCCTGAAGATAGCGTAGAAAGAATTGCAAATCAGGCAACAAAGTTTGTACCTATTACTGGAGTAACTAACCTAGCAATAAAAGCATCACAACCAGTAACTCAACTTGGTAAAAATATACAAAAAAATCTTTTAGAAAATGAAGGTAGGCAACTTCTTTCTGGTGGTCTTATGGGTGGTGGTATGCAATACGCAGCAGAGCAAGGCTCTGGTATGGCTGGTCAGTTAGGTACAGGTCTTGCTGCTAGTATTGCTCCATTTGTGTTTAAAGGAAAAAGCTCTATTCAAAAACCTGTATTTAAACAAGAGTTAAAAAATGCTGATAAACAAAAAAAACTAGAGCTAAAAAATAATGATACTATTAATGACTATGAAGCAGAATTAGCAAGTAATTTAAAAGCAGGACTTACTTATGATGAATCAGTCCCATTGGTTTTAAAAAAATTAAGACTTCCACAAGAAAAAATTAATCAAGCATATATAAATACTAACAGACAATTAAATACATTTAAAAATAAAGATGGTGATTTAGATTATGTTTCAATAGAAAATACTTTAAAGAATAAAAGAATTGCTGACTACAAACCACAAAATATGGTTGATAAAATAACAGAAAATTGGAATACAAAATTAAAAAGCATTTCAGAAGCTATTGCTAATAGGGTAAGAAGATATGATTTTGACGAACATATTAAAACAGCAGAAAAATTAGAAGTAGTAAAGCCATTTGTTATAGCATTAAATACAATTAAAAAAGATAATCCTAAACTGTATAGAGAAGTTTCAAAAGATTTATACAGTGGAAATCATGATAATGTTTCTAGGGTAATGGCAGATTTAGGTGATGATGCTTTACAAGGATGGAATCAAACCCAGCTATTATTAAACAATACTAGAAATTCATTATTAGATTCTGGATTTAAAATATTTAAAAAAGATGAATACTTCCCTCGCCATGTTAAGGATGTAGAAAAGTTAAGAAGAACATTAAACGTTGAGCAAAAAAATAATTTAGATTTACAATTAGATGAATCTGTATTAGTTAAAGTAGCTAATGAAATTAAAAAAAGTAACCCTAAATTTTATGATGATTTAACTGATGCTGAAGTTTTATCTATGGCTAAAGATAAAATAAAAGCAGAGAATTTAGGTCATTCTTATCTAGGCGATGAAAGAATAGCAAGTATTACAGATAGTTTTTTAAGAGGATATGGAAGTAATAAATTAAAATTAGGCTCTCCAAGATATACTAAAGAAAGAGTGATAGATAATATAGATGATACTCTTTTACCATTTTACACTAATCCAGAAGATGCAATTACAGATTATGTAAGAAGCACAACAAAACAAATAGAAAAAAGAAAATTGTTTGGTCAAGATATACCTGATACATTTCAAAGTGCGGAAGATATAAGACTTTCTTTAGGAACATTACTGCAAAATGAAGGTAAAAATTTAAGTCAAAAACAATTAGATGAAGTAAGAGAGTTAATGATTTCAAGGTTTGGTAAAGGGGAACAATCTGCTGGGAAATTAGTTTCTACATTAAAAGATTTTATCTATATGGGAACATTAGCAAACCCATTATCAGCAGGAACACAAGCAGGTGATGTAGCACAAACTGCATTTCAATTTAAAGATGGAGTAAAAAAATCTCTTAATGCTTTGTTCAGTACAAAAGAAGTAAAAATAAAAGACATGGGACTAGATGAAGTTATTACTGGAGACTTGTCAAAAGAAAAAAGATGGTCTTCTGATTTACTTTCAAAATTTTTAAAAGGAAATTTATTTAAAGCTGTAGATAAATTGGGTAAAGAAACTAATTTTCAAACAGCATTAAAAGAAGGTAGAGCGTTATCTAAAAATAAAGAAGGTCAAAAAGTTTTACAAAATAAATGGAGTAAGGTATTTGGTGACGATTACGATAGCTTTCTAAAAGATTTACAATCTGGAAAAGTAACAGACAATGTTAAGTATTATTTATGGCATAACCTAGCAGACCAACAACCTATATCATTATCTGAAATGCCTAAATACTATTTAGATATGCCTAATGGTCGTGCTTTTTACGCATTGCAATCGTTTGCTTTAAAACAATTAGATGTTATAAAAAGAAATATTATTAATGAATATAAAAATGGAAATAAAAAGAAAGCTGTATGGCAGGGAGCAAGGTATTCAATGATTGTGGGCGGTGGTAATACAGCAGTAGACTATGCTAAAGATGCTACTTTAGGAAGAAACATTGACCCATATAATATACCTAGAGATATATTGCTAAACACAGTCAAAATATTTGGTGTTAATGATTACACTTTAAAAGGATTGTCAGAAGGAAAAGTAGCTGATTGGCTTAACACAATGTGGATGCCACCTCTTTCAGTTCCTTTTGCACCAGTGCAAGATGCCGCTATGATTCTTAATAAAGCATTTGACCCTGATGAAGAATTTACTGCTGAAGATTTTTATAAATCACAAACATTACCTAGAGTACCTTTTGTTGGAACAATTATTAAACAAACATTAGGTGGTGGTGCTGAAAAATATAATGAAAGATTAGAAGATGAAAAAACTGATAACATTTTTGGAATAGAATAATGCCTGATATTAACCCACAAGAATTTGGAAGAATGAAAGAGCAGATAGAGCATCTACAGAAAAGCCAAGATGAACTTTCAAGAGATATGAAAGCAATGTTAGCACTAGCTAATCAAAGCAAGGGTGGTTTCTGGGCAGGTATGGCTATTGCTGCATTTATATCCTCATTAGTTACTATTGTTTTTAAGCAATGGATAAACTAAAAAACATACTGTTTAAACCTATTCTTATTGCATTAGGTTTATTAGCTGTATTACCTGTTACACCTATTGCACTTTGTTTATTATATGGATGGACTGAATCATGATACAAGCACTATTACCACTAATTGGAAATGTTATAGATAGAGTCGTTCCTGACAAGAACGCTAATGAAAAAGCAAAGAGAGAGATAGAGAAGTCTCTTACTGACAACGCTAACAAACTTTTACTAGCACAAACAGAAATTAACAAAGTAGAAGCTGGGCATAGGTCATTATTTGTTGCAGGATGGCGACCCATGATAGGTTGGTCATGTGCCTTTGGTGTGTTTTGGCTTTTTGTAGGACATCCTTTTGCAGTTTACCTAGATGGATTAGATGGAGTAACAACTCCTATTCCTACTATTGACAATGAGATTTTATTAGAATTAACTTTCGCACTTTTAGGAATGTCTGGATTGCGTACTTTTGAAAAGCTAAAAGGCATAGCTACATGATATGGGCATCACCACACTTTAGTGTAGATGAATTAACCTTTAGCGAAACAGCAACAAGAAAGGGAATAGACAATACACCTGATGATAATATATTAGATAACTTGCTGATAACAGCAATGGAGATGGAAAATGTTAGAGAACTACTTAATAATAATCCTATACTTATTAGCAGTGGCTATCGTTGTTTGGAGCTTAATACACTACTCGGTTCTAAACCAACTTCAGAACACTGTAGAGGGTTGGCTTGTGACTTTACATCACCGAAGTTCGGCAACCCTTATAACATTGTTGATGCTATTTTTAGGTCTGATATTTTATATAATCAGCTTATTTTGGAATTTGATAGGTGGGTTCATATCTCTTTTCCAAAAGATGGAGAGGTTGCTAAAAAGAAAGCGTTAATCATTAACAAAAAAGGAACAATGATATACTCTCAATAATGGATATACAACTTATAGCATTACATATGATGGATAAAACTATAAATGATATTGATATTGTTTATGGTGAAAATACAATGACTATATTTTTAGATGATGGCTCTAATGTAGAAATGATTGTAGACTCTATACATCTTAATCCTACTGAATATGATGCTTAAATACTTTGTTTTGACCTCGCCAGAAGCTCGTGGTGAGCTTTAAATAGATTGGTTAAGGGGTAGCCCTACCCGTTTTTATCAGCGTAATTATAAAACCTTTGCATAAATTGTACTAAAAACCTTTCCCCTGTTCCATGAAATTTAAACGCTTTATTCTTTAACACACTAATATCACCTATTTCTCTTTCACCCTCTTGAGAATATCCTTCTATCAATACAACTGTAAAGTTATCCTGCTCTGATAAGGCTTCTAATAATATCTTCTGACCTAGATTCATATTCTCATTAGGTCGCTTCCACTCCATTACTAAAAACTTATCTTTCCTTTGAAATAGTCCATCTATATTACATGGCTGTGCTTTAGGATTGCTAGGTATTATTCCTGCTAGAAACTCAAAGTCTATATGAGGTGCATAAACATTTCTCATTTTGTTAGGCATATATTCTTCTCCCTACAATAGTTAATAAGTTATCTATTGCTAATCCTAAATCTCTTTCATAATACATAGGCTTTTTACCACCAAGAAACCGATAGTTAATAGCAGTTTTTTGTGCTTTAGGAAGTCCATCTATTACAGCATCTACAATCTTTATGTTCTCCATATCAGATTTAGATACCATGTCCTCAAATACTTCTGATGTAGACTCTCCACCTGTAGAGAAGTAAGATGACTTGCTAGGATAACCTAATCTATGGCTATCTCTTTTCATCCATCTTGCCCAATCATCTAGTATATCCATGAGCCTAGCAATCCTCACTTTTTACTTAACCCACCCAGTATTGTTCCCCAGTTACTTGCTCTTCTTGTCTGTTGTGGGGTCATAGCTTTTGGCATTGTAAATTCATATTCCTTACTTAATCTATCTAATGCTCCTGCATGAACACCTGCATAATCTGCTATTCTTTTTCTACTAGCATCAGGATTCTTTGCTATAAATTCTTTAGCTCTTACTGCAAACTCATCATATTTTTCTTTTGTGTATCTACTCATGATATATCTACCTCTCTACATACCCATTTGTTATTCTTCTTATGCCACCCTTGAACAAGTAGCACCCAATTAGCATTTCTTAAATGATGGATAGCATCACTATCTTCCATCTTTTTTACCCTTGCACTAATATTGCTGTAGCTAGTGACTTGGATTCCTACTGTGTTGCCCTTACTGTCTATTGCTAGTAAGTCTATAATGCCAAACAAGTCTTGTCTTATTTTGGCAAATGCGTTCCATCTTTCTACAATAGCAACTAAAGGATAGTCTCCACTATCTCGTAGCTTCTTCAGAGTCCTCTGCGTTGGACTTATCGCCATTCTCCTCCTCCTCTCTAGCTACATTGCCTTTAAATATTCTGTTCCAATTTTCTTCTAATTCTTCATCAGTAATATCTTGCTTTCTTTTTCCACTACCCTTACCCATCACAATCTCTCCTTACTTTACATACCTCATGTTTATCATAGTATCTTACGCTGTTGTTTTTCATGTCTATATTTTTAATTTGCGTTCCCTCTGGCAAATAAATATACTCTTTGTTTAAACATTTGTATTCCATTTCAACTTTGTTTGGGTCTGGATAATGTAAGCTGACATACAAAACCGCCTCCGAGCAACTGTTAAAGTTTCCAACATATTCCCAATCTGTTAAAGGCTCTGGTGCTAAATTAATTACCATTACAAATGCAAACTCAATCATGATTTACTCCTTAAAGTTTCCTTTAGTTATAATCCTTCCTGTTAGTTCATGTGCAATATTAAAATCTTTTTTATTGTAAGTCATTACAAATTTATATCCATCATATATAAACTGATGTTCTTTCCATTCATCTTCTTTCTTCTTTGCCATCTTTCTCACTCCAATATACATTTAGTATTGTTTCACATTTTGGGCAACTATACTGACTCCATATTAAATATTGACTATTATCTTCTTCATCATTATCCCAATCGTTTCCCCATGTCATTTCTACATCTTTACATTTAGGACAACTGATATTCATTTCTTTTTCTCCTTACAAAAACCTGATAAATTAAACTCTCCAATATCTGACTTAACGCTACACCACCACTTACTGTCAGAATGTATCTTTGCACTTTTCTTGCAAACATTACATTTAGGATTATTTATTTTTATCGGTCTTACAAATGCCATGATTTTCCTTTATGTCATACCAATTAAAAGAGCAATACCATTTTTTGTCACTATCCATAAACATAGCATCACGACCACACTTATGACATACAAACTTTTCGCCATATAAAAATACTCTTTGCTCATTAGTTTTCGTCATGCAATTCGTCATCTATCCATTCATCTTGCTTGGCTTTAACTTCTAGTAACTTTAATTCTGTTTGATGGACTTTAATCATTTGTTCAAGATACCATATTGCTTTCTTACAGTCATCTATCTTATCAGTTAGTTTCTCTGATTTTAAACCTTCTCTACTAATATACTTTAGTGCATTGCCTTTAATGTAGCCATAAAATTCTTCCTTGCTCATCTTGGCTTGCATATATTCTATTGTCTCTATCCCACCTTTTTTATAATGGTCAGGATTTATATTATCTTCCATTTATATCTCCAAATTAAAATAAAAAAGGGGAGTTTCCTCCCCAATCTTACCCCTAGTTAATAACATATAGAGCCTTGTCCTGTTGGCTGACAAACTGTTAATTCATCACTGCCATAAACAAATGTTGGCTCATCACTTGATAACTGTGTTTCTACCTGAACATCTCCTGAACTATCAATAAATATATAAGTAGGTTCTGATGATTCAATAATAGTTAATGAACCATCACTCTCCCACACACTATCTGCTAGAACAGGTAAGTTAAACATTATTCCTAGCAACAAATATTTCACTTTAGAAAGGAACATCTGAAGCTATCTCGTCAAAACTTTTAGGTGCTACAGTTTCTTTTGGTGCATTACTGTTATCAGGAACATATGGTTCTTGCATTTGTCCACTCATATATGTTGTGCCTGATTTAGATTCTCTTACCCATGCACTCAAAGACATTTCCTTTCCACCTTCCAAAGTAATTGTCCCTGTATAGTCAGGTTGTGAGTCTTTAGTTTTGTTATTTTTAAATAACGCAAACCTGTTTGTGTTGTCATACTGTTCAGCCATGTTGATTCTCCTTTATGGTTTTAATTTTATATTCTACTTCTTGCACAAATGTGCTTACTTCTTCTTCCAAACGAGCTATTAACTCATTATCTCTTGGCACTCTCTTGATGAATAATTTTAGGTCATCAGGAAAGTCAGGGTGATAAGATACAAAGTCACACCACTTAATATGGTCTCCAACACAAGACATTTGCCACATCATTTGGTGCATATATCTTTTATGTATTTCTCCTGTTTCTAATGTTGTGGTATGTGTCATAGGTTGTGGGCATTTAATCTCTATTAATCCATCATCTCCTACTAACCCATCAGGACTAGCACCACACATATCTATGCTAGGGTGGTCTATCATACCAACATCTCTTACATCTGTGCCTACTAGCAACTTCCTATGATTAGCATAACAAGTCTTGGCTTCATCTTCATACTCTACACCATGAGCCATAGCGTTATTCATAAATATAGGCACAACTTTACCTGTTAATCTTTCAGTCACTAACTGCATACGATACTTTGTTTTATAGGTAGACTCTCCTACTTTAGTCTTAATCATAATGTCATGTATCTTACTAGCAGTGACCTTACCTAGACGAGCCTTGAACCATTCATCTGTCCGTTGTTCCATTATTTAGTCTCCTGTAACTTCTGTATGAATGGAGAGCATAACTTTCTATCAGCTTCATCTAGTCCATTAAAGTATTGTCTTGCCTTGTTAATGCCTTGCTCTTTATAAATGCCCTCTATATGCTCTAAAACATCATGTGGGGGAAAATCCTCTCCTTGAAACACAAACAACCCAATTCCAAAAAGGGCAATGGCTTTTGCTAAACACCTTTGCATAGCCGTATTTAATTGCATTGTATTAGGATTCTTAATCGCTTGGTTCTTAAAATCTATTACAGGTAATTGTGCAGTCATCTCTTTACCAAATGCTTTGACTGTGCAGAACACCATCATGCTACCATCAGGTAATGTGAGTGGCTCTTTGTATTCCCATGTAGCAAAATTATCCAAACTTAATAAAGCCGAACAAGAGTGACTCCAACTTAAATAATTAAATCGCCCTTTCTTTTCTACAAAACCGCTAACATCTGTTTTAGATACTTCTTTAAAATTATATTGACTCATTTGTTTCTCCCAAATATTTGGTCAAGAACCTCTTGTTGATAAGAAAGTTTCTTCAACTGTTCCATCTCCAAATAGTCTTGGTGCATTTCTTGTTGTAATTGGTCTTGTGATTCTTCTTGCTGAACTGCAAGTGCTAACTCTGTTGATTGACTCATTGTATTTCTCCTTTCTTCTTAAAAGTTAATATACTTTACTACTGTTAATTTTATTTGTCAAACTATTTATTAAAAAAATAGGGGTGTTGCCACCCCCATACTTATTACTTTCTATATTAAATTAATCTACTTCCCATGTTGTTTTTTCAATGCCTTTAATTTGAGTTAAAATATCTTTTATTGTTTTACCCCAAATACTATGACACTCATTGACATGATATTCAGTTTTTAAGTAAACATGGTAACCACTAAAATCTTTATCGTATCGTGCTAACTTATCAAACCTTTTATCACTATCAATTAATTTATCAAGAGTTTTGCTCATCATTTTCTCCAAATTTCTTTAGCTTTTTTAATTTGATTTTTTGATAAATCAGCTAATGTAATTTCAGAATTATCTACTTCCCAATCATAATGAAAAGGACTTCCATTAGTAAAATATGTTGTGCCAAATGTATTTTCGTTATTAAATGGATTATCAATTACGACCTCTAATTCAATAGCTTTTTTATCATCTTTCTCAATGACCATAAAAACATAATCAGCAGATAAACCATATCTTTCCATATAATCTTTCCACTCGTCACCATGATTTTTTTTAGCAAGAGCTACTTTTTTTTCATATTCATTCATTTATATGTTTCCTTATTTTTAAAGGTTAATAAAATTTTAATTGTTAATGAACAGTTAAAACAACAATCAATAATTTATTGACTGTTAAACTACCTTAACACAGTAAAAATAGTTTGTCAAGTTTATCTTGATTTGTTTTACTTATCACCTTGATAAGTTTTGCTTATCAAACCCTTGTGACTTAAATACTTTTCCATCTTTACTTGTTGCTTTGTATTCAAAATTTTTAAATGATTTTTTCATACGCTTTAAAAATTCATTAACGGATATTTGTTTGGATTCCAAATTGTCTCTCCCCATATCTAAAAGATTTATTATCAAAATATAACCCTACCGACCCTTCCCAACCTGTGCCATGTCTTTGCTTACTGACTTGAACAAAACAATCATACTGCTTACTTATCTCTACTGTGTTAGCACCCTCATCTGTCATGTCCTTTTCTTTCTGCTTGTTCCTAAATACTGTAATGCAATTATCTGCTAGGTTAGTAATATCACTTGACCCCATAACATCAAACTTACTTGGTTGTCCCATTTCATTCATTGTCTTTCTGCTATGAGCCACCAAGAATATATGAACCCCAATATCCCTAGCACAAACGCATAACTGATTTAAGAATTGCTTTTGTTTGTTGTAGTCATCACTGTTAATACCTATCTTGGTCAATGAATCAATAACAAATACCTCTACCCCTAATTTTTCTTTAGCATACTGAATCACTGATAATACTTTTACAGGCGAAGTCTCTCCCTCTGCATCATATAAAAATAAGTTATCGTTTATCTTATCTAAAAATGTATCTATACCTAACTGTGTTGGCATTTGTGTTCCTGTATCTTGTTGTAACATTCTGCCTAGTGTTGCCCTACATTGCATTTCAAAAGAACCTATCAGGCACTTGTGTTCTGCTAACATCTTGAGTATTACATAGTTTAACCATGCTGACTTACCATGCCCACTGTAACCTGATACGATTGTTACCTCATGCTGTCTTACCCTAAACAAACCCTCAAACTTGCTAAAGGGTAATGGTATGCCACCATTTACATCTTGAGTAAAGTAGTCAAGTATTTCACCACTGTATGCCTTTGGTGATTTAATCTTAAAGTGTTCGTCTGTATCTCTAGCAGAGAAATAATTATCTACATCTTTATCATCTATTATTAATTTATTTAATTCATCATTTAATGTCATTGTATATACCCTTTAACCTTTCTGTGATTTCAAATAACTTCTTATTATCCGAATCTTCTAATGACTTACCTTTACGAATACTGCTAGAACATAATGCAACAAATAATAAATCATCTCTTGTTGCCTTTAGCACTCCATAAGGATTAGAAAATCTTATCCTTGTCTTTGGCTTAAATTCTGTATCTAATGTATCAGGCATAACATCACTCCATGTCAGTCCTGAATCTTGCAGTATTTGTTCCATACTGCACCCTGCAAAACAATTGAGTATCATCTTATCTTCTTTAAACTTTAACCCTAAACTAGCGTTTCTATCATCATGGCTAGGGCATAAACATTGATACTCTCCCTCGCCAGACTTATAAACCTTTTCAAACCTCGCTAGTATTCTCTCTTTCTCTATCATCTAACATCTCCTTAATTTCATATTGTCTCAATTTAGGTATGCCCCTTTGTCCCCAATAGAATACTGCCTGTCTACTTAACTTGGGTTCAAACTTTTCTGCTAACTGATTAGGTGTTACTTCTAACTCTTTACATACATCTTGTAATGTCATCACTATTCCCTTTATATAATTTGAGTAAAAGAATTTAACAAAGAATTAATCATTCGTCAAACAATTCTTTTTCAATATCTAATTCAACCTCTATTTCTATTTCTTCTTTTTTTCTTAACCATTCATCATCATTAATACTATCAACATCAGGTTCATAATCATCTTTAGGTTCAGGTGGATTAATCCAATCCTCATCTCGCCTTTCATTATTCATTAGTTAATCCCCCCTTGAAATTCATTCTCTAAAAAATCATCAATGTCTTGAAAAATTTTATCTAGCGTTGAGTCATTTAAAATTTTACTATTTAGTTTTAAATCTAAAACATTGCCATTATCTAACCTTACTGTTGTTGGTATATTGACATCTATATCGTAGTCATAATTACTCATCTTCATTCTCCTATTGATGTTATTTTAATTTTGTAGTCATGCCTTAATCCATCTTCTTTATTGCCATCACCTCTCAAAAGGTATATAACTCCATCTTCTTCCATACAGTCTGAAAGAGGATAAGACTCTAAAATATTCGTGCCTATATCAGAGTCCCTTTCCATTAGATAATCAAACACATCTAATGTTGTTGCAATTAAATGTCTTTTATCTTTACTCATTTTCATTCTCCAATTCTGATAAATGTTCATCATTAATCCATTGATAGCAAGAATGACAATATGCAACATCATGCTCACTACAATACCTATGCTCAAACTTTTCTTTACAACTAATACATTTAAAAATGTCATCTAAATTCATTGTTTTATCTCCTCTACTGATTCTTCTGAAAATCCTAGAACATCAATCGTATTGTCTAGGTGTTTAAATAACTTTACATCTCCATGCCTGTTTAATACTTCTTCACCTGTTTCTTGATTTACTTTTGCTAACAAGTAACCAATCACTTCGTATTCATACTCCTTATCACAATTCATATTTAATCTCCTTTATTTAAAATAAACATGGTTCACAATTCTTTACTGCTAAATCATAATCACTTAATGTTTCTGTTACCTCTACTACACCTGTAAACTTGATAGTAAACCCTTTCTTATTCTCAATATAAAACAATGCCTGTTCTTTACTGTAAAATGCTCGTAAGGGTTCACCATTCTCATCTAATGCTAGATAGCTATGCACTGATAGCTACCAATTTTTTAGTTTTATAATTAAATCTCAACCCTCTTTTTAATTCTCGCCTTAATATGTTTTTTCTTTCCTTTCTTACATACTCTATTTGCTCTTGAGTAAAGGCATTAGGACATTCAGTAACTAATTCATACTCTACTTCTGCTATTCGTCTTAATACTGATTCCCTAGTTTCTTCTGTTAATCTTTCCCATAGCTCTCCATGAGAACCTTGTTTAATTTCTTTACCTACTGCACTTGCCTGTATTAATCTTTCTCTTTGTGTATCACTTAACATAATTTAATAACTCCATAATAATTAATAATAAAATTGCACCACTTATATTCCCTAGCAAAAAACAGTTTTTTCTCTTTTTCTTTTCTGCTAGGAAACTATAATCTTTATATTTCATCTTCATTCTCCTTTTCAGTTATGTGGTCGTCAATAACTTGTGCTACTCCGTTGTTATCAACATCAATTTCTACTTCGTTATTATCTTCGTCATACCCTACTAATTTCCAACCTATTATTTTTGGCATAATTATTCTCCTATTAATTCTTCTTCTGATTCTAATTCTTTTTCTTTTGGCTTTCTAAACTCCTCCATAAAATCTACCCATTCAACAACAATAGGTATATCTACCCATTTGCCATTTTCTAATACCTGTAGTATTGGCTTGTTGTCTATTGGTTTCTCATAATCTTCTACTCCATAACCATATTCTTCTTTCATACTCGGTCTTCTTTGTTGTAATATTCTTAATTTCATAATCATTCTCCTGTTAATTCTTCTATTAAAAATGCTAGTAACCCTAGCAACCCTAGTATGCTAAACAATGTAAACATTATAAGTAACTCCTATTGAAATTAGTTTCTACTTCTACATCACACTCACAATTGTGTTCTGTTATCTTGTCTACAATATCTGTTAAGTCTGATATTATTTTGCCTGTAAACTCCATATCATAAATAGGATAGGTTACTTCAAATTTTGCTACTACATCTTCATGCACCTTTTCATCATCTACTGTATATCTATGGATAAACTTAATTGCCATACATTTTTTATCTTTCATGTTAATTACTCCTATATTGTGGATAGTCTCTTATGCAAGATAAACCATTTTCATCTACTCTTGATTTATGATTTATAAAATTAATATCTATATCATCACCATATTGTTTTTTAATAGCATTGATATATAACCCTAAATCACAATCTTCTTCTAGGTAAACGCTATCATTTGTCATATAAGAATAGGTTGATATATCTTTTTCAATACCCAATTCTTTTATTTCATTGATAGAAACCCTCGCCCAACCATGTGCAGAATCATCATAAAAATTTATTGTCACATTTTTGCTAGTATCGTATTCGCTCATATTAATTACTCCTTTAAAAGTTATCTTTAATATAATCAACAGAATTAGTAATAATTTCTGTATCATCTAATTTATCTACATTAAACCATGTTAAAAACTTACTTCTAAAAGTTTTATCTTCTAGCAGTAATGAAAAATCAACATAAGTTAAACCCTCTATACTATTTAAAATCTTATCTACTCTTGTCATTTTGTTATCCTTTATCTTGTTAATAAAATTTAACTACCATGTCATTAGAGCATATGTTAAATAGATTTACAATACTTATTTTACTATCATTGATTTATTTTACTTATCAATCTTTTATATATATCTACTTTCTAGCTATTGACAAGTATCTTCTTATCTGATAAAATCTTATGTATTGTTTTTGTTTTTGAGTAGAATAATCAATCGTAGCCCCAAAGCGAAGATTGATTTTATCAAGACTGATTAACCGAAAGCCAATAATTATATATTTAAAAATATTATTAAACATTTAAAAAATATCTTTATTACTTCTATATTGATGTTAATTATTAGTTTAATTCTCATTTTGTTTTATTCTCTTTTTTTCTTATTAATCTATTGATTTTAGTTTCTTATTAGTGTATAATACCTATTATATAGGGGTATTTTATACCCTAAAGATATGTAAGATTGATTTTAAGACTCATATAGAGTCTTTTTTTTTGGGTATAGTAAGGGTTCAACAGATGTAAAAAAACCCCGTAATGAACGATTACAGGGCTTTAATTTTAGGTATTTATACTACCAATATTTAAAAGTGTATTCTTTACCCATATTAAAATCATTTAATACTTCTAAATATTTATTTTCAATATGTCTTATATTTGAATAGTAAACACTTTTATTGTGATGTCTTTTTTTATATAAATATAATTCTTTATTTAATTGTTTTATAATTTCATTTTGCATTTTAAAACTACCCCAATATTTAAATTTATCTCTATTATTACTAGAAAATAAAATTGGACTATATTTATTTATTGATTTATACATTATTAACCCCTTTTAAAATTGTGAATTTGGATATTTGGTTGAATTCCAATAGTAAACTATAAAATTAACTATTTTTTCCTGATAACTAAATAATTCTATTAATTGATTTAACCCTTTTCTATCATCTTGATGTAGTTTATCAATAGCATTTTTTATAATTAGTTTATCTGTATTTTTTATTTTATAACTTGAATTATTAAACATTTTTAACCCCTTATATGATTTAAATCATTACTTATTGATTCTGCTAAAGTAATGAATTGTAATTCAGAATAATTTTTATAAATCTTTTTTATGTCTGATTGTGGTAAATTAAAAACACTTGATAAAGCATTTATATCATAATCATCATAAGTATTATTTTTATCCAAATATTTATTAGTTTCTGATATGCAATATAAAACTTTATGTAATTTTAATTTTGTTTGGTCTGATTTAAATTTCATTTTTATACCCCTTATTTATTTAATTTTTCATGTATTGAAAAAATGATATCTGACATAAAATTATAATAATTACTTATTATTTTATCTTCTTGATTTTCTGATAAATTAGATTCAACAGAACCCATTTTTTTAGAAAATTCTAAAATATCATGATTGTAAATAGGTAAATTAATAACACTTGGTAAACCTGATAAATAACTTGCTAATGCTTTATATTTACCCATTCTAGCAATTTCAAAGTCATATTCTTTATTAAATACATTAATAAAAAAATTGATTTTATCTTTATCTGATTCTGTTTTTATATTATAACAATCTGAATCTATATTATTAATAATATAATCTTGATAATTCTTTTTATATTTATGATGATTAAGTTTCATTTTATACCCCTTTAAAAGTTAATATTGTTAAATGATTTTAACAGTATTTAAAATGATAATCAAGATAAAAAAACCCTTGTTTATCAAGTAATTAATAATTAATAGGATTTATAAAGCGTTTATTAAAAATTAATTTCAAAAGGCACTTTTTAAAATGCCTTTCAAGATTAATTATCTAATACTGTATTCTGTATAACCTGTATCTTTATGTAATTTATCTTCGCAGATATTAGGTTCAATTTCAGAATGAAAATCATTTAAGTATTGTAAAGGTTTTGGATTGTCTTCTAATACTCTTGTAAGATATAAATCTTCGTAAGTATCATCGGTTGATAGATGACATTGTTTATTACTTAATAATGTATGGCTGTAAGTCCAGCTGTTAACACCTTTGTAATAAGCGTCAATAACTGTTATTTGATTCTTTGGATATGTATTTATTGTTTTCATTTTAAATCCTTATAAAGTTTATAAACTGTTAAATTGTTTTAACATTAAATATACAATAGCACAGATAATAAAATAAATACAATAAAATAATAATTAATTTTAAACACTGATAAAACATAAGTAATATAACTATATGAATAAAGAAAATATAAAAGATAATAATATAATTGATAGTGGTTCAATAAAGATAACAATAGATAAAGAAGTAAATGCGAATGAGAATCATTCTCAAAGTATAGTTAAAAAGAAAAGGGGAAGACCCCCGTATCTTGTAACAGCAGACACCCGAAAACAAGTATATAATTTATCTATAGTAGGTACTAGGTATGAAGATATCGCATTAGTGCTCGGTATATCAGATGACACACTAACAAAGTATTACAAGCCAGAGCTAGAAAAAGGTCGCATAGAAGCTAACGCTGCTGTTGCTGGGACATTGTTTGAGAAAGCAAAGCAAGGCGATACTAGCAGCATGATATTCTGGCTAAAGACAAGAGCACAGTGGTCTGAAAAAAATACCACAGAATTAACGGGAGAGGGGGGTGCACCCATTAATATCAAAGTAGTAACAGGAATAGAATGATAAATCTAAAACTCAAATTTTTTGCAGGATAAAATATGCCAAATTTAAATTTAAATGAAAATCAAATTAGAAGCATAACAAATATGCTAGGTAAACAAGCATTGCCAACACAACCACAACCAGCAGTGCCACCAGCTCCAATACAAAATATATTACCCATTCCTATAAATGAAAACAATATGCCTATGTTTAATACAGATACAGAGTATTTAAACTATTTACAAGAATACGACCCAGATATGTTTATGCAAATGCAGAATCAGTATATGACTACATTAGGCGGAATGAGTGAAGGAAAAATAGAGCCTATGAAGTATTTTAAAAACTTAATACCTAAAGGTTTATTAGATTATTTTGGAGGAGATTAATATGTGGTCATGGCACTGGTTTTGTGGTTGTCACTTTGGTTTTGAATGGTATCAAGACATGAAGATGGATGACTCTAAAAACAAAAAATATTTTAACTTTTTTATTATTGATGTAGGATGTTTACGCATACAGAAATGTGAACAAGTGGAGAATGTGTGATGAAAATGAAAGTAATGAAGTACGGAAAAAAGAAAAAAGTAATGAGGAAAGGCAAGAAGAAATGCGTAGATGGTTTGAATCTATAGGAGACTGTGTATGAGTTCACCTAAAGCCAATAATTCAGCACTTTGGTCAAGAGTAAAATCTGCTGCTAAAAAGAAATTTAAAGTATATCCATCAGCTTATGCAAATGCTTGGGCATCTAAAGAATACAAAAAAAGAGGGGGTACATGGTCTGGTAAAGACAATCGTGTAGCCAAGAAAAAGCGTGGCTAAAGGTGGTTTAGGAAAGTGGTTTAAAGAAGATTGGACTGATATAAAAACAGGTAAGGCTTGTGGTCGTAGTGGCAAAAAAGATAGTAAAAGAGCATATCCTGCTTGTAGACCTAAAAAGGTAGCAAAGAAAATGACTGCTGCTGAAAAGAAAACAATGGCTAAAAAGAAAACCAGTTCTACCAGAAAAAAATGGAATGTAACATCATCTGGTAAAAGGAGAAAGTCATAATGGTAGCCAAGAAGAAAGTAAATCTGTCTGTAGGTAGAGGTGAAAAACGCTCTGTCAAGCAGGGTGCAGGATTAACAGCAAAAGGTAGGGCGAAATATAATCGTGCTACTGGCAGCAAGTTAAAAGCACCAGTCACAGGTAAGGTTAAAGCAGGTAGTAAGGCAGCAAAAAGAAGAAAATCTTTCTGTGCCAGAAGCAAAGGCTGGACAGGTGAACGAGGTAAAGCAGCCAGAGCTAGATGGAAGTGTTAAGCAGGGCAGCAAGAAATAAATTAATCAGTAAAATCTGGAGGGCTAATAATCCCGACAAGATACGCAACAAGAACTACAAAGATAGATACGGCATTACATTAGATGATTACAATGCCATGTTAAAAAAACAAAAAAATAGATGCCATTTATGTGGCAGCCACAATGATGACACCAAATTATATGTAGACCACTGTCATACAACAAAGACAGTAAGAAAACTATTATGCCAGTATTGCAATAGTGGTTTAGGTCAATTTAAAGACAATGTAAAGGTAATGAAGAAGGCAATAGAGTATTTAAAACAATTTAAATAGGGTAACGACCTCGTAAGAGAGTTACAATAAGATGGCTAAACAAATAACAACAGGCTATATACCAAGAGCACCGCAAAAAGAAATACACAAGATGGTTAAAGACAATCGTTTTAGTGTCGTGGTTGCTCATAGACGAATGGGCAAAACAGTTTGTGCTATTAACCAACTGATACATAGTGCGTTGAACTGTGATAAGCCTAATCCTAGATTTGCTTATGTCGCACCAACATACAATCAAGCTAAAAGAATTGCATGGGACTACTTGCTAGAATATACAAGACCATTAGAAGCTAAAGCCAACATTGCTGAACTGCGTGTAGACTTTATGGGTAGAAGGATAAACTTGTATGGGGCAGATAATCCTGACAGTCTGCGTGGAATCTACCTAGACGGGTGCGTTCTTGATGAAATTGGGAACATTAATCCTACACTATTCACAGAGATTGTCAGACCTGCACTAGCAGACCGACTCGGCTACTGCGTAGCAATGGGTACACCGAAAGGACAGAATCATTTTAAAGACTTGAGAGATAGAGGGTCAAGAAGTGAAGGCTGGGAACTATTAGAATTTAAATCTTCTGAAACAAAAATTGTAGATAAAGATGAATTACTCGCTGCTAAAGCAGAAATGGGTGATGATAAGTATATGCAGGAGTTTGAGTGCAGCTTTAACGCTCCAGTAGAAGGTGCTTACTACTCATCTATTATTAATGACCTAGAAGAACAAAAACGAATTATAGATATTCCTAAAGACGAACTAGCAAGGACATATACTGGCTGGGATTTAGGTATGTCAGACTCTACTAGCATATGGGTAGCACAAGTAGTTAACAAAGAAATAAGACTCATAGATTTTGTAGAGAATCATGGTGTAGGTCTTGATTACTATGTAAATTGGCTGCGAGAACATGACTATATGTACGCAACACACATACTACCGCATGATGTCGCTGTAAGAGAGCTAGGCACAGGTAAGTCAAGAAAAGAAATGTTAGAAGAAGCAGGTTTAAACATCACAGTTGCAACCAAGCTATCAGTAATGGATGGCATTGCAGCAGCAAGACAAATATTACCACGCTGCTGGTTTGATAAAGATAAAACAAAACAAGGATTAGATGCACTACGAAACTATCGTAGAGTATTTGATGAAAAAAGAAATGTATTTCATGACAGACCTTTCCATGATTGGGCATCACACGCATCTGATGCGTTTAGATACCTAGCAGTTGGTATGGATGAGTCCCCTATGGAAGCATGGACAAAACCACTAGAGATAAACACTTCATGGATAGTATAAATGGCATACGATAAAGAAAATATGAATAGCAAGGAAGATAATGTAGAACTTGCTAACCTAATAGATTCGCATATTAACGACTCATTAGGTTTTATAGAGACTGAAACATCTCAAGACAGACAAACAGCACTAGAGTATTACTTGCGTGAACCTTACGGCAATGAAGTAGAGGGTCGTTCACAAATAGTAACTGGTGAAGTTGCTGAAGTTGTAGATGGTGCACTACCACAAATTATGAAAGTTTTTACTAGCAGCAATAAAGCTGTAGAGTTTGAACCAGTTAATCAAGGTGATGGTGCTCTAGCAGAACAAATGACTGCCTATGCTAATCACATATTTTACAAAGACAACAACGGCTTTGAAATCATGCACGATTGGTTTAAAGATGGATTGCTACAGAAAGTAGGTGTTGTAAAAGCCTACTGGAATGACAAGAAAAACACAACAAAAGAAAAGTATCAGAATCTTACAGAAGATGAATTAACAATGATTATGCAAGACGAGGAAGTAGAAATCGTTGAGCAAGACGAAGTAGAGGAAGTTATAGAGCAAGACCCACAACCAGCAGTAGACCCAATGACAGGTCAGCCTATGATGGATGAAATGGGTATGCCTATGATGATGGAAGTACCACCTATTGTAAATGTTTACTACAATGTAAAATGCAAACGCACTAAAGACTTTTCTAAAATTAAGATAGAGAATGTAGCTCCAGAAGAATTTTTAATTGATAAAAGAGCAACAACAATAGAAGATTCTGATTTTGTAGCACAAAGAAGTTTAGTTACTCGTTCAGATTTAATAGCAATGGGGTATGACCCAAAAGTTGTTGAAACATTGCCTATGGGTGATACATTAGATTTTACACCAGAGAGGGTAGCGAGATATGGTGCAGGTGAGCAACCTTTTAATACTAATGACTCTAATGATGAATCAATGGAATTGGTTGAGTATTACGAGTGTTATGTAAAAACTGATTTAGACAAAGATGGTATAGCAGAACTTCACAGAGTTTGCTACGCAGGTAATGAGGTATTAATGAGTGAGGAATGTGATTATGTTCCTTTCCATAGTGTTTGTCCTATTCCAATTCCACACAAATTTTTTGGTCAGTCTTTAGCAGACAGAGCAATAGACCTACAGTTAATTAAGTCTACAGTTACTAGACAAATGCTAGACAACTTATACTTAACTAACAACTATCGTGTAGGAGCAGTAGAAGGTCAAGTTAATCTTGATGACTTACTCACATCCACAGCAGGTGGTGTAATTCGTATTAAGAATCCTAATGCGTTAGTACCTATGACAGTACAATCTAGTGCAGCACAATCATTTCCTATGTTGGAATACCTAGATGGTATTCAAGCAAAACGAAGTGGTGTATCAGATGCACAGCAAGGTCTTGACCCTAATCTTTTACAAAATGTAACAGCAACAGCAGTTAGTGCTATGACATCTGCATCACAAGGTAAGTTAGAGTTAATAGCTCGTATATTTGCAGACACAGGTGTTAGCTCATTATTTAAAGGTATTATAGCATTAGTCTGTAAATATCAAGACAAAGAAAGAATTGTTAAAATTAATAACTCATTTGTTCCTATGAATCCTAGAGAATGGGACACAGAATACAACCTAACAGTTAATGTAGGTTTAGGTACAGGTGGTAAGCAAGAACAATTAGCGACTATGCAAATGATTCTTGCTAAACAAGAAGAAGTAATTAAAGGATATGGTTTAAACAACCCGTTAGTTAATATTAAGCAATACAGAGATACCCTAGCAAGATTTGTAAATATGGCAGGGTTTAAAGATGACAGTCAGTTTTTAATGGAAATATCAGAAGAACAAGCTATGCAAATGGCACAACAAGCTGCTCAAGCTCCTAAAGAAGAAGATAGTAATACTAAAGCAGCAGCTATACTTGCAGAAGTAGAAAGAGAAAAAGCACAGATGAAGATGCAATCTGATATGGCTAAACTAGAACTAGAAAAACAAAAAGCAGAACTTAAAGCTCAAAAAGAAATGTTAGAAATTCAAGAAGATAGAGTTCAGTTTGAAAAAGAAATGGCATTAAAAGAATTAGAGTTTGCACAAAAAGCACAAAGCGAACAAGACAAAGCAGTTATGGATTCTTTAGAAAAAATACAAAATATGGCAACACCTAAATAATGAATAAATCAGAAGCATTTAGAAACTTACTACAAAGTCAGGAACTACTAGACGAAGTAGATGCAATGAAAAAAGAATTAACAGATTTAATTATTAACTCTGATGATGATGAATCAAGTGTAAGAGAAGCAGCTTATGTCAGAATCAGGACTATTAACGAACTCATGGCTCGTTTTGAATCTATCGCAAAAGATGATGAGATAAAAGACAAAGCATGGAAAATAATATAGGCATTTAGCCTGTATGGGAAAGCCACACCAAGATGGCATAAGGAAATAAAATGAGTGATGACACCATGACTTCCGATACAACGGAAAGTGGAAATCTAACAGTAACAGATGCAGCTTCAGCTATTGAAGGTATGTTATCTGCACCAGAGGACTCCACACAGGAACAACCAGAAGTTGTAGAAGAACAAACCGAAGAAGTAGAAGAAGTAGAGGAAACTGAAGAAGAAACTGAACCAGAGGTGGAAGAAGAAGTAGAAGCCGAAGAAGAAGTAGAAGCTGAAGAAGAATCCGAAGTTGAAGAACCTGAAGAAGTTGAGGAAGAACAAACTTTCACCATCAAAGCAGCAGGTGAAGAAAAAGAAGTTACCCTTGATGAGCTAAAGAAATCTTATCAACTCGGCTCTGATTATACTAAAAAGACTCAAGAAGTAGCTGAACAGCGTAAAGTCATTGAGCAGGAAGCTAAAGCTATTATTGAAGCTAGAAAAGTTAGAGATGATTATCAAGTTAAATTGCAGTCTATAGAAAAGTTATTAACTGGACAAAATGACAGTCCAGAAGATTTAGCTGCAATGAAAGAGAACGACCCGATAGGATATGCAGTTAAGGTTGCAGAAATGACCGAAAAAAAAGAACAGTTACAAGCTATTCAAGCTGAAAGAGCTCGTCTTGCTCAAGAGCAACAAACGGAATCTCAAGCACAAATGCAAAAGTTTGTAGAACAAGAACAAATTAAACTAGCAGAATCCTTACCAGAGTTTTCAGACAAAACGAAAGGCGAACAAGTCAGAAATGACATTCGTAGCTACGGAAAAAAGGCTGGTTTCACAGACGAGGAATTATCACAAGTCTATGACTCTCGCCATGTATTGGTATTACATAAAGCAGCACAGTACGACAAATTAATGGCAGGTAAAGCTGGTGTTAAGAAAAAAGTCGCTAAAGCACCAAAGACTGTAAAGTCTGGAGCTAAAGTAAAGCAAAGTGTAACCGACATACAAAAGAAACAACTTAAAAGGCTACAGCAATCTGGTTCAGCCAGAGATGCAGCAGCTATATTTGAAAACTTTATTTAAGGAAAAACAATGGCAGAATTTAGAACTTATACAGCAAAGGGAGATAGGGAAGATTTATCTAACACTATCTACAGTATTGCTCCAACAGAAACACCAGTAGTTTCATCTATTGGCAAAACTAAAGCAACAGCAACATACCATGAATGGCAAACTGATACTCTAGCAGCAGCTAGTGATTCTGGTTTACTTGAGGGTGCAGATGCAGGAGCTGCTTCAGCTACTCCTACAGTTCGTGTTGGTAACAGAACACAAATTCAAGGTAAAACAGTTCATGTATCAGGTACTCTTGATGCAGTTGATAAAGCTGGTCGTAAATCAGAAACAGCTTACCAACTAGCTAAAGCAGGACAAGAGCTAAAACGAGACATGGAAAAAACTATTCTAGGTAATGTAGCTCAATCAGCAGGTTCTGCTTCAGCAGCTAGATTACTTGGTTCTATCCAAACATGGTTATTAACTAACTATGTTACAGAAGATACAGGCTCTACAGGAGCTGCACCAGTCGGTGGTAACGGAACAGCTACTCGTACTTCAGCAGGTTCTGGTAACTATGGTGCTTTTGGTGAAGATAAACTAAAAGAAGCAGTTAAATCATGTTTTGAAAATGGTGGTAACCCAACATTATTAGTTGTTCCACCAACACAAAAACAAGCAGTATCAGCATTTACTGGTATTGCTGCACAGCGTTATCAAGCTCCATCAGACAAGCAGACTACTATTGTAGGTGCTGCTGATGTTTATATGTCAGACTTTGGTACTTTATCTGTTGTACCTGACAGATTTATGACTGCTGATGGTGGAACTGGTAGTGGTGAACAAGCACTATTGCTTGACCCAACTATGGCATCTGTTGCTACACTACGACCATTTGAGTCAAATCTATTGGCTAAAGCTGGTGATAGTGAGAAGCATCAAATGCTTGTTGAGTACACTCTACAAGTATCTAACGAGAAAGCACATGGTATTGTTGCTGACTTATTAGTATCGTAATAAAAACTAATGTTGCCCACTTCGGTGGGCAGTATTATTAAGGATTGATATGGGAAAATATAACGACCACTTAAAAAAAGTAGAATACAGAAATTACAAAGAACATAAAACTGATGATGGAATAGTATTAGAAGTCGTACAAGATGTAAGTGACATTGTTGAAAGAAACAAAAAAGAATATAACAATAACTCTAAAAAATGGGGTGATGATGTATTTGATAACAAGATAGCATCTATTCCAATGACTGTTGTAGATAAATTAAATCAACAAGGCATCATGAGAGGATTTCATGTATTAGACCAAAAGGCTTTTTTTAAATGGTTGAACGACCCAGACAATAGATTTTTTAGAACAAAACAGGGCAGAATCTAAATGGCATTTTTTACAGATTACACAACGCTACAAGCGACTATAGCTGATTATTTAGCTCGTTCTGATTTAACAACCCAGATACCAGAGTTTATAAGATTAGCTGAAGATAGATTGTTAAGAGATTTACGCATAAGACAAATGATTAAAGTTGCTACTGCAGATACTACAGCAGGTGATGCTACTGTATCTTTGCCTTCTGATTTTGTTGCTATGAAAGATTTACACTTACAAGGTAACCCACCACAAACAATTAAGTTTTTATCTACAAGTAATTTTTTTAGAAATGCTCATTCATCTACTTCTGGATTACCTAATCGCTATACACTATTGGGTGCAGAGTTTCAATTTGCTCCAATCCCTGATGGTGTTTACACACTTCAAATGGTTTATTTTTATAAACCAGAATATTTGAGCGACACTAATTCATCTAACCTTTGGTTAGCAGATACACCTGATTTATTACTTTACGCTGCACTAGGTGAAGCAGAACCATATTTGATGAATGATGAAAGACTTAACACATGGGCAAGTATGTATGACAGAGGAGTCACAGCTCTACGCAAGAGTGATGACGAATCTGAATACCCTGCTCAACCACTTACTATTACTAACTCAACGAGGTAAATTACTATGGCTGAAATGTCGGATTATTTAGAAGTCGCACTTCTAAACGCTACACTTAACGGAACTGCTTTTACAGCGGTAAACGACCCTTATGTATCACTACACACAGCAGACCCAACAGATGCTGGAACTGGAGCTGAAGTTTCTGGCGGTTCTTATGCTAGAACTGCTGCTTCTTTTGCTACTGCTTCAGGCACATCAGGTTTAGTTGCTACAGATGCAGATGTAACTTTCCCAACTGCAACTGCAACATGGGGAACTGTAGGTTGGATAGCTTTATGGGATGCTGCTAGTTCTGGAAATATGTTATACCACACAGCACTAGATGCTTCTAAAACTATTGATTCAGGTGATATATTTAAAATCACTACAGGCAACTTAACTGTAGAATTAGCGTAAGGATAAAACATGGCTCTTATCGTAAAAGATAGAGTAAAAGAAACCACTACGACAACAGGTACAGGCACAGTTACATTAGCTGGAGCAAGTGCAGGTTTTCAATCTTTTGCTGCTATAGGTGATGGTAATACAACTTATTATGCTATTACAAGTGGTAACGACTATGAGGTAGGTCTAGGAACTTATACAGCTTCAGGCACAACTTTATCCAGAACTACAGTATTAGAATCTAGCAATAGTGGTAGTAAAATTACTTTATCAGGCACAAGTGATGTCTTTTGTACTTACCCTGCTGAAAAAGCTGTAGTTCAAGATAGTGACAATACAGGCATAGCACCACAATTAGGTGCGACTAATGGTTTATTTGTTAACAATGCAACAATAGGAACTAACTACACAATACCTACAGGTTACAACGCAATGTCTACAGGACCAGTAACGGTTTCGGGTGGAGTATCAGTAACAGTTCCAGCTTCTAGTAAATGGGTGGTTTTATAATGGCAAGTACAATAAATTCAGATACAAGTAATGGTGTTGTTATTACACCAGACACAAGTGGTGAGATAGAACTACAATCAGCTGGAGTAACCCAAGCTAAAGTAACATCTAGTGGATTACAAAATGCAAGTGGTGTCGCTATTACTGCTCAATCAGGTAAAAACCTTATCATTAATGGTAATATGGCTATTGCACAAAGGGGTACGAGTGTTACTGGAATTACTAGTGCTGGATACTATACTTGTGATAGATGGAAACATCAATTGTCAGGTGGAGGTACTTATACTCAAGCACAAACAGCTTTAACATCTGCAAATGCTCCTTTTGCAGATGGATTTTCACAAAGTGTTAAATATGATTGTACTACTGCATATACTTCTGCAGATAGTTTTAGTACTCTCAGACAAATAATTGAAGGATTTAATTTACAACAACTTGCATATGGAACTTCAAGTGCTAAATCTTTAACTTTATCATTTTGGGTTAAATCTAATGTAACAGGAACTGCTGTAGCATCACTTTATTCAGTAGACAGTAATAAATATATAGGCAAAACTTACACTATAGATGCAACAAATACATGGGAATATAAAACAGTAACTTTTGCTGGTGATACAGCAAGTTCTTTTGATAATGATAACGCTGGTTCTTTGTATGTAAATCTTGTGATGGCTGCTGGTACAGATTATACATCAGGCACATTACCTTTAACTTGGACTACCTTCGCTAATGCAAATTTTGCAGCAGGACAAACAATAGATATATCAGCAAGTACATCAAATGAAATAGCTTTTACAGGTGTTCAATTAGAAGCAGGTACAACAGCAACACCATTTGAACACTTACAATACGGACAACAATTAGCATTATGTCAGAGGTATTTTCAAGTTATAGGTGGTGGAAAATCATCAGCAGCTATTTTTGGTGGAGATTCTTCTAGCACTTCTAATGTTTACACTTATATACCTCTCTTTGGTGGTTCTATGAGAAGTTCTCCATCAGTTACAGAAGAAGGTACTTGGAATAACTATAATGTAGGTAGTTATTCTTTTGGATATTTAAATACTATGAGTATTGCATTAAGGGTATCTACAAGTAGTTCAGGAAGATACTTCATAGAACTAGACACTTCAGATGATAGAATACTTTTAAGTTCGGAGCTTTAATTATGAAATATAAATTAATGAAAACAGATTCAGGAAAAATAAACACTATTGAGCAATCTTTTGATGATGGTAGTAAAAAATATATTCCTAAAGATGAAGACAACACAGACTACCAAGAATACCAAGAATGGGTAGCAGAAGGTAACACACCAATGGAAGCAGACGAGGAGACAGAATAATGGCTGACATAGTATTAAAAGGAGATACCTCTGGTGAAATTACTATATCGTCTCCTAGTGTCGCAGGAACAAACACACTTACACTACCTGCAACAACAGGAACAGTAACTATAACTTCAACAGGTGGTGTAGCTACAAATACAGGAGTAGGTACTGATACTTTTGAGGCTAACACTACAGGTGATGACAATGCAGCAGTGGGATATCATTCTTTAAAAAGTAATACTACAGGCAATCATAATATTGCTATGGGTCGTAATGCTTTAAAAAGTAATACTACAGGTAGTAATAATACTGCTATGGGTCATACTGCTTTAGAGGAAAATATTGATGGGGTTCAAAACACAGCTGTTGGTTCTTTTGCATTAACTAACAATACAACAGGTGCTAGTAATACAGCAGTAGGTGAAGCTGCTTTACAGGATAATACTACAGGAGGTTCTAATGTAGCTGTAGGTCGTGATGCTTGTAGTTCAAACACTACTGGAAGTTATAATCAGGCATTTGGTAGAAACGCTTTATTAACTAATACTACTGGTGAATATAATAATGCTTTTGGTAATGATACCTTAAAATTAAATACTGCGGATAACAATACTGCCTTTGGTCACGCTGCTTTAGCAGCTAACACTACAGGTAGTAAAAATACAGCAATTGGACAAAATGCTTTAGATGTCAACACTACTGCAAGTTTTAATACTGCAGTTGGTAGTGATGCTCTTGGTCAAAATACCACAGGTGCTGACAATACTGCTGTAGGTAAAAATGCAATAGAATCAAACACTACAGGTTCTAATAATACTGCGGTTGGTAAAG
>ERZ1046568.436-NODE-436-length-34882-cov-26.721050_pt1 | contig 34882 bp, 30 predicted proteins | sample MGYA00383092_ERZ1046568 | MGnify/ENA primary metagenome ERZ1046568 (study PRJEB29581, sample SAMEA5548362) | metagenome | biome: marine; feature: coastal; material: water | depth 1 m | study: Short-term variability in the microbial, nano- and picoplankton... | reverse complement strand
AGCAACAAATTATACAAGAAGTTGAATCTGGCAAAGTGGATATTCTCATTAGTACACATAAATTATTGCATGCAAAAATTGACTTCAGTGCTTTGGGTTTAATGATTATCGATGAAGAGCATCGATTTGGCGTTCGCCAAAAAGATCAAATCAAAGCGCTTCGAAGTTCGGTTGATATCTTAACCATGACTGCAACCCCTATTCCGCGAACGTTAAATATGTCGATGCACAGTATTCGCGATCTGTCGATTATTGCTACCCCTCCCGCTAAGCGTTTATCGGTCAAGACCTTTGTGCGCAAAAAAGAAAGTAGAGTTTCTAAAGAAGCTATTCTCAGGGAAATACTGCGCGGCGGGCAGGTCTATTACTTACATAATGACGTCAAATCTATTCAGCGTGCAGCCGATGAATTAGCAGAGTTAGTACCGGAGGCAAGAATCCACATTGCTCATGGTCAAATGCGCGAACGTGAACTCGAAAAAATCATGTCAGATTTTTATCATCAACGATTTAATGTTCTGGTGTGCACCACGATTATCGAAACCGGTATTGATGTCCCTAGCGCTAATACTATTATTATTGATCGAGCGGATAAGTTTGGACTGGCACAGTTGCATCAACTTCGTGGTCGTGTCGGGCGATCTCACCATCAAGCCTACGCTTATTTGCTAACACATCCTGAAAAGAAGCTTACCACTGATGCCACCAAGCGTCTTGAGGCGATTGCAGCTGCCGAACACCTAGGCTCTGGATTTACGCTTGCCACCAATGATCTAGAAATTCGCGGCGCTGGTGAACTGCTGGGTGATGAGCAAAGTGGTCACATCCAAACCATCGGTTTTTCTCTGTACCTAGAAATGCTTGATCAGGCCGTTGAGGCTATTCAAAGCGGGGAAAGCCCCAACAAAACTATTAACTTTGATAAGGGTATAGAGGTTAACTTGCATATACCTGCACTAATACCCTCGGATTACTTACCCGATGTCAACATGCGCTTGACCCAGTACAAGCGACTGGCGAATTGCGAGGACAAAGATCAGCTTCATGAACTACAGGTAGAAATGATTGATCGTTTTGGACTGTTACCTGAAGCATTAAAAGCCCTTTTCCAAATTGCTGAGTTGCGCCAAATTGGTCAAAAACTGGGTCTTAAAAAGATTGAGGCTGGCCCAACTGAGGGTAGATTACAATTTACTCAAAATACCAAAGTTGAGCCCATTACCATTATTAAGATGGTACAGCAAAATCCAAAACAGTATCGACTCTTGAACAATGATCAATTGAGTTTCACAATGGCAATGGAAACCCCTGAACTGAGGCTCTCATCCGTGTATGCTATGCTGAGCTCTTTAAGTGAAAGCGTTTAAATGAGGCCAAAAGGACTGTGAATGTTATTGATACAGCATAAGACATCGATCAGTAGATTGCTGCTCACGGCTTTAGCCCTATTATGGTTATCACAGTCCTCTGTGGCTGATGAAAGTTCTGAGAACAACGAACATCCTACCCTGCCTAACTGGTATCAGGTTGAGGTGGTGTTGTTTGATCAAAGAATTATCTTAGGTGATGAGCAAGCACCCAAGGAAGTGAATCTTGAATTTCCTAGCCATTGGACAGAACTCCATAAAAGCTACCAAAATGTAGGCATTATGCGCCGCCCATTGTTTGATAAATTTTCCGAGTCATCATTATCAGAACCCCGTCAGGGAAGCCTTTTGGATCGTATTTATACTTATTTGGGTATTCCTCACTTTCGATATATATCTGAAAATCAGTCTGACATAGCCCTAGTTCCCGAAGCGCGTATTCCCTATCAAGCTGATAACGCAGCTAAACCCCAGACAATATTTATTGATCAGCCATCAGAGTTTGATTTTTCTGATGAGAATTTTGTCGAAATTGCAATCAGCGAAAATCCAGCACCCATTGACTTTAAACCTATTTTTGAGGCGCCGTTTAGAACCCTAGACAAGTCTGAAAGAAACCTAAATGATACTGCCAGAGCACTCAACAGGCGTAATTATAATGTTCTGTTTCATCAGGCTTGGCGCTTTGAGGTAACTTCAAAGCAACAGAGCCAATGGATTCTCTTAAAAGCCGGAGATCAGAAATCGGGAAGATTCAGTATTGAAGGTGCTCTACGATTCTACAAATCCAGATTTCTCCATTTTGAAGCCGATCTCTGGAGATTAATCTTTGCTGATGATAGTCAAGCAGAAATAACTCTCCCCGAGATCCCGAAAAAAACCATGACTTCGGAAGAGACAGTACTTGTTAATGCTATGAAATTTTCAAGTGACTATTTAGCGCTTAACCCTAAACCTCTTAAAACACCAAGTTTTACTCAAAGTATGCTAAATGCTTATAACCTGGATTCTATTATGCCACTTTATAATGGCTCTTATCGAAATATAGAAACGGATAGTATTGGTCAACAAAACAATGCTTATCCAATTCAAGCGATCTGGCCCATAAAGCAATCAAAACGTATTCAGGAGGAAGATGTCTACTACATTGATCACCCACAGATGGGTGCCCTAGTGACTATAAAGTCCTATGAGCCTATTCCAATCAACATGCCACCTCAACCTGACATAAAAAAAGAACAGGCGCGAGAAGAGGGTAATTGATCGCTAATGATTGACAAAGATTAACTGACTGGTATCGAAACCTAATTGGTCGGTGCGAACAATGAATTCATCGATTAACTCTTGTGAAACCTTAGGGGTACGCGCAAGTAGCCATAAATAATTGGTGGTGTTACCGGCGATAAAGGCAGTTTGGTAATCTTCATCTAACTCAAAAATAACATAGGATCCAAAAAATGGGCCAAAGAAAGAAACTTTCAAATGACCTATATTCGGCTCCTCAACAAAATAGGCTCTGCCCTCTGCTTCCTGATCGAGCTGAGTTTCGATATTGCGCCCAGAATTAATCACCCGAATACCGCCATCCTCACGAAGGGAATATTCGGCAGTGACCGCCTCTAAATCGCGCTCAAAGGAATGATCTAGCCGAGCAATCTCATACCACTTTCCCAAATAGCGATTAAATTCGAAATCATCTATGGGTTCAATGCCATCGGGAACAGCTAGACAACCTGATAACAAACAGCAGGCTAACACGCAAAGATTTCGCATTGATAACAATTTTAGGCCTTATCTGAGTTTTCTAGCCCAGGAGGTGCAATATGCAGGGTTGAGGTTGGGAATGCGATTTCCGCTTTATTAGCCTGAATAATCTCCGCCACCTTCAACAATACATCCTGTTTAACCTCATGATACTTAACCCACGCAGTAGTTTTAGTATAGGCATAAACAAAAAAGTCCAGCGAACTAGGCGCAAACTTATCAAAATTAACAATAATTACTTCTTTAGTATCAATTTCAGGATGAGTATTCAGCATGGCTGTTACCTGATCAACAATTGGCGTCATACAGGCTATGTCATCGTACCTGATACCCAACGATTCATAAATTCGGCGATTAGTCATTCGTGACGGATTTTCAACCGAAATACTGGCAAATACAGAATTAGGAATATACAGCGGCCGCTTGTCAAAGGTTCTAATACGTGTCAGACGCCAGCCGATATCCTCTACAGTACCCTCAATTTCCTTATCTGGTGAACGTACCCAGTCACCCACTGAAAAAGGACGATCAAGGTAGATCATCAGACCACCAAAGAAGTTTGCCAATAGATCTTTTGCCGCAAAACCCACTGCAATACCACCAATACCACCAAAGGCTAATAAACCAGAGATGCTGTAACCGAGAAACTGCATGATAACCAAAATAGCGGTTATAACTACTGCGGCACGAAACAGCTTAGAAACTGCTTTTACCGTGGTCGCATCCATAGGCTTGGACATATACTGAGGATCTAACAGATTGCGCTCAACACGACGAATAAAGCCATTGATAAACAAGGCACCAAGTACAATAAAGGCCAATCGATTTAAAGGTTGCACCAGGTCTTGGAGCGGGGAATCTATGCGCTGTGCCGTAATGCTCAAAGCAAAATTAATACCCAGTATCCAAATCAACCAGATTGCCGGCGAGCGACAGGCTTCAAGAAAGGCGTCGTCCCAAACCGTAGGCGATTTAGCGGCACGCACCTGAAGGCGATTAAATATTTGATTTAATAAAAAACCGGCAAATAAAACCACAACAACAATAAGGAAGAGCTCGGTTATCCAAAGATAGGTCCCGCCCGTTAGGTTTACAAGCCATGTCTCAATTGCATTCATTTTATGATCCCATATCCGTCAAAGTCTGAAGTGTATTTTTTGTTTTAGTATAACGTTCACTTTTTTCCAACTGTTGCCAGCTAATATTTTGCACAGCCTTCATTGTGGCAATTTTTTCGCAACCTTTCATCTCTAATTGTTGCATATAGGCTAAAACTTCCTGTGCTCCATCGGGACAGTTACAAACCAGTATCATATCGCATCCTGCCTTGAGTGCTAATTCTGCCTTATCGATATAACCTCCAGCCACATCAGCGCCCTTCATACTAAGGTCATCACTAAATATAACTCCCTCAAAACCGAGCTGCTGTCGTAAAACACCCTGAAGCCAATATTCAGAAAAGCCCACCGAAGAAGCGTCAACCGAAGGAAATGTAATGTGCGCTGGCATTATTCCGCCCAGACTATCCGATAACGCAACAAAAGGCTTTAGGTCTTTTTCCTGTAACTGCTGCATAGATCTATGATCCACAGGGGCTTCGAGATGGCTATCAGCGATGACGCCACCATGGCCCGGGAAATGCTTACCCGTTGCTGACATGCCCGCTTGATGCATACCGTTAATAAAAGCCTTGGCCGCAAAAGTAACCTGTTCAGGATTATCTGAAAAAGCGCGATCACCAATAATACTACTGTAGTCTCTATCGACGTCCAGTACTGGCGCAAAACTAATGTCTAAGCCACAGGCAATCACTTCAGAGGCCATAAGCCAGCCTGTGTCCTGTGCTAACTCAAGACCCAGCTGAGTGTTTAATTGAATTTGATCGCCGAGAATTTGCATGGGCGGGATAGCGGTAAATCCCTCTTTAAAACGCTGTACACGACCACCCTCTTGATCAACAGCAATAATCAGCGTTGATGAACAGCGCCTAATATCCTCAACCAGCGCCATAACCTGCTGTTTACTTTGAATATTACGAGCAAACAAGATAACTCCACCCACCTGAGCGTTAGATAGAATAATTCGCTCTGACGCTAATAGCTCTGTACCAAGGAGATCTAACATCAGTCTTCCAAAAAGTTTAGCGGTCATAGGTCATGCAGTCTTTTGTAGTAAGTATGTCTGAGGAGTCAATATAACTGACCCCAATACTAGATGAAATAATTATTTGAATTATAGGCTTGCACAGTGCATGATACTGTATATAATTACAGCGTATATATATACAGGAGTTTGTAATGGAAAGGTTAACGGCTAGACAACAACAGATTTTTGATCTTATTAAAAACAACCTCGACGAGACAGGTTACCCGCCTACTCGCGCTGAAATTGCTCAGCAATTAGGTTTTCGATCGGCCAATGCTGCTGAAGACCACTTACGTGCCCTAGCCCGCAAAGGTGCTATAGAAATGATTCCTGGTGCTTCTAGGGGTATTCGTATCGCTGAGCAGGTTTCTGGTATCCCAATTGTGGGTAGTGTAGCTGCCGGCGAGCCTATTTTGGCAGAGCAAAACATTGAAGATTACCAAGAAGTACCCTCAAGTACTTTTCACCCTCATGCTGACTACTTTTTACGTGTACAGGGTCAGAGCATGGTTAATGTGGGCATTATGGATGGCGATCTATTGGCAGTTCATCAACAGCCAACGGCTGAAAATCAGCAGATTGTAGTGGCTCGAGTAGATGGTGAGGTTACTGTTAAGCGACTTAAAAGAACAAGAAGTAAGCACGAAATTCAGCTCTTACCTGAAAATCATGATTACTCACCGATTATGGTGGATTTACGTCATCAAGATTTTGCCATTGAAGGCTTAGCTGTAGGTGTGGTGAGAGTTGCCGTTTAGCGCGGCAACTAATCCTCTGACTCTAGCGCGCCCTGAGCAAAGATAAACTCTTCAACGGGTTTACCCCCTATTACATGCTCCTGCAGTATTCGCTCTATAACTTCTGGGCTGCAGCTGTGATACCAAGACCCGTCTGGGTAAGACACAAGAATTGGACCCTGCCGGCAGACTCTAAGGCAGTCAACTTTTGATCGGTATACGCCCGATTCAACATCCATTAAGTCGAGTTCTTTAATACGACGCTTTAAAAAATCCCAAGCAGCTTGAGTCTCTTCTTGAGGAGCGCATTTGCCAGCAGTGCACAGCAGTAAATGCTGTTTTTGAGAGGAAATGTGGCGGTGTTCAGCCAGTTTGGTTAATCCTTTTATTGAAGACAAAGGGGATTACCTTAATAATTAGTGGACAGTTTTACTGGGTTCTTGCTCTTCAGCCTGAGCGGCCGCCTGCTCCCATTCGATGACTGCTTGAATACCAGAATCAATCATCTGTTTAGCCACTTCAATATGATGCTCGCCCAAGTAGTCCTTTATCTTGGAGGAAAATTTTACCTGCACCAGTGTCTCGTCAACGCCTGCACGCTGCAGAGCAATATCGCCATTTTCTAATATAATTAATTCAAACGCAGGTGTACTCATTAAACTTTTCTCATATAAAATTAAACTTACAAAGTATGACTAAAACTCAATCATCATCTCTCTTTGCCTATCTACGAGCTCTACCATTTGTTTAGACCAGTTTACTGCTGTGGCCAGATTCCAATCGGTGATCTTTTTACCACCAACATTTGTCTCTAACGCCAATACTGGCAGACGATCCACATCCATTTCCGCTTTTCGTATTTCTGGCAGGTCCAAAAGCTGAGAATAGGCATCTACTAGCTCTCGAACCCAAGAGGTGGGTGAATCAAATAAATTTTTAAGCTCTGTGGCCTCGCCTGGCTCTTTACCATCTGCCTTGAGAATATCCACCAGATCATCAACAGATTTTATCACCGAGGGGTCTTTGACCTTATAGTTACTGGCAACATCTTTAATGTGCCAGTTCCACGCATGATATAGCTGGGTCGCAATAGATTGAGCTATTACCGCCTGAACATGTCTATCATTTACACTGCCTTGGGCACTATCAACCAACTGGGTTAATTTTTTTGCAAATAGCAGCTTTTGGTTAACCGCTGCTAGGTATGAACAGGCACTCACTCTACTTACTGCCAGATTTCTCTGTAACAGCCCATTTCCCCTTGGAATAAAACGCGCTCCATCCGGTAGGCTTACCATCCTTTTCACTGCGCACATACTGCTCTTTAGTCTTTCGACTGTAGCGCACAACAGTGGCTAGGCCCTCAGAATCTTTGACTGGCGCCTGCAGTAAAAATAGATACTTTTTATCGATTTCTGATTTATAGGGCAACAGCTCAGAGACCAGTGGTGCTCGCGTTTCACGATGTCTGGGGAACTGGCTAGCCGCAAGAAAGATTCCCGAGGCGCCGTCTCTTAATACATAGTGGTCATCCACTTTGGCACATTGAAGCTCTGGCATTGGAATAGGCTCTGCCTTAGGGGGCGCTGCTTCGCCACTTCTTAAAAGCTTTCTGGTGTTTTTACAATCATCATTGGTACAGCCAAAATATTTGCCAAAACGACCGTTTTTGAGCTGCATCTCACTGCCGCATTTATCGCAATCCAGAGTGGGACCCTCATAGCCTTTAATAACATACTGTCCTGTTTCAACTTCAAAGCCAGAACAGTCGGGGTTATTACCACAGATATGCAATTTGCGTGTGGTATCTAGCAGGTAGCTATCCATTGAGGTATTACAGAGTTTGCAACGGTGCTTATTAAGCAGTGACTTAGACTCAGCCTCATCATCTTCATCGATATTAATCGCCTCATCACCTGAGGTTAGATTAATTGTGTTCTTGCAACGCTCCTTAGGTGGTAAAGAGTAGCCAGAACAGCCTAAAAACACCCCTGTGCCGGCCGTTCGTATCATCATAGGCCTGTCGCATTGATTACACTCAATATCGGTCTCAGAGGGTGCATTGGGGCGCATTCCTGATTCGGCATCCTTGGCTTTAGAAAGCTTAAGTGTGAAATCAGTATAGAATTTATTGAGAACCTGCTTCCAATTTAGAGCTCCGCCGGCAATTTCATCCAACTGAGTTTCCATGGTGGCGGTGAAACCATAATCCATTAGATCAGTGAAACTTTCACTGAGCCGATCAGTCACTATGTCGCCAATTTTTTCAGCAAACATACGCTTATTTTCGATGCGCACGTAACCACGATCCTGAATGGTTGAAATAATTGATGCGTAAGTAGAGGGTCGACCAATGCCGCGTTTCTCTAATTCTTTAACCAATGCAGCTTCAGAGAAGCGCGCCGGTGGTTTTGTAAAATGCTGTTGCGGCAAAAGGTTCAGTAGACCCAGCTGATCACCTTTGTGTAAATCTGGTAACTCTGCATCCTCGTCTTTTGACGGCATCACTGCCAAGAAACCATCAAACTTAGTGACTCGTCCTTTAACCGTCATCTCATAATCACCAGCAGCTACTGTTAAGGTAGATGAGGTGAATTCAGCGGATGACATTTGGCAGGCAACAAATTGCTGCCAGATTAACTGATAAAGGCGTCGAGCGTCGACTTCCATATCGCCAAGACTGCCTGGCGCTATGTCAACATTAGAAGGTCTAATCGCTTCGTGAGCATCCTGAGCCCCACTTTTGCTACTGTAAATAATCGGCTGTTCTGGCAGATATTTTTCACCATGACGCTGCTGAATATAGCCACGACAGGTAGCGATGGCGTCATCACTTAAATTGGTCGAGTCTGTTCGCATATAGGTGATATAACCTGCCTCATAGAGACGCTGAGCCATGGTCATAGTCTTCTTAACACCATACCCTAGTTTAGTGCTTGCAGCCTGTTGCAATGTTGATGTAATAAATGGCGCGGGTGGCTTTGACTTGGTCGCTCTGTCTTCACGCTTTGAAACAACGTAGTCGGCTTGCCTGAGGAAGGCCAATGCTGCATCAGTTTGGTCCTTATTTCCCGGTCGAAATGCCTTACCCTGATATTTCTTTATATCAAATCTGGCCTGGGTGGCATCCGAAGTGTCTTGGGTTTTAGCAGCCTCTAAATCGGCCTGAACCGTCCAGTACTCCTCTGGAATAAAAGCCCGTATCTCACGTTCTCTAGCAACAATTAATTTCACAGCTACGGACTGAACACGCCCTGCAGATAAACCTCGACCTACTTTTTCCCACAACAGAGGTGAAACCATAAAACCTACTACACGGTCAAGAAAGCGCCTGGCTTGCTGGGCATCCACACGATGTTGGTCAAGCACACCGGGATCTTCAAAGGCCTGACGAATGGCTTTTTTAGTAATCTCATTAAAAACCACTCGCTTGTAGCGACTTTCATCGCCACCAATGACTTCAGTCAAATGCCATGCAATGGCCTCACCCTCGCGATCCATATCAGTCGCGAGATAGATATGATCAGCATTTTTAGCCAGCTTTTTTAATTCGGCGACCACTTTTTCCTTTCCAGGAAGAGTTGCATACTGAGCTTGCCAATTATTATCTGGATCAATGCCCATGCTTTTAATTAGCTGAGTTTTTGCTTTGCGTTCACGGTGCAGTATTTTGTCTTCTGGGGATAGCTTGCGAGTAATAGCAGCCTGTTTGGCACGCTCTTTAGGGTCAGAGGGTGTACGGCTAGCACCTGTTGGTAAATCACGAATATGGCCAACGCTGGACTTTACAACAAAGTCATTCCCAAGGTACCTGTTGATGGTTTTAGCCTTGGCTGGTGATTCTACGATAACTAATGATTTACCCATGGAAGTTAGGTTTCCCAGATCAAAATGTTAATTTATTTCTGCCTAATATAGACAAAAGATTCTAGCAAAGGTGCGCATATATACTTGTTTGAGTACCCTTTGGTCAAGCTTCAGCTAAAAATTTCTTCACCTTTTTGTCTTAGTTCAAGTAAACAAGCATGTATTTTATCGATTAAATCAATTGTTCCTCGCTCGTCCCAAACCAAACCAATGCCCTCTTTAGAGACCTGAATTGCGGTGATCCCCTCAGGTAAGTCAGAGAGACAGGCAGTAATAATGTCATGCCACTCTTTATTGGCTTCATTATTAATCCAACGCCAGCCTGTAAATGATGAATCCCAGCCCCTTCTATTCGAACGTTGCAAAATCCAACCCTGAACTTTTTTGGGCTTCAGCCATGGCAACCAATAGTAAATAGTGTCTAGTCGCTGTTCCGCCTCAAGGGCACCTGGGCAACGACGCATGTTCACATTGATTGATAGACTGCGTGCCTTTCTTCGGCAATCAGTTATGTGCTGCTGCCGCGGTGAACTTTTCATCCAGAGTAACGGGGATACGGCAACTGCCAGACAAAAGATTATCAATAACCAAACCATAGAATTGTGCCAAGCCCTTAGCGGCAATTAAGAAACCCTTTTATTATAAACACTAAATCAGGATTAAATAGCAACCTATTTTACAAATAGTCGTGTTTTAATACCCCAACAGTCATCAGTTACAAAGGATTTACAGTCAATGTCACAGCCGCTAATCGACATAGGTGTTAATTTATCGAATAACCGATTTAAAGCGGATTTAGATCAGGTCATCGAGCGTGCACTAGCCTGCCATATTCAGCAGCTAGTCTTGACCGGAACCTCAGTGGAAGAAACACAAAAAGTAATTGCAATATGTGACTCTTTAAAAGAAAAACACCCAGATACAGTCTTTGCCACAGCCGGTATTCACCCACATGATGCCGACGCAATGAACAGTGAAAAACTCGCACTGCTATCAGCTTTAGCAGACAGTGACTCGGTGGTGGCTATTGGGGAAACTGGCTTAGATTTTAATCGTAATTACTCATCTATAGCCAACCAAATCACTGCCTTTGAAGCGCAGCTAGAACTGGCTTCAGAAAAAACATTGCCGTTATTTATGCATGAGCGTGATGCCGCTGAAAAACAAATAGAGATCATCACTGAGTATAGAGACCATTTAACACAGGGCGTTATTCACTGTTTTACAGGGGACAAAAAAACCCTATTTCGCTATCTAGATCTTGATCTCTATATTGGGATTACCGGCTGGGTCTGCGACCCTAAGCGAGGCGAAGAACTTAGACAAATAATAGCCGACATTCCTCTGGATCGCTTGATGATTGAAACAGATGCGCCCTATTTAATACCGAAAAACATGCCTCAACCACCCAAAAATAGACGTAACGAACCAGCCTTTTTAGGGTACGTGCTTGAAGAAATTCAGAATCAGCGCAGAGAAACGAAGGAGGCAGTTGCAAATGCAACTACCGCCAACGCTAAGCAATTTTTCAAGATATAGACTGGCTATTCGTAATTAATTAACATCGGCTTACAGTCAAAGAGTTCTGACGAACTTGCATCATCAATTCGAATATCTTTAATAGTAATTTCAAAGGCATCAGAAGCTGTTAATAAAAACGGAATATTGATGCGTGACAAATCTGCGCCAGCCTCGGCAAAACAAGACAAATTAATGGCGCTTTTGTTCCACTCCCCTATTGTCGCCTGCGCGAATAGCTCAGTAACATCCTGCGCACCCGCACAAGGCCAGGTGCAGTCCATTCTCTGAGTGACAGGTCCCTGTGGGTGAGAGTCAACCCTGTAGGTCATGATCAATGACTTATTTAGCCTCTCGAGATCGGTCATATCCATTGCTTGAATAGAGCGCCAATAAAACTGACTTTGATACTCTCCAGTCCATACAACACGACGAGAATCTTCCTGAACTATGCCGTTAACTACTGATACTTTTAAACCCTGTTTTGCGGAAACGAAATCTCTGCCTTCAATTTCCTGACGCCAACTATCCTGATCTCCCGCAAACATAGTCCATGCACCACGACTACTACCCGCAAATATAACCTCACCCACAGTTGCTGTACTAAATAGTGGTTTATTTCTTAAATTGTTTGAGAGAATAGCATCATCACCATAACTAAGGCCTGCACCTAATTTAAGCAATTGGTCTGTCACAGGCAACTTAACATCATCAATATTGATGTCCGCATTGGGCCATTCAAAGCTCAGACGTCCCGTGAAATCGAAACGCGGCTGACCCTTTGCATCCGCTACTAAAAGATCCGCTACTCCCTGCCCCTCCGAACCTGGAAGCCAGGCAACAACAAAGGCGTTTGAGGCATTGATTTCAGCATTCATCCATAGAGGACGGCCAGTAATAAATACTGATACCACTGGAATATTCTGCTCTCTCAATGTCTGTATTAGCTGTAAATCGTTGGTAGCGCCACCCTTGTAGCCTAAGGTTTCGACATCACCTTGACCCTCAGCATAGGGTTCTTCGCCAAATACCACCACGGCAATATCGGGTTTTTTATTCCACTCACCTTTTTCACTTAATTCAGTGGATCCACCACTATCAGTCACAGCTTGCTGAATACCCTGATAAATAGAAGTAGCGTCTGGGAAATCGCTATTATCAAGCTCAGTTCCCTGCCAAGTAATTGTCCAGCCACCGCTTTGCTTAGCAATGTCATTGGCACCATCACCGGTAACCAATACATGTTGATTAGGCTTAATTGGCAAGATATTTTGCTGATTTTTAAGAAGAACAAGCGACTTGCGAACTGCTTCACGGGCGATTTCACGATGTTCTTTAGAACCCATGAAGTTTTTGTTTCCAGCAAGTTGCCTGCTTGAGGGTAAGCCCTTTTGATACAGTCCAAGACGTAATTTTACCCGAAGAATACGGGTAACCGCGTCATCGATCCGCGCCATAGGAATTACACCCTCTTTGACCTGCTGAATGGTATTAAGCAGCATAGGTTTCCAGTCTTCTGGAACCATCACCATATCAATACCAGCATTAATAGCTTGGGCACAGATTTCATCAGTACAGCCATTAATCTGACCAGTGCCATTCCAATCACTCACCAGAATGCCATCAAAGCCCATTTGCCCTTTAAGCACATCGGTCAGCAGTTGACGGTGTCCATGTATTTTTTCACCATTCCAGCTATTGAAGGAAGCCATAACGGTTTGCACATCAGCATCTAGTGCTGAAATATAGCCCTGGCCATGAAGCTCAAGAAGTGACTCAAGACTTAATCGCGTATCACCCTGATCAATTCCTCTATAGGTTCCACCATCCCCAATAAAGTGTTTGGCTGTCCCAATTACTTTATCATGGCGCGAAGCAAGCTCATCAATGTCGCCCTGCATACCTAAAACGATTTCACTGGCATAAGCTTTTGGAATTGATGCTTCTGAACTGTAGCCTTCATAGGTCCGACCCCAACGATAATCTTTTACCACTGCAACGGTAGGGGCAAATATCCAATCTAAACCAGTTACTGCTACTTCTTTTGCCACCGCATCGCCAATCCGCCTCATTAACTCTGGGTCATTAGCCGCACCTAGACCAATATTATGCGGAAACAAGGTAGCACCTACTACGTTATTATGGCCGTGAACAGCATCCGTACCCCAAATAATGGGGATACCTGCCCCGCCGGCACTGGTATCCATAGAAGCGCTGTAATAGGCGTCAGCAAGTACTAACCAATCATTTATAGATGCATTTTGATCATTGTTAGGAAATGCACCACCTCCATTTAGTACTGAACCAATTGCATAATTTTTGACATCCTCTGGGGTCATATGTCGAATTTCACCCTGGATCATCTGACCAACTTTTTGCTCTAAGGTCATCGATTGTAAAATTTCTTTTACCTGCTGTTCAATCGATAACATTTGTTTATCTTTGACTGCACATGACTGAATGCCAAGAAATAAAATTGAGAATACTATCAAGACTAGAGGGGTTTTTGAGTTAGAAAAAAATGCTTTACCAAGCCAGCCAAAAAGGGATGGGGTGATCATGATTATGAAATTCCGATATAAATAAAGAATAAAAAAAACCAATCCAAAGGATGGTCATTGAAGTTAGTTCGTCAAAACTGAACCAGTGCGAAGACTGCCATGAACTTAGGGCTGTTTAAAGAGAAGATGCGCTTACAAACGCATAGTATGCGACAAAAGGAAATGTTTACGTAATGTACATACTAGAATCAAATAGGTTTTTATTTAAAGAATTTTTTTATGGCATCTCGATAATTACGACTTACCTTAAGCGACTCACCCTGGGTAAGGTGCAAAAGACTACCACCCATCTGAAGCGGAGTAACACTTACCACTCGCTCCATATTAACAATGGTAGAACGATGAATACGCACAAATAAATTACTATCCAATTTAGAAAGTAAATCTCTGAGAGTACTCCTTATCACATGGGTTTCTCCGACAGCATGAACACACATGTAATCACCCGCTGCATCAACCCAGTCAATATCATCAAATGGAATAACTTTCACCACCCCAGAATCACGAACTAGCAACTTACGCTTCATACCATCAGGGAGATTATTGTCTGTTACATTGGAAAATTTATCTTGAGAAGCGCGCTCCGAAATCTCTTCGATAGCACCAATAAGGGGGCTCTTAAAACTGTGATCAACATCATTTTTGAGGCGATCTACAGCACGCTCTATTGATCGTGCAATTCGCTCACTATCCAAAGGCTTCAGAACATAATCAACCGCATGCAAATCGAACGCATCAACTGCGAACTGGTCGTAAGCAGTAACAAAAACCACCATCGGCATAATATCTGTTTGCAAAGATTTTATAACATCAAATCCGTTCATACCTGGCATCTGAATATCTAAAAAAATTAATTCGGGTTGTAACTTAGTCGTAGCCTCGACTGCCTGCTTACCATTATTGCATTCAGCAATGATCTCTACATTGGCTATCTCATTGAGCACCGCACGCAGTAACCTCAGGGCGAGAGGCTCGTCATCAACAATAATCGTTCTGAGTTTCTGCATAATTTCTTCTCAAAATTTTATCTAGTTACTAGGAATCCTAAGACGAACACGAAGTCCGCCTTCAAGCTTGTTATCCAACCGCAATTCATAATCATCGTTATAAAATTGTCTTAAGCGCTCGTCAGTATTCCTCAATCCAATACCTGTCGACTCAACAATACCATAATTCTTATCGATACCTGGGCCCGAATCAATGACATCAACGGTAAGGTAATCCTGCTTTAAAGAGGCCACAATCGCTATTGTCCCACCAGCTTCCTCTGAGGCTATAGCATATTTAATAGCATTCTCAACCAATGGCTGTAAGATCAGGCTCGGAACATCAATACTTTGACAATCAAAGGGTATATCAAATTCTAATTGCAAGCGTCTTCCAAATCTAGTTCGCTCAATATTAAGATATTGAGTAACTGCTTCGATTTCTTGACGTAAACTGACCTTATGAATAGGGTCATTATCCAATGAATAACGCAGAAAATTACTTAGTTGCAAAATCATTTCGTGAGCCTTGGAAGATTCTTGCACCCTTACCAAAGCAGAAATAGCATTCAGAGTATTAAACAAAAAATGTGGATTGATTTGATAACGAAGCATTTTAAGCTGGGCTTCTCGAGCAACTGTCTCAGCCTGAAGACGCTTTAATTGTTCAATTTGAGCATCAGAGGCCATTCTGAGAATAGTCTCATGTTTATTTTGTAAAAGTTGGTAATATTTAACCAAGTGATAAAATGCTACCCAACATAAGAAAACCAAAAAAGAACCAAACAACCATCCACCAAAGTCAGCCCATACATCTTTTTCACCCGTCATTGACATAAAGGTGCTTATTCTCAGGATCGACCAGATTAATGAACACCCAATAATACCCGCCAAGGCTGAAGAAACTCTAAAAATTAACTTGTCGTTCCAAAAGTAATGAAATAAAGATCTAAGAGGCCAAGAAATCAAAACGCCGAGTGCAGACTGAACAAGTGTATGTCCAATATAGCCACCACCTTGCTGGTTATACCAGAGATTAAGACTTAAAAAGCTAACCAAAGAAAGACCAAACCAACCAACGAGTTGCAAAACCCAAAACTGCACATTGGTATTTCGATACAGCGCGTTAAGAATTGGATGATAAACTGAATCTGCCATAAATATGATGCTTACGTTTAAAACTGAGATAAATAAGATTTGCAGCCATTTAACGGTAAAATCCTTTTTTTGGCAACAAGCCTATAGTGTTTAGCCAAACGATCACGATAAAATAGTAGAATCAAAAAAAGGCCAAATAACATTGAACAAACACCATCACTATTTATACAAAGGATTAAAAGTCCTAAAGTCATCTCATCCAGAGGTTAGAAAAATAAAACGTCAACAATCAGGGCCTAGCGCCCATGGTAATAAAGTTTGGCGTTCCAGTTTTGTGATGCTTGATTATTTGGAAACCTATCCATTTGAAGAGAATTGCCATGCTCTTGAAATTGGTTGTGGATGGGGGCTTGCTGGATTGTACCTAAATAAATTTCAAAATGTTTATGTTAAGGCAATAGACATAGACCCGTCAGTTAGACCCTACTTTGAACTTCAAAATAACATTAATGGTTGTCAAATCAATTTTGAGGCCCGTAGTTTTGAATCCTTAACCGAAAAGGCACTTTCTTCATACGACTACCTCATCGGTACTGATATCTGCTTTTGGGATGAATTAACTGAGCCGCTATTCAATTTAATCCAAAGAGCTAGAATTTCAGGGCTAAAAAAAATACTCATAGCAGACCCAGGAAGACCACCTTTTTGGTCGTTGGCAGAACTTTGTACAGAAAAATTTGACGCTGAAGTCATTACCCGAAGAATTTATACGCCATGGAAATCTGAAAAATACATCTTAGTAATCGATTTATCGTAGATCGTTACAGTTAACTGTTTGCATGTACATTAATGTTGTTGTATTAACAATCTGCAGATTCTTAAGCAAATTAAAATGCACTAAACCACTCAATTAGTGAGAAAAATAAGAAAAACTCAATGAACATGAAGTTTTGTGGTTATCAGCTGTCAGCTGAGGACCCACCCAAACAATTCGGCGAAGTTGGTACGGATATAAGCTTATCCCACTCAACTGGCAGGTAAGTATGAAGCGCAAGCGCATGAACGCCAGCTTGCAATTCAGCGGCCAAAACTGAGTAGACCGACTGATGACGCTTTACCGCAGTTTGGCCCTCAAAACGCTGGCTCACTAGGACCACTTTAAAATGACTTTCTGAACCATCAGGGACGTTATGAGAGGCACTTTCATTGAGTACTTCTAAATGCTCTGGTGAAAATGCCTCTTCTAATTTTTTAATAATTGTCGATTTGGTTGTGACCATTACATACCGTTGACAAGGTTAATCATCACACCTGCAGCTACAGCAGAACCAATCACACCAGCCACATTGGGGCCCATCGCATGCATCAACAAGAAGTTATGGGGATTAGCCTCGAGACCCACCTTATTGGCAACACGAGCCGCCATAGGGACAGCAGAAACACCGGCCGCGCCAATAAGCGGATTAACCTTATCTTTAGAGAACAGATTCATTAGCTTAGCCATCAATACACCCGAGGCTGTACCAATACAGAAAGCTACCGCTCCAAGACCTAGGATACCCATAGTTTCTGGATTAAGGAATTTTTCGGCACTCATTTTCGAACCAACACCCAAGCCCAAGAAAATGGTTACCACATTGATTAATGCATTTTGAACGGTATCGCTCAATCGATTAACAACACCGCATTCGCGCATGAGGTTACCAAAGCAAAACATACCCAACAGCGGCGCTGCAGCAGGCAAAATCATTGCCACTAATACCAAAAGGGTTAACGGGAAAACGATTCGCTCAGTTTTGGAAACTGGGCGCAACTGAACCATGGCTATGCGACGCTCAGACTCAGTGGTTAAAGCCTTCATAATCGGCGGCTGAATAATTGGTACCAACGCCATATAGGAATAGGCAGCTACAGCGATCGGGCCGAGTAAATCAGGTGCCAACTTGCTGGTTACAAAAATCGCCGTTGGTCCATCAGCCCCCCCAATAATACCGATCGATGCCGCATCACCAATACTAAAATCAAGGATACCAAAGTAACTCATTGCAACCGCACCGATGACGGTTGTAAAAATACCTACCTGGGCAGCCGCGCCAAGCAAAAGGGTTTTGGGGTTTGCCAATAAGGGGCCAAAATCAGTCATTGCGCCCACGCCCATAAATATAAGCAAGGGGAATAAACCCGTCTCAATGCCTGCATGATATATCATGTACAGCAGACCACCCGCTTCAAGAAAATCTGTTCCAGGCATATTAGCCAAAATTGTGCCGAAGCCAATGGGTACAAGTAGTAAAGGCTCAAACCCTCTACTGATTGCTAAGTACAGAAGTACAAAACCCACCAGCATCATAACCGCCTGACCACCAACTATTTGCGCAAGACCCGAGCTGGCCCACAAACTAATAAGATTATCCATGCGTTAGATTCCTATGCCAAAGTCACTAGAACATCACCAACAGTACAGCTATCCCCTGCCTGAACCTTGACCTCTACAATGGTTCCATCTGCAGGCGCACTGACCGAGGTTTCCATTTTCATAGCCTCAAGTACAAGAATACTTTCACCCTCTGAAACTCTTTGACCGGGCTTAACAAGGACTTTGACCACATCGCCCGCCAGCGGCGCAGGAATTGGCTCACCACCGGTTGCAGGAACAGCAGCTGAGGTGCCAGAGAGTGGCGCATCAACCGCAGCAATACCATTAACATCTCCACCCTCATTGACAGTCACTGTGTAAGACTTACCCTCGACTTCCACCGTATAAATTTCTTCACCTGCATCAGTTTTAGGCGCAGAAGCCTTACCCGTGGGAACTGGTTCAAAGGCTGATGGGTTATCGCGATTTTGTAAAAATTTCAAACCAACCTGAGGGAACAAGGCATAGGTTAGAACATCATCTATCTGACCTTCGTCTGAAGTCAGACTGAAGCCATGCTCTGCAGATAAGCCCTCTAACTCAAGCGTTAAGGACTCAAGTTCTGGCTCAATATTGTCTGCAGGACGACAGGTAATTGCCTCTTCATTATCCCCAAGCACTTCTTCTTGAAGGTCTTTGTTTACTGGGGCAGGTGTTGCGCCATATTCGCCTTTAAGAATACCCTGAGTCTCTTTAGAAATAGACTTATAGCGCTCACCGGTCATAACATTAAGGACCGCCTGAGTTCCTACAATTTGCGAGGTCGGTGTTACCAAGGGGATATAACCCAGATCTTCACGAACTCGCGGAATCTCAGAAAGAACCTCATCTAGACGGTCTTCAGCACCCTGTTGTCGCAGCTGTGACTCCATGTTGGTCAACATGCCGCCTGGAACCTGAGCAACGAGAATTCTTGAATCAACACCGCGCAAAGAACCTTCAAACTGCGCATACTTCTTGCGCACATCTCTAAAGTAAGAGGCAATATCTTCTAGCTTACTAATATCCAAGCCTGTATCGCGCTTCGAATCTTTAAAGATTGAAACAACTGATTCAGTGGCTGAGTGACCATAGGTCATGGACATTGACGAGATAGCGGTATCCACATTATCGATACCCGCTTCAACACATTTGGTAATAGTGGTAGTAGACAGGCCAGTCGTAGCATGGCAATGCAGCTGCAGTGGAATAGCAACCGCCTTCTTAATTTTTGAAACTAACTCATAGCCCACATAGGGGTTTAATAGGCCCGCCATATCTTTAATACAGATAGAATCTGCGCCCGCATCTTCAAGCTGTCGAGCAAGGTCAACCCATAGGTCAATGGTATGTACCGGACTCACTGTATAAGAGATAGTACCCTGAGCATGCTTGCCTACCTGCTTAACGGCACGCAATGCAGTTTTCAGATTTCTCATGTCGTTCATAGCATCGAAAACACGGAATACGTCGATGCCGTTAAAGGCAGCACGTTCAACAAATTTCTCTACAACATCATCGGCATAATGTCTGTAACCTAAAATATTCTGACCTCTAAACAGCATCTGCTGAGGCGTATTAGGCATCGCCTTTTTGATTTCACGAATACGATCCCAGGGATCTTCGCCCAAGAAACGAATACAGGAATCAAAAGTTGCTCCACCCCATGATTCCATTGACCAATAACCAATTTGATCAAGCTTTGCAGCAATGGGCAACATATCGTCAATACGCATACGGGTCGCAAAAAGTGACTGATGGGCATCCCTAAAAACAACTTCAGTTATACCAAGCGCAGAGTTTACAGAGGGCATAAATATGTCCTTTAACTAGTTTGAAAAATAAAATTTAGAGCCAAAACGAACTTCTAGTTGGCTAGCTCCCACGATGCTGATCAATTGCAGCCTGAATTACCTTCACTATTTTTGGCTCTACTAGAGCCGTATGAATTTGATGTGCTTCCGAGTCGCCAGTAATTGGCTCTTCTTTGGCATAGCGATTGACTGTGAAGGACATTAACGTGGTCAAACCCACCAGCAAAGTTAGGAAGGTAAAAACCGTTCCCATCCCGTACAACATCAAATCTATACCCTGAGATATCAGTGAAGCTTCCATCAAAATTCCATAAATAATTAGCAAAAAAAAATGAACGCGGCATTATGGCGCAATAATTGCCCAAAATGATAGCAATATACGGGTTTTTTGCAAGTTTGACTTTGCTTTGTTGTCATCAAAACCTACAATTCACCCTTTGATGAAATACAACAAAGAGCAAAAACCGGCTATGAGCATAAAAAATTTACTCAATTCGCGCTTCCAAGCAGCTATGCAGCAACTGGAAATTCCCAGCGAATGCTCGCCTTTGCTCAACCAAAGTAATAAACCTGAATTTGGTGACTATCAGGCTAATGGCGCTATGGGCGCCGCCAAGAAACTCAAAACAAATCCGCGAGAGTTAGCTCAAAAAATTCTAGAACAGGTTGACCTTGAAGGAATAGCTTCTAAAACTGAAATTGCCGGCCCTGGATTTATTAACATCACCTTGTGTAATGATTTTTTAACTAATACTCTCACCGAACCCTTAAATCAACCAAGGGTTACTGCACAAAAAGTGGTTATTGACTATTCCGGACCCAATTTAGCCAAAGAAATGCACGTGGGGCATTTACGATCAACCATCATTGGGGACGCTGTTGCTCGCATTCTTGAATTCCAAGGGCAAGAAGTGATCCGTCAAAATCATATGGGTGACTGGGGCACACAATTTGGCATGTTGATAGCTGAACTTGAGTTGCAACTGAGTCAGGGCGAGCAGGCTGAACTAGCACTGAGTGATCTTGAAGTCTTTTATCAACAGTCTAAAAAGCATTTTGATGCCGACCCTGAATTTGCAGACAACGCCAGAGCTAATGTGGTCAAACTTCAATCCGGTGATAAAGACTGTCTAAAATTATGGGATCAATTTATTAGCGTTTCTATCGCACACAATACCGAGATTTATCATCAACTTAATGTAGGGCTCAAATCAAAGCACATTAAGCCTGAGAGTGCCTACAACAAAGATCTAAATAGCATAGTTGAGGATTTATCAAAGCAGCAGCTCGCCATAGAGTCCGATGGTGCAATGGTCGTATTTTTAAAGGAATTGGCCGATAAAAACGGTGATCCCTCTCCAATGATTGTCCAAAAGTCTGGCGGTGGGTTTCTCTATGCCACAACCGATTTAGCTGCTATACGCTACAGAGCAGAGCAACTCAAAGCTGATCGCATCCTGTATTTTATTGATGCCCGTCAATCGCTGCATATGAAGCAAGTCTTTGTCACAGGTAAAAAAGCAGGCTATGTTGCTGATGCTATTAGTCTAGAGCATCACGCCTTTGGCACCATGATGGGCAAAGATGGGAAACCCTTCAAAACGCGCACCGGTGGCACAGTGAAACTAGCTGATTTATTAAATGAAGCTATGGACCGAGCTGAACAGCTAGTTAGACAAAAAAATGATGATCTGGATGACCAAGAGATTCAAGAAATTGCCAGAAAGGTAGGAATAGGTGCTGTTAAATATGCTGACCTATGTAAAACTCGCACCAACGATTATATTTTTGACTGGGACTCTATGCTCTCTTTCGAGGGCAACACTGCACCTTACCTACAGTACGCCTATACCAGAATTTGCAGTATTTTCCGTAAAGCAAACATGAACATTGAGGGCTTTGCTGCAAAGATAATTATCAGCGAGCCACAGGAGAAACAGCTGGCGCTTAAACTACTGCAGTTTAATGATGTGGTCGAACAAGTAGCCGCTGACTGCTATCCTCATACCCTATGTAGTTATCTGTATGAGTTATCAAGCTTGTTTATGAGTTTTTACGAATACTGTCCTATTCTGAAATCAGATGTGCCAACTGAAACAGCTAACAGCAGACTTCAGCTCTCAGCCTTTAGCGCAGATGTTTTAAGCAAGGGATTGGATTTATTGGGTATCGAAGTGATGGAGAAAATGTAGCCCAACACTTCAACCCGAAAGGCTATTAGAACTTATAGGAAACGCCCAGACCTATAAGAGGAAGCAAGCTATTTTTTTCACCCTCCTGAAGCTCTGCAAGCTCATCTTTAGCATCCTGTTTTACAGATTCACATCCTTCAGTATTGGCCTGACCTTTGATACAGTTGGCATCAAATAAAACAACAAAATCTGAAGCTGCAAATACACCAATATCACCATTAAAAGAAAAACCGCTAACCTTATCAAAACCTGTAGCCCAGCCGAAACCTAAATAGGGTGACATGCCATCGGTAAACTGGACCTCTAGTTCCGTTGACTCCACAATATCATTCCCATATGTTTTATCATTAAATGTAAATGAATCAACATCAGTGTTTTTGACCATCCAAGAAAGAGAGTTTTCGGTTAAGCCCAAAGTTAATCGAAAATTCCCCTGCCAAGGATGATAATCAATAAGCGCTGATGAGTGACTAGCATTCCACTGACCTATATCGCCAGATAAAACTGACTCAACTTCAATTTCATCAGATGAGCTATAATCAATATCGCCAGAATCATAATCACTGCCTATTGCTATTCGAACATTAAAACTATCACCAACCTTTTTACTTACCTCGACAACCTGCCCCATGGACCTAGCGCCGCCAATTCCAAGCTCATAGGCTAATGTGTTGGAATGATGAAAAAAAACTGACAATCACAGACAAAACAAAAATATTGAACTTCATAAAGACCTTTATATTCGATAATAAATAATTAATACTATATCAATTATTTATAAAAAAAATGAACCAGTCACTGGTTAACTATAGATTGAAATTTGTGAAATATTAGAGCGATATTGTAGGAATATTTTCTTCGTCTTCGAGTGTTGTGGCCACTTCTCTATCCAGCTGCAAACTGGAGAACCCAAATAGATCAGTGTCCGCTAACTGTGAGGGGGATACATTTTTAATGGCTTTAAAAATGGTATCCATACGACCTGGGTGCTGACGCTCCCAGGTTTGCAACATTTCTTTTACCACCTGACGTTGAAGACCATCCTGTGAACCACAAAGATTACAGGGGATAATTGGAAACTCTTTAAGCTCAGCCAGAGATTGTAGGTCAGCCTCACGACAGTATGCCAAGGGTCTAATCACCATATTCTGCTTATCATCAGCCAATAGTTTTGGCGGCATGGCTTTTAACTTACCCTGATAAAACATGTTGAGAAATAAGGTCTCAACAATATCGTCACGATGATGACCTAACGCCACTTTGGTAGCGCCAATTTTTTGCGCAAATCCATATAGGGTTCCACGGCGCAAACGTGAACAGAGGCCACAGAAAGTTTTATCCTCGGGCACTTTACTGGTAACAATACTGTAGGTATCTTTTTCTAAAATATGGTAATTAACACCCAGCGCTTCGAGGTAGTTGGGTAGTACCTCCGTAGGGAACCCCGGCTGTTTTTGATCTAAATTAACTGCAATAAGCTCGAAATCGATGGGTGCGCTGGCCTGGAGATTCATAAGAATATCCAACATGGCATAGGAATCCTTACCACCTGAAAGGCAGACCATGACTCTATCGCCAGCTTCAATCATATTGTAATCGGCAATGGCTTTACCCACATTGCGACGCAAGCGCTTTTGCAGCTTGTTGGCTTCCAGTTGATTTTTCTTACTGAGCATTTGTTATCTCACAGTTTTTGATGGGCGCCATTGTAGTGCCAAACCAAATAACCACCAAACAAAAAATAAAACAGATAATTTGTTATAGTTGCTCCTTTAGCGCCATTATTTCGTAATGCATAGCATCATGCGACTCAATCAGAACAGAGGTAGACAATCTAGGTGACAACCAAAAACCCTGAATCAGACATTATTCGCAAAGATCAGCAATTTGTCTGGCATCCCTACTCGTCTTTGACTGACCCCATTCCTGCTTATGAGGTCACCTCTGCAGAAGGCGTATACCTAAATCTCGAGGACGGCAGACAGCTTATCGATGGCATGGCCTCATGGTGGTGTGCCATTCATGGTTATAACCATCCGGTTTTGAATCAAGCGGCAAAAGATCAAATCGACCGTATGAGTCATGTCATGTTTGGCGGCATCACCCATTCCCCTGCAGTCACACTCTGTGAAAAACTGGTTGAGTTAACCCCCGAGGGGCTGACCAAGGTTTTTTTATCTGATTCTGGCTCGGTGTCTGTTGAGGTTGCTATCAAAATGGCATTTCAATATTGGATTTCAAAAAAACAACCACAAAAGAACAGGCTGTTAAGCCTTCGCGGGGGCTACCACGGCGATACCTTTGCAGCCATGTCAGTATGCGACCCACAAAATGGCATGCATCATATTTTTAATCAGGTGCTTCCTGAGCATTATTTCGCGCCCAAGCCACAGACTGCTTTCGATCAGCCTTTTAAGGAAGAGGATATTGCAGAATTTAAAACCATGATTGAAGTAAATCATCAACAGATAGCCGCTGTTATTTTGGAGCCTATCGTTCAAGGCGCTGGGGGAATGCATTTTTATTCACCCGACTACCTGCGTCAGGTGAGAGCTTTATGTAGTCAATATAATATCCTACTAATCGCAGATGAAATCGCCACTGGATTTGGTCGCACAGGTAAACTTTTTGCCTGCGAATGGGCGGGGATTAGCCCGGATATTATGTGTCTGGGCAAATCATTAACCGGTGGTTATATGACCTTAGCCGCCACTCTCTGCTCCGATGAAGTGAGTCAAGGTATCTGCGAGGGTGAGGCTGGCTGCTTTATGCATGGTCCCACATTTATGGGCAACCCCCTTGCCTGCTCAGTGGCTAATGCCAGTATTGATTTGCTACTAAACGACGATTGGCAAGCCAACATTAATCGCATAGAAGCTAGTTTCACAGCAGAATTACAGATATTCAACTCACTTGAATCAGTAGCCACCACCAGATGCATGGGCGCTATAGCCGTGATAGAAATGAAACAGGCAGTGAATCTTGCAGAGATTCAGAAAAAATTTGTTAAACAGGGCATTTGGGTAAGACCCTTTGGTAAACTGGTTTATCTTATGCCGCCGTTTATCATGACCAATAAACAAATTAAGGAACTGATGAGTGGGGTTTACAAGGTGTTGTTGGAAGTAGAATGAGTCAAAGGAGGGACTAAAATTTAGGGCGCCAAGGCACCATAAAACTGGTAGAATTGACATACTTCTTATAATCAGGACGCCTAGAAGCAATCTCTTCTTCAACCGCCTGATTGGCCTTCACTTTAACCATTAGAAAGGTCATAAAGGCGGGTGAAATAATCGCAAAGACATTACCTGTAGGCAATGCTAACAAACACCATGACCACCAGATAAAGCATTCTGCAAAGTAATTCGGGTGTCGACTATAACGCCACAGCCCTCTTCCGTAAGTCCCACCAACAATTTGGATTTCACGACTATATTTATAAAGTTGGTAATCAGCAACCGTTTGCACGAGTAAGCCTAATCCCCAGAGTCCAATGGCGACATTCTGATACATTGTCCAATCAATAGTGCCTGCAGCGATATGGTAACAAACTACAATAAATAACCAGCTGGCAATCCAAGCTGAAAGTACATGACCGTAAAAAACAAGGAAAAGACTTTTCAAGTGAAATAAAGAAGTGGTGCGTTGGCGCATTAGGCGATATTGGCGATCTTCGGGACGGTTGGTATTGCGCATGAACAAGAAAAAACCCATGCGCAAAGCCCAGAGCCCAACCATGCCTTGGAGGAGGAGAAGCAAATCACCCTGTGAGCCAAAAAATTTGGCATAGGAGAAGACCGAAGTAAGAACCATCAGCGGCCACAAAGGGGAAACAATACTCACCTCATCAGCCCAAATACTATAAAACCAGCCCAGCGTGGCAATCACAAGCATCGGTAGCAAACCTGCCAGCATCGCATCAAAGATTAAAGTCCATGAAAAGATCATTTGATGGAACCATTCAAAGATTTAGAGGCAGCAATCGAAGTGTAGAATAAACCTATCGCCAGTAGAGCAAAGAAAAATTTAATAATAAAAAGGCTATTGGGTATGACAAGAGCAGACACCATGATAACTGGCGCCAACCACGCAACTTTAGATTGCAACAATGTAATTATAGACCTTTTCACGGTTCTTATTTTACCCCTTGTATAATCATCCTACGGGGCAATTATTTGATTGGATTTATGTATTAATATTTATTGGCGCGATGCTGATGCTGTCTCGCTGTTTTCTGTTTTGAAGCGACACTTTTACTAAGCAGAACATAAGTTGCACCAAGGCCACCATGCATCTTTTGCGCCGTATGAAAGGCAAGTACATAGCTAAAATGAGGCAGCCAATGGTTCACACAGCTTTTAATTTTTGCCGGCTCTTCTCTGCCCTGTCCCTTACCATGGGTAATCAAGCAACATCTAATACCCTGGGCAAACCCATCTTCCAGAAAGCGCCACACATCTTGCCGCGCCTGATCAACGGTTCGACCATGCAGATCTAATGAGGACTGAATGTCATACTTACCCAACCGAAGGTTTTTATATACCCCGTGCTGAACGCCCGGGCGAACAAAGGACAACTCATCAAATGGGTCTAGCTGCTTAATATTAGCACCCGAATCCAGCCTGTTTCCGCCGGACTGATCATCCAGCTGCGCAGCCTTTCTTCGCTCAATCATACCCGGCGTTTGTTTAGTAGCTGTCGGCGCGATATGGGCACCCTTACCCGAATGGGGAACCACGCCCTCCTCGAGCATTGATGCAAAGCCCTCAGCATCAGATTGTAATTTATATGAGAATTCTTTTTCAGACATTAACTGGGTCCAAGTTGTAAAATTTGGTGCTATAATAAGCGCCTTAACTAAGGATGACTTATGTTTATTGCAGCAAACAAAGTAGTAACTGTCCACTACAATCTAAAAGATGATAATCAAACCACTATCGAAAATACTTACGCCAAAAATCAGCCCTTAGTTTATACCCACGGTCGAGGTGAAATGCCACGCGGTTTTGAGTCCCAGTTGAGCAAGGCCACTGAGGGTCAAAAGTTATCTTTTTCGCTAATGCCAGCCGAGGGTTATGGTTTAAGGAATATCAATAATACTCAACGTATTCCAGTCAAATATCTTAAGCACGAGGGTAAGCTCTCAACCGGCATGCAAATCAAAGTAAACACTGATACCGGAGTTCGTCACGGAACCATAATAAAGGTGGGAAAATTTAATGCTGATGTGGACATGAACCATCCATTAGCGGGAAAAAACCTACATTTTGAAGTCGAGATTGTCTCCGTTTGTGATACGGCCAATAACAATACCAATGACGGTCAGCCCTCAAGCTGTGGATGCTGTTAAGCCCTACTAATCAATGACCGAACTCAGCTTTTTTCAACTCGCGGCTATCGCGCTTATTTTTGCCTGGAGTGGCTTTGTTCGATCAGGTATAGGTTTTGGTGGTGCATTGTTTACCCTGCCATTCCTACTTCTAGTGTTAGATGATCCTCTAGTATTTTTACCGATCATCTCAGTACATTTACTAATTTTTGCCAGCACCACAGTCATTGGTGACCATTTAAAAAATGCGTCATCTAACAGTGATGACAAATATATCAAAACAGAGGTTAACTGGTGGTTTATTCGATATAGCATGGCGATTATGATCATCCCCAAATTGGCGGGTGTGATTGGACTCTTGGTACTTCCGGCTGAACTGACCAATATTATTATTTTTGTGCTGATTGCCGCCTATTCCCTGACCTATATCTTTGATATGCCCATGCGCAGTAACAACCGAATAATGGACTTTAGTTTTTTGACATTTGGCGCCTATATCAGTGGTACTTCTCTGGTGGGCGGACCCTTAATTATCGCAGTAGCTATGCGCTATATTAAACCCCATGAATATCGCTCTACGCTGTTTGTTATTTGGTTTATATTAGTCAGCATAAAGCTCGGCGCTCTGGCTTATGCTGATGTGGATTTACAGCTAGTTAACGCGCTACTCCTCCTCCCCTTTGCTGGCATAGGTCATGTTATTGGCCTCAAGACACACCAATGGTTACTGCAACGAGATAATCGCAGCTTTTATCGAAACATTGGCATATTATTGTTAATCACCAGCTGCGTGGGGCTTGCTCAATCTATTTAAATCAATAATAGCCTTAGGAATCTGCGAAATAACTATTGGGCATATCCATTAAGGACCCCAAATTGGCGCCGATTGTTTTTGCATGGGCACTAGACTGTGGTAAATAGCGCTCAAAGAAAAATTCAGCACTCACAAGTTTATCCTGATTAAACTGACTATCGCCCTCAGAATTACGCAATTTCTGCTCGGCTTTTGCTGCCATCTGCATCCACATATAAGCCATAAAAGCATAGCCAGAAAACATTAGAAAATCCACTGAGCCTGCACCCACCGAATCTTTATCACGCTTGGCCTGCAGGGCCATCCTGAAGGCCAGATATCTCCACTTAAGACTCATTTTTAAAGTTTTCCAAGCATACTTACGTATCGTTTTAGAGCTCTTAGAAGATAAAAGTAATGGCATCACAAACTGGCGCATTTCTGAGGTAAATATTTTAAGCTGTTTAAACTTATCCATGAGAGTCTTTCGGCCAATTAGATCTAGCGCCTGAATACCCGTAGTGCCTTCATAAATGGTAGCAATGCGACTGTCACGCAGAATCTGTTCCATCCCCCACTCTTTGATGTAACCATGTCCACCGAAAACCTGAACACCATAATTTGCCGCAACCACGCCTTGCTCGGTAATAAATCCTTTCAGAATAGGCGTACAAAAGCCGAGGCGACTCTCACCATATGCCTGCTCCTCTTTCGTTTTGGCTGATGTGTAGAGATCAGCAAATTGACTTGCGTAACAAACCATGGCACGACTACCTTCTGCAATCACGCGCTGGGTTAAAAGCATTTTTCTAACATCCGGGTGACAGACAATCGGATCTGCTGGACCTTCGGGATTCTTAACCCCAGAGATTGAGCGCATAGCCAATCGTTCAACTGCATAAGCGGATGCGCCCTGATAAGAACGTTCTGCTGCAGCCGTACCCTGACTTGCCGTCCCAATACGAGCGACATTCATATAGGTGAACATGGCACTAAGACCGGAATGGGGAGAACCGATCAAGAAGCCAGTGGCATCATCAAAATTTAATACCGCAGTGGCATTACCATGAATACCCATTTTATGCTCGATAGAACCGCAATTAACACCGTTGCGCTCACCGACAGAGCCGTCAGCAGCAGGCAGAAACTTAGGAATAATGAACAATGAAATACCCTTAGTACCCTCGGGGGCATCAGGGAGTTTTGCCAACACAATATGAACAATATTTTCTGTTAAATCATGTTCGCCGGCACTAATAAATATCTTAGTGCCATTAATTTTGTAGCTTCCGTCCTCATTAGGTACAGCCTTAGTTTTCATCTGTGCCAAATCTGTGCCGCAATGAGCCTCTGTTAGACACATGGTACCGCTCCAGACACCACTGATTAGTTTTGATAAATAGGTGCTCTTTTGCTCGTCAGTGCCATGATCTTCCAATGTGGCAACAGCGCCTTCACTCAAACCGGGGTACATCGCCCAAGCCCAGTTGGCAGTATTGAGCATTTCATTAAATGCCGAGCTAACCGAAGTGGGTAAGCCTTGTCCGCCAAATTCCTGACTTCCTGTTAATGAAGGCCAGCCCGATTCGATATATTTACTGTAGGCTTCTTTAAATCCACTCGGGGTAGTGACATCACCCTGATTCCACTGACAACCCTCGTCCCCTGATTGGTACAGCGGTGCCAGTTCATTTTCACAAAACTTTGCACCCTCTGAAAATATTGCCTCCAACATATCGGGGGTCGCCTGATCGCCACCCTCGACGCGCTGATACTTTTGCTGCATATCCAACACATCATTGAAAAGAAATAAATAATCGCTTACTGGTACTTTAAAATCTGACATGATTAACTACCTATGAAATTGAACCTTGTAAATGTCTATGCTCACCACTGGAGTCATAGAGACAAAAATTCTGTCTATCCTCCCCGGATTGAGCATAAAAGTTAACTGTTGATGGTAAATAAACGGGTTTTAAAAAATTTACATTGACCTGATACCCAGACTCTGGGGTAAAGGCGTCAAGGGCTGCTAGGCAACGAGCTTTGCTCCACATACCATGAGCAATCGCCTGTTTAAAACCAAAAAGTTTGGCACTAAGCGCACCGAGATGAATAGGATTGTAATCCCCTGAAGCTAGGGCATAACGACGACCTAAGTCTTTAGCCAAGATCCATTGTTGTGATTCACCCTCAGGGTTTTCTAGTGTTTTTAAATTGCGCTCAATGCCGGTTTTACATCGGTGTAAAAAAGTCGTTTGACTTGACCAAACCAATACCCCATCTACTTCCGCTGTTAGATGCATGGTCCATTCCAAGCCCTTAGAGGAAAGCTTAGAATGGTCTACAGCTGCTGTAAGGATAATTTTCTTGTTAATATCAAACTCACTGTGAACAGTAATTTGATTACTTAGGTGCACCTGACCCATGGCGGGTAATGGGAATTCACTTGAAACCAGAATGCGCATAATTAACGGAAAGGCTCTTGTCCAAAGATAGGTAGCTGGCAATTTATTGTCGGCAAAGCCACAGATCCTGTTGTATTGCGCCAGATGCTGGGTATCTATGTGCATATTTTGCCAACTAGCACTGATTGCCGGAAGACTGTCACCTACCTGATACCTACCCGATTTGATTGCTGCCTTAGCTAATATTATCGGCATATTGGGTTGCGAAGTCAGCACTATCGGAGTCGAGCCTGTAACTGCTGTAGATGATTTTGGGGCAACTTGATTCATAGGCAAGATTGTCTGCCTTTGCACAGAGCTCCACATTGGCATCAAAAAAAATCATTTTGTCATTTGAGTCAATTAGGTATGATGGTGTTTTAAACAACCTAAATGTGACGTTATGGCGGCTTTAACGGATTCAGGCACCCTTGTTCGCATGGCCTATCAGGGTTTATTAAACCTGGATGTGGATGCAGATGAGGTTCTTCGACGCTGTGGCATGGACCCTGCTCAGCTTTACAAGCCTAACTTGCGAACCCATTTCTCGGCCCAACCATTATTCTGGGAGGCTGCCGTTGAATTATCAGGCGACTCCTGTATTGGGTTGCATCTAGGTGAAAAAATGCCGGTCTATAAAGGGCAAATCCTAGAATATTTGCTATTGAGTAGCACCACTTTTGGTGACGGCTTGAGACGAGTTTTAAGCTATCAACGACTAATTAGTGATGCCATGCATGGTGAGGTAACGGAATCACCTACTCCTTACCTAACTAATTATTTTTCTGAGCATCAGTATTTAACACCACATTTAGCTGAAGCCATGGTGGTCAGTTTAATTCGATTTTTACAATCTGTAAGTGATGACAAATTCAAACCGACGCGAATTTGCTTTACGCATACTGCAAAAACTCATCACGATGAGTATCAGCGAATATTTAAGTGCCCTGTTGAATTCAATACTCAGCAGTTTAGGCTTTATTTTGATCATCAAATACTCGGCTACCGATCACCCTATGCTGAACCAGAACTTTTATCTATGCATGTTCAGAGCGCAGACCAGCATATGGAGCAACTTGAAAAACGTGACTTAATCCTTGAGGTGCGCAGTCAGGTAGGCGCCCTATTAGAGTCTGGCGATATTACTCTTGAGAGAATATCCCATGAACTTCGCATAAGCCCGCGTCAGCTAAGACATCAACTAACCCTCGCTGGAACTAGCTTACAACGGATTATTACTCAGCATCGTAAATCATTATCGCGGCGACTATTATCGCAAACCGATGAGTCCATTGCTGAAATCGTATATTTAACCGGATTTTCAGAGCCCAGCACCTTTTATAGAGCCTTTAAGCGCTGGGAAGGTATGACGCCCATTGAATATCGTCAAATCAATAACGTTAATGTCCAAAGCCGTTAATTAGCGTAAAATAATCCAATAACATTTTCTAAGAGATATAGAGTTCTATGAAGCACAGTGTTCACAACGCATTCGAATTAGTTCGCGTGCAAGCAGTTCCGTCTTTAAAAATCCAATTTGAGGAATATCGCCATACTGTCACTGGTGCCCAACATATTCACTTGGCCGCTGATAATTCAGAAAATGTTTTTTTGGTTGCGCTGAGAACAGTCCCTATGGACTCTACTGGTGTAGCTCATATCCTTGAGCATACCGCACTCTGCGGCAGTGAAAAATTTCCTGTGCGTGATCCATTCTTTATGATGATTAGACGCTCACTCAATACCTTCATGAATGCTTTTACTAGCTCTGACTGGACTGCCTATCCCTTTGCAAGCCAAAATAAAAAGGACTTCAATAATCTTCTTGAGGTTTATTTAGATGCGGTATTTTTTGCTCGCCTTGACCCCTTAGATTTTGCTCAAGAAGGTCATCGATTGGAGTTTGCCACTGCCAATGACAGCAACTCCGACCTTACCTACAAAGGGGTTGTTTTTAATGAAATGAAAGGCGCTATGAGCTCGATTAATTCGACTCTCTGGCAAACCATGAGTAAAAACCTGTATCCCACGAGCACCTATCATTACAACAGTGGTGGCGAACCTGCTGATATTCCAAATCTAACCTATGATGAATTTAAGCAGTTTTATAAAACTCATTACCATCCAAGTAATGCCATATTTATAACCTTTGGTGATATCCCTGCCTCTCAACATCAGCAACGATTCCAAGAGCATGCTCTGCATCGCTTCGAAAAACTAGATAAACACATAGCTGTTACTGAAGAGCAGCGTTATACAGAACCCCAGTATTTTGAAGAGACCTATGCCTATGATACACAGCAGGATGGTTCAGGCTCTGAAGATAAAACCCACATTGTGATTGCATGGTTGCTTGGCAACAGCACCAATCTTGAAGACAGTATGAGTGCCCGGCTATTAGCCAGTGTTCTGCTTGATAATAGTGGCTCACCTTTGCAGAAAGCTCTAGAGACAACAGACTTGGGGTCTGCGCCCTCACCCATGTGTGGTCTTGAAGATTCACAGCTAGAACTCTGTTTTGCCTGCGGTATTGAAGGCGCTAACCCTGAGCAAGCTGATGCCGTTGAAGGGATGGTATTGCAGGTATTGAGCGATGTTGCTGAACAGGGCTTACCCTATGAGCAGGTAGCGGCTAGTCTTCATCAACTGGAGCTTTCACAACGAGAAATCTCCGGTGGTTCATATCCTTATGGTTTAAACCTAATTCTAACTGCGCTAACCAGTGCTACCCATCGTGGAGATCCAGTTTCACTTCTCGATTTAGATCCGGTACTAGAAAAGCTCAAGCAACAGATACAGGATCCAAATTACATAAAGTCTCTGGCACGCAAACTCCTTTTAGACAATAACCATCGTATACGTTTGGTACTCAAGCCAGATACCGATCTTGCTCAGGCTAAAGATGCCGCTGAGAAACAACAGTTAGCCCGTATTAAAGAAGTACTCAGTGATGAACAAAAACAAGCCATTATTGTCTCGGCTGAAGCACTTAAGCAACGCCAAGAAATGGAGGAAGATTTAGATATTCTGCCAAAGGTCGATATTTCAGATATTCCTGAAGAAAGTAGTTTTTCAGACCCCACAGAACGCGCTTTTAAATCCATTCCTATCACTAGCTATGCTGCTGGCACCAATGGAATTGCCTATCAGCAAATGATAATGCCATTCCCAGAGCTCAGTACAGAGCAAATGGATCTATTGCCGCTCTACAGCACCTGCGTCACCGAAATGGGTGTGGGTAACCGCGACTATCAACAGACTCAACTCTGGCATTCTAGTGTTGTCGGTTCTTATTCGGCAGCCACGGCCGTGCGTACCCATCGAGATGATCTCAATCAGTTACATGGCAACCTAACTTTTGCCTGTAAGGGTTTAGCTAGCAACCAGCAAGCTATGAGCGAACTAATGGAAGAGTCATTTACACAGGCTCGGTTTGATGAACTCCCAAGACTCGAAGAGCTAGTGGCACAAATTCTCACCCACAGAGAATCCTCGGTTGTCAGTAATGGTCATGTATTAGCCATGATGGCATCCAGTAGTGGCATGTCACCCTATGGACAGCTTAAACAGCGCTGGGGTGGAATGACTGGTCTAGGTCTTTTGAAGCAACTGCGCGAGGCTATTAAAACGCCTACTGTACTTGAGGGTTTAGCTGAGCAGTTAAAAGCTATTCATCAATTAGTATTGCAACAACAAAGGCAGTATCTACTGGTTGCAGAGAAGGACAATATTGGCGAGTTTGCTGCGACTATGGGTTCAGTATTCCCAAGTCAGCAAGCGCCATTGCAAACCAATAATATTTTCGACTATCAGTCGCAGCTTGAAACCATCAATCACTGCTGGACTGCAGCCACGCAGGTGAGTTTTTG
>ERZ1046568.433-NODE-433-length-35029-cov-22.059215_pt1 | contig 35029 bp, 29 predicted proteins | sample MGYA00383092_ERZ1046568 | MGnify/ENA primary metagenome ERZ1046568 (study PRJEB29581, sample SAMEA5548362) | metagenome | biome: marine; feature: coastal; material: water | depth 1 m | study: Short-term variability in the microbial, nano- and picoplankton... | reverse complement strand
TGTTTTCCGTGGGTTCTCCGTCACCTCCAAAAAGAGAAAATTGTCCGTGACCCGCTGAAGATGGCTCGCTTTTTTTTATTGAAGATTTAACCTCCTTAGTAATTTGCTCATTTACTGTTGAAACTGTTTTAGTAAATGTTTTAGTGAAATTATCGATTAACCGTCTAAACTCTAGCTCCTGAAAAAGAGCAGTTACAGCCTTGATGTCTGGTTGAGACATTTCAAAATTTTGTTCATGAAACTCAACAGGGACGTCCAACATAATAGTTGCTAATTGTTTAGATAGAACTCCTAAGCTTTTGTTTTCCTCGATTTTTTCTTTCATTTTACCCTTAAGTTCCTGGGTGTTTTCTAATAGCCCCTCCATGCTTCCATAAGCAGCAAGAAATTTTTTAGCGGTTTTGTCTCCAACACCGGGTAATCCAGGAATATTGTCAGCGGTATCGCCTACCATACCTAAATAATCGATAACCTGCTCCGGACGTTCAATATCAAATTTTTTCTGTACCTCGGGGATTCCCCATGTTTCATAACCACCTCCAAACATTGGACGGTACATAAATATGTTGTCAGAAACTAATTGCGCAAAATCTTTGTCAGGAGTTACCATAAAGGTTTTATAACCTTCTTTTTCTGCCTTTTTAGCGAGTGTTCCAATGACATCATCAGCTTCAAAGCCTTCCTTTACCATAATCGGGATATGCATGGCTTTTAAAATATCATAAATGTAAGGGACAGCAACTTTAATAGCATCTGGAGTTTCATCTCTATTGGCTTTATAAGCCGGATAAGCTTCAACTCTTGCTTTACTTCCTCCTTTATCAAAACAAACTGCCAAATGATCCGGGCGTTCTCTTTTTATTACATCCAAAAGAGAATTCATAAAACCCATAATGGCAGAGGTGTCAACACCTTTCGAGTTGATTCTTGGATTTTTAATAAAGGCATAATAACCTCTAAAAATAAGCGCGAAGGCATCAACAAGAAATAGGCGTTTTTGATCAGACATATTTATTTATTTAAGATTATAAATCTACTAAACTTATTCATTCAATTAAAAATAACTTTAATTATTTATAAACGAATTTTGTACCTTTTAGGCATTAAAATTTAACAATGAAAAAACTTCTTTTCTTTATTATTTCGCTGCTATTTTTTAGTTGCACAAGGGAATCTAAAACACCATCCACTCTAAGTGAGGAAAAATTAATCAATTATGTAAATCCATTTATTGGTACCGGGGGTCACGGCCATACCTATCCGGGTGCGACTATGCCATTTGGAATGATGCAACTAAGTCCAGACACTCGTCTAGAAGGTTGGGACGGTTGCAGTGGCTATCATTACAGTGATGTATATATTTATGGGTTTTCACATACCCACCTTAGTGGGACTGGTGTAAGTGATTATGGAGATATTTTATTAATGCCAACCAATGCAATAAACTTTCACAACGGGGCTGATGCCAAAAAAGGATATCGAGCACATTTTTCTCATAAAAATGAAGAAGCTTCTCCAGGGTATTATCGTGTAAAATTAGATAGTACTGATATAGAGGTTGAATTGACCGTTTCTAAACGAAGTGGAATTCATAAATATCAATTTCCAACTTCTAATAACCAAATTGTAATTTTAGATTTGCAACATCGCGATAAAGTGTTGGATGCCACGATAGAAAAAATTTCCAATACCCAGCTACAGGGCTACCGTTTTTCTGACGCTTGGGCTAAAGATCAACGATTATATTTTTATATTAAAACCTCGCATGCTTTTACAGACAGTTTGCAACCATCTATGAATGGAGACTCTATAAAAAGAAAAACTGCGTTGAAATTTATTAATCCAAAAAACGAGCCTATTATAATTAACATAGGGATTTCACCAGTTGATGAAGCTGGAGCACGTCAAAATTTAGAAGCAGAAATAGGTTCGCAATCTTTTGAAGATGTTAAAACCAAAGCCGAAGCTACTTGGGAAAAGCAATTAACAAAAATTGTAATAGAAAGTTCAAGTCAAGATAATCTAATTAATTTCTATACCGCTATGTATCATACTATGATCGCTCCAAATTTATATCAAGATGTGGATGGTCGCTACCGTGGCATGGACTTAAAAATTCATCAAACAAATGAGTTTGATTACTATACGGTTTTTTCTCTTTGGGACACTTACAGGGCCACACATCCTCTTTATACCATTATAGAACAGGATAAAACTAATGATTTTATCAATACTTTTTTAGCAAAGTATGAAGAAGGAGGTATTATGCCAATATGGGACTTATCGGCAAACTATACCGATTGTATGATAGGCTATCACGCGGTTCCGGTAATTGCAGATGCTTTCTTAAAAGGAATACGAGGGTATGATACCGAAAAAGCTTTTGAGGCAATGAAGCATAGTGCTCTCCAGGATAAACTAGGTCTTAAATCCTATAAGGAATTTGGTTTTATACCGATGGAAGAAGAAAGTGAGTCGGTATCAAAAACCTTAGAATATGCCTATGACGATTGGACGATTGCTCAAATGGCAAAAGCTATGGGTAAAGATGTTGATTACAGATTGTTCTCTAAAAGAGCACAGTACTATAAAAATATTTTTGATCCCGAAACTAATTTTATGCGAGGGAGATTCCGAAATACTTGGTTTTCTCCCTTTGATCCTTACGAGGTGAATTTTAATTATACCGAGGCAAATGCCTGGCAATACAGCCTTTACGTACCTCAAGATATTTCTGGCTTAATGAACCTAATGGGAGGTAAAAAGAAGCTTGAAAATCACTTAGATACCATGTTCTCTGCTCAACTTCAAACATCAGGACGTGAACAGCCAGATATTACTGGACTGATTGGACAGTATGCCCACGGGAATGAGCCTAGTCATCACATGGCTTATCTTTACAATTTTGTGAATCAACCTGCTAAAACTCAAGAAAAAGTAAATCAAATTCTTACAAAACTTTATAAAAATGAACCCGATGGTGTTTCGGGAAATGAAGATTGTGGCCAAATGAGCGCCTGGTATGTTTTAAGTTCCATGGGATTTTACCCGGTAACCCCAGGATCAAACGACTATATTATTGGAAGCCCGCTTTTTAAAAAAGCAACTATTAATCTTGAAAACGGCAAACAATTTAAAATACGGGCAGAAAATGTTTCAGCAACTCATATTTATATTAAAAAAGTATTATTAAATAATTTAGAACTTAATAGGACTTATTTAAAACATGACGAAATTATGGCGGGAGGAACTTTAACTTTTGAAATGAGTAGTTCTCCTTCCAAATGGGGAACTATAAAAGAGCAAGAGCCTATAACTGAAATTAAAGAACACCTTATTACTCCAGCACCCTATATTAATGAAGGTGACATAGCGTTTAAAAATGAAACAATGGTCTCCTTAGCTAATGCAATAAATGAAGCAATTATATTTTATAGTTTATGTTCTGATAATTTTAAAGAATACGCTTCCCCTATCCTTATTTCAGAAGCGGTAGATTTAAGAACCTATGCAGTTTATAATGGGATTAAAAGTGATACAATTAATACTAATTTTTATAAAATTAATCCAAACAGAACTATAAACTTAGAAACAGAATACGCTAATCAATACAATGCAGGAGGAAATAATGCCCTAATAGATGGCATTCGAGGATCTTCAGATTTTAAAACAGGATCTTGGCAGGGTTATCAAAATACTGATTTAGTTGCAACCATTGACTTAGGTAGTGCCGAATCAATTCAAACGGTGGAGGTGAATTTTTTACAAGATCAACGAAGCTGGATTTTTTACCCGACAGAAGTTGAATGCTACCTAGCTGTTGACAATATATTTCGTAAAATTTCACCTTCTTATAAAATTGATTCTCAACAGGCATCTTCAGAGACTAAAATTAAAACAGTACAGTTTAAAATAGAAGACACTACTTCTAGATACATAAAAATCATAGCTAAAAATTTAGGAGATTTGCCAGCATGGCATATAGGGGCCCCTTATCAAGGAAAAGCTTGGATTTTTGTCGATGAAATTATCGTCAAGTAAATATATATTTGGACTAGATCACTAGTTCTTATTGTAAAAATCTGATAAATGATTCTTACATATTTTATTCTCATATATGGAAACACTAAAATACTCGTGAATTGAATAATACCCGGTTTCCCCTTTTTTATTAATAGCAATATATCCCACCTGAAAATTCTTGAAATTAGAGTTATTAACTACAATTCTTCGAATAGCTTCTTCACAGGCTTGTTGCGGACTTTTACCCTGCCTCATTAATTCTACAATTAAAAAACTACCGACAGTCTTTAATACTTCTTCACCCATTCCTGTAGCCGTAGCACCACCAATTTCATTATCTATAAATAAGCCCGAGCCAATAATAGGAGAATCTCCAATTCGTCCTGCCATTTTGTAAGCTAAGCCGCTTGTGGTACAACCTCCAGAAATATCTCCATTTTTATCAATTGCTAACATTCCAATGGTATCGTGATTTTCAATATTAATAATCGGTTGGTAATCGGCTTCTTTTTTCCAATTTTCCCAGGCAATTTTAGATTCTTGAGTCAATAAATTAGTTTTTTTGTAACCCGAAGCGACAGCAAATTCTTCAGCACCCTTTCCAGCTAACATTACATGAGGAGTGTTTTCCATAACTTTCCTTGCAATTGAAATTGCATGAACGATATTTTGCATGTAAACTACCGCGCCATAATCTCCTTTTTTATTCATGATGCAGGCATCTAAGGTTACGTTTCCGTCTCGATCTGGGCGCCCACCAATACCAACAGATTGATTTTTAGTATCGGCTTCCTCAATCATACAGCCCTGTTCCACTGCATCTAAAGAAGAATAACCCAACTCTAATAATTCGCCTGCTTTTAAAGTAGCATTTGGAACATTCCAAGTCGAAATTACTATCGGAAAATTTTTAGCAACTCCACCATACATACTATCTGATTTCTCTTCCTCGCTCTCGTTTTTTGCAATTAAATTAGATCCAATAGCAACAGCGACTCCCGTAAGGGAAGCTTTTTTTAAAAAACTTCTTCTTTTCATTTTAAATTTCTTAGTTAGTTTTAACTATAAAAGTAAATTAATTATTAGTAAATTTATAAGACCTGCTAATTTTATTTTTAAACATTTATTAATAAAAAATTGTGACTGTTTGTAATTCAATAAAATAATATTACATTTGCACCCCGATTTATCCAAAAGAAGGAATGTTTAACACTACTTGTAGGTGAATGCAAGTAGCAAAAAAAATAAAAGTGGATACACTAAGTTATAAAACAATTTCAGCTAATAAAGCTACCGTTAATAAAGAATGGTTGCTTGTAGATGCTGAAGGTCAAGCTTTAGGTCGCCTTGCGAGTGAAGTAGCAATATTATTACGCGGAAAGCACAAACCTAATTTTACTCCTCATGTTGATTGTGGTGATAATGTTATCATTACCAATGCTGAAAAAATTACCTTGTCAGGAAACAAATGGGAAGATAAATCATACATAAGACATACAGGTTACCCAGGTGGTCAGCGTAGTCTTACTGCAAAAGAAATGTTTGGGAAAGACCCAGCTAGACTAGTAGAAAAAGCTGTAAAAGGAATGTTGCCTAAAAATAAATTAGGAGCTGCTCTTTTCAGAAATTTGAAAGTTTACGTTGGAACTGAACACGGACAAGAAGCACAAAAACCAAGAACCATTAATCTTAACTCTAAAAAGTAATGGAAGTAATACATAAAATAGGTAGAAGAAAAAATGCGGTCGCTCGTGTTTATGTTGCAAAAGGAAAAGGGAACATCAGCATCAATAAGCGTGAGTTTGAAAATTACTTTACAACAGGCACATTACAATATAAAGTAATGCAACCACTAATGTTAACAGACAACACAAAGAAATTTGACATAACTGTAAATGTTTTTGGTGGAGGTAATACTGGGCAAGCAGAAGCAATTCGCTTAGCAATTTCTCGTGCTATGTGTGAGTTAAACGAAGAAAACAGAGGAATCTTAAAACCAGAAGGTTTATTAACAAGAGATCCAAGAATGGTTGAACGTAAAAAATTCGGTCAGAAAAAAGCGCGTAAGAAATTCCAATTTTCGAAACGTTAGAAAATACACTACTTGGTTGGGTATCTTAGGATGCCCAACTCAAGTAATAAGTTCTTATATATCCGTCAAGTTATATTTGACAAACAATTTTAAAATCGCTGTTACTCCGAGAGTCGGAGAGTTAGTTTAGCATCTAAACCCTTTCACAAGAAAAGGTTGCTATCTATAATAACACAAGAACGTAAACTATTACAAAAATGGCAAACAACAACGAACAAGTAAAACAGTTACTTGACGCAGGTGTACACTTTGGTCACCTAACAAGAAAATGGAATCCTAATATGGCACCGTATATCTATATGGAGCGTAATGGAATCCACATTATCAATCTTTATAAAACAGCTGCAAAATTAGAAGAAGCTAATGAAGCTCTTAAAAAAATTGCAGCAAGTGGACGAAAAATTCTTTTCGTAGCTACAAAAAAACAAGCAAAAGATATCGTTGCTGATAAAGCAGGAAAAGCAAATATGCCTTACATTACTGAAAGGTGGCCAGGAGGTATGCTAACCAACTTTGTAACGATCAGAAAGGCTGTTAAAAAAATGGCTGCTATCGACAGATCTAAACAAGATGGAACTTTCAATTCTTTATCTAAAAAAGAACGTTTAGCGGTAGATCGTACCAGAGCAAAACTAGATAAAAACTTAGGCTCAATCGCAGATATGACGCGCCTACCAGGTGCTTTATTCGTGGTTGATACCACTCGTGAACACATCGCAGTTAAGGAGGCTTTAAAATTGAAGATTCCAATTTTTGCAATGGTTGATACGAACTGTGATCCCAATGTAATTGATTATGTAATTCCATCAAATGATGATGCCTCAAAATCAATTGAAAAAATTATGACCAGTGTTTCTAACGCTGTTATCGAAGGACTTAGCAGCCGTAAAAACGGGAAAGATAAAGCCGAAAAAGAAGCTGACACAACTCCTGAAGCTACACCAGCAGAGGAAGCTACACCAGCTCCAAAAGCTAAAACTGCTCGAAAAAGAGTTGCATCAGTAGATATTAAAGAAGTTTCTTCAGAAGAAGAATAAAATAAGCATACTTACCACAAAAGTCGTTTTAGTTTTATTCTTTTCAAGGATTACTATAACGACTTTTATATAAATTAAATAAATAACTAAAATTTTAATAAAAGATGGCAAATATAACAGCCGCAGACGTAAAAAAATTAAGAGATGCAACCGGTGCTGGAATGATGGATTGTAAAAAAGCTCTTGTAGAGGCAGAAGGCAACTACGATGAAGCTGTTGCTATACTCCGTAAAAAAGGACAAAAAGTTGCAGAAAAAAGAGCCGATAGAGATTCTAGTGAAGGGGCCGCAATCGCAGTAGTAAATGACTCCAAAACAGAAGGGGCATTAATTGTATTAGGATGTGAAACTGATTTTGTTGGAAAAAATAGTGATTTTGTTGCGTTAGCTACTAGTTTAGCTGAATTAGCAATGAACCATAACGATCAAGAATCTTTCTTAAATGCAGATTTTGGTGGTATGACTGTTGCAGAAAAAATGATTGAGCAGACAGGAGTTATTGGAGAAAAAATTCAAATCAATGGCTTTAAAAGATTAGCTGCTCCATTTGTAGGTTCTTATATTCACGGAAATAAAATTGCTGCTTTAGTAGGATTAGCATCTAGTGAAAACAGTGCTGACACTGTTGCTAAGGATATTGCAATGCAAGTTGCTTCTATGGGAGCTACTACTCTATCTTATAAAGATTTTGACCCTGCATTTGTCGCTTCAGAAACAGAAGCTAGAATTGCTGTGATAGAAAAAGATAATATTGAAAGAGGTCGTTTAGGGAAACACCTTATTAACGTTCCACAATTTATTTCTAGAGCTCAATTAACTGATGAAGCAATTGAAGCTGCAAAATCTAAAATACAAGACGAACTAAAAGCAGAAGGTAAGCCAGAACAAATCTGGGACAGAATACTTCCTGGAAAATTAGAACGATTTATTTCTGATAATACAACTTTAGATCAAGAACAGTGTTTACTTGATCAAAATTTCATCAAAGATGAAAAGCAAAGTGTTGCAGATTATGTAACATCTAAAGGTAACGAAGTAGTCTCTTTCGAAAGAGTTACTCTAGGTTAAATTCTTTTTTAATTATAAAAAAAAACCGATCTGACCGATCGGTTTTTTTTATTACTTATTTTCTTCTGGAGTCGGTCAAATTTTTTCTTTATTTTTGTACCAGATATTTCTACTATGCAATACAAAAGAATACTACTAAAATTATCTGGCGAAGCATTAATGGGCAACCGCCAATATGGAATCGATCCCGAACGTCTAAAGGAATATGCCGAGGATATTAAGCAATTAACAGATAAAGGCGTCGAAATTGCAATAGTAATTGGAGGTGGCAATATTTTTAGAGGTCTAGCAGGTGCAAGCAAAGGAATGGATCGTGTTCAAGGTGACCATATGGGAATGTTAGCAACTGTTATTAATGGACTTGCTTTGCAAGGAGCTCTAGAAGATGAAGGAATTCCAACTCGTTTACAAAGCGCTATAAAAATTAATGAGGTATCAGAACCTTTTATTAGAAGAAAAGCTTTAAGACATCTTGAAAAGGGGCGGGTTGTAATTTTTGGAGGAGGAACAGGAAATCCTTATTTTACAACAGATTCTGCTGCGGTACTTAGGGCTATTGAAATAAAAGCTAATGTGATTTTAAAAGGAACTCGTGTTGATGGTATATATACCAGTGATCCTGAAAAGGACTCTAAAGCAACAAAATTTGACTTTATTAGCTTTGAAGATGTACTCAAAAAAGGTCTGAAAGTAATGGATACAACTGCATTTACTTTAAGTCAAGAAAATCATTTACCAATAGTAGTTTTTGATATGAATACAAGAGGCAATTTACTCAAAGTTGTAGCTGGAGAAAATATTGGTACAACTGTAAATCTATAAACGATAACAGCTAATTGCGTAACTAAAATGAGATTAATTACTTATTTTTAAGTAAAAAAATAAAAGAACTATGGACGAAGAAGTACAATTTATAATTGATAGCACGAAGGAAGCTATGGACAACGCATTAACTCACCTCAACAAAAAATTTTTAAATATCAGAGCTGGTAAAGCATCTCCTTCAATGGTATCTGCAGTTATGGTGGATTACTATGGTACTCCAACCCCACTTAATCAAGTCTCTAATGTTTCAACTCCAGACGGTATGACTATTTCTATTCAGCCATGGGAAAAATCACTAATACCTGAAATTGAAAAGGGAATTCATGAAGCTAATATTGGTTTTAACCCTATGAGTAACGGCGAAAGTGTTATTATTAACGTACCTCCTCTAACAGAGGAAAGGAGAAAAGAGTTAGTAAAACAAGCTAAAGCGGAAGCCGAAGAAACTAAAGTAGGTGTTCGTAATGATCGAAAACAAGCTAATAACGAAATAAAAAAAGCAGCTGTTTCTGAAGATTTAGCTAAAAATTTAGAGATTGACATTCAAGAGATGACAGACAGACATATCAAAAAAATAGAGGATTCGTTAGCGTTAAAAGAAAAAGAAATCATGACGGTATAAAATTATAGTTTCTGTGATATTTCAAAAGTGGATTTCGATCCACTTTTTTTATATTATAAATAGTCATATAATACACTATAAACAAAAATGATAACCTCTATTTTAATACCTTTGCGCACTTGTATATTGTTATTCATTATAATTATTTTAAGTGAACAAGCTTTTTAGTATTGGATTTTGGAGTGCACTGGCACGGTTTATTTTAAGGAACAGAACTTTTCTCCTAATCCTCATTGCTGTTATAACTTTTGGGTTATCCACTCAATGGGTAAACATGAGGTTTTCAACAACCGAAGCAAATTTATTGCCCGATGACCATGTTGTTAATCTTGAATACAATACCTTTTTAAATAAATTTGGAGAAGAAGGAAATCTAGTGATTCTAGGAGTTAAAGATTCAACTCTTTTTACTCCAGAAAAATTTCAAGCTTGGAATAAACTATCGCAAGATATTTTAAAATTTGAAGAAATAGATTTTACAATTTCAGTTGGCGATTTATTAAAATTAGAAAAAAGAAAAGACACCACTGCTTTTCGGTTAGTCCCATTTATAAAAGATTCGATCTTTACTGACAAAAACTTAAAAAATTATCAATACGAACTTTTTAACAAACTGCCTTTTTATAAAGGGCTTGTTTACAGTCCAAACAAACAGTCCATTAGAACTGCTATTTATATGGATAAAAGTATTATTAATACTTCTGTTCGTAGAGACTTTATTATTGACGATTTAATTCCTATTATAAATAAATTTGAAGAGGACACCGGCATCAAGGTACACACATCTGGTATGCCGTATATACGTACTCTTAACGCTCAAAATATTATTGATGAAATAGGCTTATTTGTAGGAGCTGCTTTGTTAGTTACTTCCTTATTATTTTTCTTTTTCTTTAGATCATTTAGAGCCACTATAATTGCAATGTTTACAGTTATAATAGGTGTAATGTGGGCATTTGGAATTTTAGGTTTGTTGGAATACGAGATAACCGTATTAACCGCTTTAATCCCTCCTTTAATCATTGTAATTGGGATTCCTAATTGTATTTTTCTAATAAATAAATATCAACAAGAAATAAAGCTTCACGGTAATAAAGCAAAATCATTGCAACGGGTAATAACAAAGGTGGGGAACGCTACTCTAATGACCAATCTAACAACAGCGTCTGGTTTTGGGACTTTTATTCTTACCAACAGTATATTATTGAAAGAATTTGGTATTGTAGCCTCTATAAACATCATAACTATATTTTTATTGAGTTTGTTTATTATTCCAATTATATATAGTTATCTGCCTCCCCCAAAAGACAAGCACTTAAAGCACTTAGGGAAAAATTGGATCATTCAATTTGTGAATTGGACCGAACATATGGTTAAAAACCACCGAATAGCTATTTATGTTATTTCAGTATCCATTCTTTGTATTAGTATTATTGGGATTAATAATATTGGAATTTCGGGTAGTATTATCGAGGATATGCCCAAAAAAACAGAATTTTTTAAGGATATTAAATTTTTTGAAAAAGAATTTGAGGGGATCATGCCACTTGAAGTACTTATAGACACCAAAAGAAAAAAAGGAGTTTTAAGTCTTGCATCCTTAAAACGTATGGATAAGCTACAAAACTACATTGATGAGGTCCCAGAGTTATCAAAACCTCTTTCTGTAGTTGAATTGGTTAAATTTTCTAAACAAGCTTATTATAATAATAATCCTGAATATTATCAATTACCTAATAGTCAAGAAAGAACTTTTTTACTTTCTTATGCTAATAGTGGAACTAAAAAGACTCATTTTTTAGAGAATTATGTGGACAGTACCGGACAATTTGCTCGCATCACTACCTTTATGAAGGATACAGAAACCGAACGATTTGACCGAATAGAAGAAGATCTGAAGTCTGAAATAAAAAAAATATTCCCGACAGAACGCTATAATGTTATACTCACTGGAAAAGCATTAGTTTTTCAAAAAGGGACTAAGTATTTAGTTAATAATCTAATCGTTTCCCTATCACTTGCTGTATTTTTAATTGCTCTGTTTATGGCATGGATGTTTAGAAGTTTTAAAATGATTTTAGTTTCCCTTATACCTAATCTCCTCCCTTTAATAATTACAGCAGGTCTTATGGGTTATATAGGGGTCCCAATTAAACCCTCTACCATACTCGTTTTTAGTATTGCTTTTGGTATTTCTGTTGATGATACTATCCATTTTTTAGCAAAATATCGGCAAGAATTAATTGCGAATAAATGGAAAATTAGAAAATCTGTTTACGCAGCTTTAAAAGAAACTGGAGTGAGTATGTTATATACTTCCATCGTTTTATTTTTTGGATTCTCAGTATTTGCGATCTCTAGTTTTGGTGGAACAGTTGCCCTAGGTATATTAGTATCCATAACATTACTATTTGCGATGCTTTCTAATTTATTACTACTTCCATCCTTATTATTATCTCTTGAAAGAAGTATAGCAAACAAGAAAACTCTAAAAGAACCGAGTATTCAAATTTTATCAGACACTAAACTCGATGAAGAAAATGAAATCTCATAAAACATTGTCTTTTTTGAACTAAAAAGTATCTTTGACAATCAAATCATCAGAAATGCAAGAAAATAGAATTAAAGATATAATAGCAGCTAAGCCATCTACTACAGAAATAACTATTCAAGGATGGGTAAGAGCTTTCAGAAGTAACCGTTTCATTGCTTTAAATGATGGCTCTACCATTAAAAATTTACAATGTGTCGTTGATTTTGAGAATTTTGAAGAAACTCTCTTAAAAAAAGTTACGATTGGAGCGGCTATTAAAGTGACTGGATCTATTGTAGAAAGTCAAGGAAAGGGGCAAAAAGTTGAAATTCAAGTTTCAAAACTAGAAGTCCTAGGAGAGGCAGATCCAGAAGAAGTAAAACTTACAATACTCTCACCCAAAAGACACTCTCTAGAAAAATTAAGAGAAGAAGCTCATTTAAGAGTGCGAACCAATACCTTTAGTGCTGTTATGAGGACTAGGTCAAAACTAGCTTTTGCTGTGCATGAATATTTTCAGAAAAATGGATTTAACTATATGAACACTCCAATTGTAACAGGTAGTGATGCTGAAGGTGCTGGAGAAATGTTTCGTGTTTCTGCATTAGATCCTAAAAATCCGCCTTTAGATGAAAATGGAAATATAGATTATAAAAAAGATTTCTTTGAAAAAGAAACAAACTTAACTGTAAGTGGTCAATTGGAAGCAGAAACTTATGCGATGGCATTGGGTAAAGTCTATACTTTTGGCCCAACTTTTAGAGCTGAAAACTCTAATACTTCTCGTCATTTAGCAGAATTTTGGATGATTGAACCAGAAGTTGCTTTTTACGATTTAGATCAGAATATGGATCTTGCTGAAGATTTTATAAAATATGTAGTAAACTATGCTATTGAAAATTGTAAAGATGATTTAGAATTTTTAGAACAACGTTTACTTCAAGAAGAAAAAAGTAAACCGCAAGCAGAAAGAAGTGAAATGTCACTAAGAGATAAACTAGCTTTTATTGGAGAAAACAACTTTAAACGTGTTAGTTATACCGAAGCTATTGATATTCTTAGAAATAGCAAACCAAACAAAAAGAAAAAATTCAAATATTTAATCAATGAATGGGGTGCAGATTTACAAAGTGAGCACGAACGTTTTTTAGTCGAAAAACACTTTAAATGTCCTGTAATATTGTTTGATTATCCTGCAAATATAAAAGCTTTTTACATGCGTCTAAATGATGATGGAAAGACTGTAAGAGCTATGGATGTATTATTCCCTGGAATTGGAGAAATTGTTGGAGGCTCTCAAAGAGAAGAACGTTTTGATGTGTTAAGACAAAAAATGGCAGATTTGGATATAGACGAAAAAGAATTATATTGGTATTTAGACTTACGTAAATTTGGAACTGCAGTTCACAGTGGTTTTGGATTAGGTTTCGAAAGATTGGTACAATTTGTAACAGGTATGGGGAATATTAGAGATGTAATACCTTATCCACGAACACCAGGTAATGCAAGTTTTTAAAAAACCAATCGTTATATAATTATAGATTAAAAACAATCTACATCTTTAAAATGTAGATTGTTTTTTTTATTTTTATGAGATAGAAATTGGCATGCTAAAACAACAATTAAATTTTAAACTTTCTCAAAAGCTTTCGCCTCAGCAGATACAATTAATGAAATTGATCCAGCTACCAACGCAAGCTTTCGAACAAAGAATTTCTCAAGAAATTGAAGAAAACCCAGCGCTTGAGGGTGGTAAAGAGGATCCAAATGAATTTGAAGATGATTTTAATAATGAAGAATTTGAGGGTGATACAGTTGAAGGAAATGATGTAATAGAAACTGAAATAAATATTGATGAGTATTTAAGTGATGACGAAACTCCAAACTATAAACTATCTGCTAATAATTATAGTGCGGATGATGAGGATAAACAAATTCCTTATGCTTCAGGAACCTCATTCAATCAATATTTGCTCCAGCAATTAAACACCTATCATTTCAAAGAAGAAGAAGAAAAAGAAATAGCTCATTTTTTAGTAGGCAGTGTTGATGAAGGAGGTTATATACGTAGAGATTTAATTGATATAGTAGATGATTTAGCGTTTACCCAAAATATTTTTACATCTGAAGAAAAAGTTTTTGAAATTATTAAGATTGTTCAAAATCTTGATCCAGCAGGAGTTGGGGCTAAAAATTTACAAGAATGTTTATTAATTCAACTAAAAAGAAAAAATAATACAGAAGCAGTTTTATTAGCAATAAAATTAATTGAAGAGTCTTTCGATCAGTTTTCAAAAAAACATTATAATAAAATTCTGTCAAAACATTCAATTACTGAAGATCACCTGCGAGCTGCTATTCATGAAATTGAAATTTTAAACCCAAAACCAGGAGGATCTTATGCAAGCAATTCAAAGATTGTTGAACATGTGGTTCCAGATTTTACAATTAGAATTCAGGACGGAGATTTACAATTAACTTTAAACGGACGAAATGCACCAGATTTGCATGTGTCAAGAGATTATAGTGAAATGCTAAAAGGGTTTAAAATAACCAAACAAAAAACTAAATCCCAAAAAGATGCTGTTTTATTTATTAAACAAAAACTAGATGCAGCTAAATGGTTTATTGACGCTATAAAACAAAGACAACAAACATTATTCATTACGATGAATGCAATTATGTACCATCAAAAAGAATATTTTTTAACTGGTGACGAGCAAAAGCTCAAACCAATGATTTTAAAAAATATTGCAGATGAAATAAATATGGATGTTTCAACCGTTTCTCGTGTTGCAAACAGTAAATATGTAGATACTCCCTATGGAACTAAACTAATAAAAGAGTTTTTTAGTGAATCCATGAAAAATGATAAAGGAGAAGATGTTTCTACTAGAGAAATAAAAAATATTCTTGAAAATATTATTCTAGAAGAAGACAAAAAAAAACCATATACAGACGACAAACTTGCTGAAATACTAAAAAACAAAGGCTATCCAATTGCACGAAGAACTATTGCTAAATACAGAGAGCAATTAGAAGTTCCCGTTGCTCGTTTGAGAAAAAAAATATAATGAACTATTTTTTACAAAGTGCCTCTTTTATCTTTCATCCTTTATTAATGCCTCTAATAGGAGTTGGGTTATACTTCAAATTAACCCCAAAATTTATTGAACCTGAAATTATTATAATTAAAACATACGCAATTATAATTATCACTATTTTAATTCCTTTAATTTCATTTTTTTTATTGAAAAATTCAGGACTAGTAAAAAGTATTAATCTTAAGGAGGTGAAAGAACGCAAATATCCATTAATGATTCAAATAATTTTAATTTTTATAATTATTACTAGGGTGTTCACTAAATATCATCATCCTGAATTGTATTACTTTTTTATTGCGGTTGCAGTTTCCTCACTAGTGGCTTTAATTCTTGTTATTGTTAACTTTAAAGTAAGTCTTCATCAAATGGGAATTGCAGGGGTCACCATGTTTTTAATTGCATTGAGCATTCGTTTTACAGAAAATTATTTATTTGAGATTAGTTTATTTTTTTTAATAAACGGATGGGTAGCTTCCTCAAGATTGGAAACAAAATCACACTCAATTTCAGAACTAATTATTGGGTTTATTGTTGGGATATTTCCACAATTTATAATGTTGAATTACTGGCTGTAACTACCTTTAATTTTTTAAGGTTTTAGTAAAATCGTTAACTGCTATAAACAAAAAACACCCTCTAATTAAAGAAGGTGCTTATCAACCTTTCGGTGTTAGGTATCATTAACCACTAAATAAATAAAACCTAATGCAAACATACAAAATGGACTACGAAACTTAACTATAAAACGGAGTCCTAAACATTTGTCTGGTAAGGCATTCAATTCTCCCAAAAAAACACCTTTGTTTGTTATTAATTCCAAATTATCAGCTCAGAAATGGGGGATAATAACATTTCTTTACTGTTGTAGTTTGCTCACACAAAAGTAACTTTTAAACACATACTAAAATGTAACATTTGTTACAAACTGTAACATATTATAAACTTTTAATATACGAGTGAACATTCTATTTATAATACAAATATATTACACATAATCACAACAGAATATGACATTTGTCATGTTTCATAATAAATTACACTTTTATTATAAACTCTAATATCATATACGAAGACAATATGAAATTATTTAATAGTAATGTGAAGAAGTTACAGTATATAAAAAATTAAACCCAATTTAATACCATGAAAATTTACCTTTTGACCGTTATTAGTTGTTGCGTCTTCATTGAAAAAAGGGTTAATACTGTAGTACGCAAACAAATTAAATTTATTGTATCCTAAACTCAGACTGGCTCCCATTCGTAATTTTTCTAATTCCGTTATATTACGAATTTTTATAGTTTCATTAAACGTTTTAAGAGACGATTGACTCCAAATTGTATAACCTAATCTAAAGCCGGCATAAACTCTCCAAAATTTATAGGTAGTCGGAGTAGAGCTTCTCCACCTAAACTCGATTGGAGCTTCAATAACAGATAAACCAAAACGGTTTCTTAAAAAGTCTTGATTGGAGTCTAATATTTCAAAAGTTGTTGTGCCATCTTCATTTTCATTTATAAAAAGATTTTGACCAAATTGATCATACGAAAATCCTGCTCCGACAGCAATCGCTAAATTCCTCCTTTTATTAACAGGGAAATCTCTCAAAAATCCAAATTGGAATCCGGCAGAAATCCCCTCCGGATTCATCCCGGAAGGAGTAAACGCAAAAACATTATAAGAAACTCCAATATAAAATTGATCTTCTCTATATAGCAAATCCTCTTCTGTTTGAACAACTAATTTTTGTGCCAGAGAAAGAGAAGTAAAAAATAAAAAAAGAATATATACAGTGTACCGATTCATATTGTTTTGAGTAATAATTTTCTGTTTTAGAACATTAAATATAGTTGATATAAGTTATAATAAAAAAAATGCCTTAAATTCATAAATTTAAGGCATTCAAAATAGCGTATTGGTTTATTATTGTTCTAATGGATCTCCAGAAGTTGTAATATAAATAATCTTAACCATGTTAAGTTCTCTTAATTTTTCTTTAATATCAGAAACTAATCCTGTATTGGTGTCATCGTCTACCTTAAGAGCAACAACAACTTTACTCTGTAGTTCTGGATTTAACTTACCTCGAGCCTCAGTTAAAGCTAAACCTATGTTAGAAACATCTGTAAATTTATCTCCTATTTGTATTCTTCCTTCATCTCCAAAATTCTTTTTGTATTGAATACTTGGCTTACCAGCAAAAATAAAAACTGACCTATCTTTTTTGAGTTTCTCTATTTGATTTGCTTTTGGTAAGTTTTGTTCAACTTTTAGCTCAGTATCTCTCATTACTGTAACTACCATAAAAAAGAATAATAACATAAATACAATATCTGGAAGAGATGCTGTAGATACTGGAGGTAATTCGTTACTTTTTTTCTTTGTGAATTTAGACATATTCTCCTTTTTATTAATTTTTCTTAGGTTGTGCTTCAGATAACTTAAGTGGAAATAATTTTTGTATTTCTTTCAATTTATCCTGAGCATCACCTTGATTTCCTAAATAAGTCCCAGCATCAATCTCTTTTTTAACGTCAGTGAAATCCCAACCATATAACCTTTGTGACTCTCTATTTCTCAAAAAGTTATAGGCAGCAACAAGTTCATTTTGGACCGAAATATACATCTTGTAAGAAGTTAATCTATCATTTTGAACCGAAATAACTGCTTTTTCAGGATTATCAGATGAAGTTATTAATCTTTTACCCTTACAATAATCACAATATTCTATAGAATTTGATAAAGCTCCTCCGTTATCTAAAAACTCAATAGCATTTTCTCTCAGATCTTCTAATTCCATGGGAGAATCGTTTACTAAAAGCTGGTCATTTTTATTAACCAATACTATAAATAGATTTTTTTCTTTAATCTTCGGAGGTTCAATCTCAGATTTATCTATAGGAGGCAATTGTCTCGCAATTCCGTTATCCTTTTCTAATGTAGTGGTTACAAGAAAAAAGATAAGTAAAAGGAATGCTATGTCTGCCATAGAACCTGCATTTACTTCTGGTGCTGATCTTCTTGCCATTTTACTTTGCTTTTTTAAATCCGCTAACAATCATAGAACCTATAGCAACAAATGCTAGAATGTAAAAAGTGTATAGTCCAGCTCCAATCCATTTTGAGTTAGATTCAGAGAGTAATTCACCGTTAGCAAGTGTTAGTTGATTACTGTCTGCTAAACCGTAAGATAAAGCTACTATTACAACAAAAGCTCCTAAAGTTATTAAGGTATTTTTTATATTTCCAGACATCAATCCTTTCAGTCCAAAAACAACAACAGATATTAAAACCAATGCAAAAATAACATAGGCAGTATATAAAAATCCATCGATACCCGAACCTGTTTCTTTAATTACATCATCACCTTTCATTATAATCATACCTAGTATTGCAACTCCAATAAAACTAAGAATTAATCCAACAATTTTAATTATTTTATGTAAACCCATTGCGTTAGGATATTAAATTATTATTTGTTTTTGTGTTCTACTAGCATGTCGATTAATGTTATGGAAGCATCTTCCATACTATTAACTATACTATCAATCTTAGCGATAATGTAATTATAGAATATCTGAAGTATAATCGCAACGATTAAACCAAATACAGTTGTCAATAATGCAATTTTTATACCTCCTGCTACCAGAGAAGGATTCATATCCCCTGCAGCTTGAATTTTATCAAATGCATCAATCATTCCAATTACTGTTCCCATAAAACCAAGCATAGGTGCTATGGCAATAAATAAAGAAATCCATGAAACATTTTTTTCTAGTTGACCCATTTGAACTCCACCATAGGCAACTACTGCTTTTTCAGCAGCATCTACTCCTTCGTCTGCGCGATCTAATCCTTGATAATAAATGGAAGCAACAGGTCCTTTTGTATTTCTGCATACTTCTTTGGCACTGTCGACACCACCGCTTTTTAGAGCTTCTTCAACGCTATCCGCTAATTTTTTTGTATTTGTAGTGGCTAAGTTTAAGTAAATAATTCTTTCAATTGCAAATGCTAATCCTAAGATTAAACACAAAAGAACAATTCCCATAAATCCGGGGCCACCCTCTACAAAACGTTCTTTTAATTCTTGATGAAATCCTTTTTCTTGTGTTTCCGTTCCACTATCATCTTGAGTTATCGAGATTGTTGTTGTCGCCATTAAAAGTTGGACATTAATAGGCATCGTTTGAACGTTTGCTGCTTTTGAGCTTGTTGTTCCTGCAAAAACCAGAGCGGTAATTGCCAAAATAGAAAATAATTTTTTCATTGTTATTGACTTAAGTTTTGTTTTAATTTTTAAAGATTTTAAAGATATAAAAAAATAGTTAATCTCCAAGTATATTACGTTATTATGAAATGCTTTAATTTACTTGGATAATTAAAACATTTTGTTGCAGAGAGGAAGGGATTCGAACCCTCGATACGCTTTTGGCGTATACACACTTTCCAGGCGTGCGCCTTCGACCACTCGGCCACCTCTCTATTTTTTCCTACTAAAAAGAACACCCCGCCAAATGGGTTGCCAAATAACAAAAAAAAAATAGTATGCTAAAATTTTTAGCAGTAAAATTTTACTTCATTTCTCCTCTTAATGAGGTTTCAAATTTAGTTTTGAAGTTATTAGCTGGAATGTTCTGCCCTAACATTAGCATTAATTTAGTTACAGCCGCTTCAGTTGATATATCTTTTCCTGATATGATACCAATATTTCGATAAATTACATTAGTGCTGTAAATATTCATATCCACACTGCCTCCAGCACATTGCGTGACATTTACAACAGGTATTTTTTTATCTATTATTGTTTTTAGGGCTTTTAAAAACCATTTTTCATTTGTTATGTTACCACTTCCATAAGTCTCAAAAATCATGCCCTTTAAATTTGGTGTGGAAAAAAGATGATTTATCGTTTCTTTATTGATACCTGGAAATAGCTTTACTAATAGTATATTAGGTTCAAAAATTTTATGCACTACTAACTTCTTGTTTTTTTTCGCTGTTAACAATGATTGGTAATTAATAGATAAATTAACTCCACTAATTATAAGAGGTGGATAATTAGGAGAGTCAAAGGCTTCAAAATGTTCTGCGTTGATTTTAGTAGTTCGGTTTGCTCTATATAGCTTATATTCAAAATACAATCCTACTTCTTGAACCACAGGCTGATTATTTTCGACCAAAGATGCTATTTGAATAGAAGTAATTAAATTCTCTTTTGCATCAGTTCTTAAATCACCTATAGGGAGCTGTGATCCGGTAAATATAACTGGCTTAGACAAGTTTTCTAACATAAAACTAAGTGCTGAAGCGGTGTAAGACATGGTATCGCTTCCGTGTAAAATGACAAAGCCATCATAATTTTTATAATTATCTTCAATAATAGTCCCGATTTCAATCCAATTAGAAGGTTTCATATTGGAGCTATCAATGGGGTTTGAAAAACTTTTGGATGAAATATTACAGTCCAATAGATTTAATTCAGGAATGCTTTCTAACAAGTCATTAAAATTAAAGTTTTCTAGAGCTCCCGTCTCTGAATCTTTGATCATACCAATAGTCCCTCCGGTATAGATAAGAAGTATGTTAGGTATCTTTTTCATTCATAATTTTTTATATCCCAAAAACATCCTTTGAGTTTTGTGTGGTGATTAATGAAATTTCTTCCTCGCTTAATTGGTATATTTCAGCTAATTTTTTACATATAAGAGGCAGATAACTGCTCTCATTTCTTTTTCCACGATAAGGAACAGGCGAAAGATAAGGCGAGTCTGTTTCTAGTACAATATTTTTTATATCAATTTTATTTAAAAAAGTATCAATTTTACTGTTTTTAAAAGTCACTACACCTCCGATTCCAAGTTTCATATTAAATGATATTGCTTTATTTGCTTGTTCTTCGGTTCCAGTAAAGCAATGAAAAATTCCAAATAAATCGTCATCATTTTCTGATTCTAAAATTTTGAATATTTCATCAAATGCATCTCTGCAATGAATTACAATTGGTAACTTATACTTTTTAGCGAGTTGAATTTGTATTTTAAATGCTTTTTTTTGGTTCTCTAAGTTACTTTTATCCCAATACAAGTCTATTCCAATCTCGCCAACTGCAAAAAAATGTCTTTTTGAAAATTCTCTTTTTACGTGTTCTAATTCTTGTTCAAAGTTCGACTTAACGGAAGTTGGATGTAAACCCATCATCAAAAAAACATTATCTGGATATTGTTTTTCAAGAGAGTACATAGCCTCTGTAGTTGCTGAATCAATAGCAGGTATAAATAATCTTTTAACACCTGAATCAAAAGCTCTTTGCATCACTAATGAAAGGTCTTCATTAAAATGATCGCTATATAAATGCGTATGTGTATCTGTTAACATTATTTGCAAAATTACAAGATTGATTTTAATGATAAATCATATGTTCATTATATTTACTAAAAAAAATTGATTCAACTTCGAAATTTTCTAGAACAAAAAGGGTATTACCGTATTATTCTAAAAAGAATAACATCTGGACATTATACTTTTAAAGCAAAAATAAATAATGTTTCTGGTGTTTTTATTTTAGATACCGGAGCTTCTAACAGTTGTATTGATTTTACTTATGATTCGTACTTTAATTTAAAGAAGGAAGACAGTAAAATTAAAGCAGCAGGAGCTGGCGCTTTAAATATGGAAACTGCGCTTGCAAAAAATAATTTATTACTAATTGAAAAATGGAAGTTAAAAAAATTAGATTTTATTCTTATGGATCTTTCACATGTAAATGAAGCGCTCAAAGAGGTTGATGAGTTGTCAGTTCATGGAATTATTGGCGCTGATTTTTTAAAACAAACTAGAGCAATAATTGACTATGGGAGAAATTGTTTTTACGTTATTTAATATTTAATAAGGCTATATACTAAAAATTAGTTACCTTTAATTATCCCAAAAAACTTAACTAATTTTGAAAAAACTCCTAGCACTAATTTTGTGCGTTTTATTATTTTCTTCCCCTGTTGTATCACAGTCTATAAAACACTATAGATCTATTTTAGATACTACACAAAATATTTCATTAAAACTGATAGCTCTAGATTCAATAATTGCAAAATCTAGATTAATTGATGTCGAAACTTTTATTGCATTCAGTGAGCAATATATAGAAATTTCAATTGAAAGTAATCGTATAGAGAACGCTGCAAAAAAAGCAATGAATCTACAGTATGTATTAACTGATAAAAAAAATAATCCAAGTAAAGCCATTGCTATAATTGACCAAGTATTAGCTCATAAAACTAATTTAAAAGACAGTTTTTTATTGGGTGGTCTTCATTTAAAAAGAGGTGGTGCTAATTATAGAATAAATTTTGAAGAAGCAATTAAAGATTATACAAATGCTTTGAAAAGTTTTAGTAAAAAAGATTCCATATATGTTGCTGACGCTTATCTTTTTAGGGGACAAGCATATTCGAGTATAGGTAAGTTTTTTCTTGCTGGCGAAAATTATAATAAAGCTTATAATTATTTCAAAAGTTTGAAAGATTATGAATATATGCAATACTCTCTTCAAGGGAATATCACCATGTATAGCATGAACGGGTTTTTTGATAAAGCAAAAAAAGAGAGAGATAAATTGTGTTTAATTCTTGAAGATTTGGGTTTAAAAGAACAACTTTTAATGCCTTATTATAATCAAGCTTTAGATTTTAAAAAACAGAACAACAAAAAAGATGAATTCATTTATTTAAAAAAAGCTGATAGTTTATTGAAACAAATAAATGACTTTAATAATTATGAGTATGTAATTGTTCATAGTGGCTTAGCTAACTATTATTCTGACAATTATGAACTCGAAAAGGCAAAATATGAAATCCTTTTATTAGACTCCAAAAAAGATGAGATTATCGGGGATTTATTAGCAGAAACATATTATTATTCTTCTAAAGTAAATTATAATAATAAAATAAAAAACTACCAAATAGCATTAAAATTTGCATTAAAAAAACTTAAAATCGCCAAAGAATTAAATCATAAAGAAGACTTGATGAATGCTCATTTATTATTGTCTGAAGTTTATTATAACCTAAATGATTATTCAAAAAGTTTAACGAATAAAAACATATATCAAAGTATAAAAGATTCTATTTTTAATCAAAATTCAGCAAATACCTTAGCTTATTTTCAAACCTTATACGAGACCGAAAAAAAAGAGAGAGAATTAATAGAACAAAACGCAGATATACAATTATTGGAAAAAGATAACAAAAGCTTCAAACAATTATCCTCTTCAATAATTATTGCTTTAGTTTTATTATTTGGCATTATTATACTTTACAAAAATCAAAGGGAATTAAAAAAATTTAAAATCCTTCATGAGAATTTTAGTCAGAAGTTATTACAATCTCAAGAAAACGAACGAGTAAGAATTTCTAAAGATTTACACGATGATTTAGGTCAAAAATTATTAGTTATTAAAAATCAACTCGTAAGTACTGGAAATCAAAAAACTTTGAGATTAGTCGAAAGTACAATCAACGAGGTAAGATCAATTTCAAGAGATCTTTACCCATTTCAATTACAAGAATTAGGAATTACAAAAGCAATTGAATCTACCCTAACAATGGTAGATGAAAATTGCGAATTATTTATAACCTCAGAAATAGATAATATTGATGATATTTTTGAGAAAAATGAAGAAGTTAATATTTTCAGAATAATACAAGAGAGTATGAGTAATATAGTAAAGCATGCGAAAGCGCAAGCAAGTAGAATATCAATATCTAAACTTGAGGATCGTATTATTGTCTCTATCGAAGATAACGGAGTTGGTTATGATTTTTACGAAAAATATAAACAGACAGATTCGTTAGGGCTCAAAACAATGTTAGAAAGAACAAAGTTTTTAAAGGGTCAAATGAAGGTTCAATCGAAAGTTGGTAATGGCACTCTAATTAAATACACGTTTCCTATAGCATGAAAACTAAAAAAATTATAACCGCAGATGATCATCCATTATTGCTGAAAGGGTTAAATAACTTTTTAATAGAAAAAAATTATAATATTATTGATAGCGGTGCCAACGGAAAAGAAGCTTTAGAATTAATTGTAAAGTTAAAACCTGATATTGCTATTTTAGATATTCAAATGCCCTATATGACAGGACTGGAGGTTGCTAAAGAGTGTAAAATTAATAATATTAAAACAAAAATCATACTTATAACTTTTCATAAAGAAAAAATGCTATTTCAAAAAGCTAATGAACTTAATATTTTTGGATATATATTGAAAGAATTTGCAATAGAAGAAATAGAAAATTGTATTAAATCAGTTAGTAATGATGTGCCTTATTTTAGCCCTAGAATAAAAGATTTATTAGGAATTAACCCCTACAAAGATTCATACTTAGATCTCTTAACTCCGTCAGAAAAAAAAATTTTAAAATTAATAGCTAAAGATAAAACGAATAAAGATATTGCATCTTTATTGTTTATTTCTCATCGAACTGTCGAAAAACACAGAAGCAATATTATACAGAAACTAAAATTAGAACCTAAAACAAACAGCCTTTTAATTTGGGCAAAAGACAACATTTATAAGCTTCTGTAAAATAAGAGTTAACTCTTATTTTTCTGACCTGATATTGTCAAGAATTTTACAATGTTTGATACCACTAATTCAACCAAAAAAAACTATAATTCTAGAGCTTTTTTAATTTCATTATTCATCAATAATTCTGTTGGGTTTTCTAAAGCTTCTTTTACAGCTACCAAAAATCCTACAGACTCTCTTCCATCAATGATTCTATGATCGTATGATAAAGCTACATACATTATTGGACGAATTTCAACTTTACCATCAATTGCAACCGGTCTCTCAACAATATTATGCATTCCTAAAATACCGCTTTGTGGCGGGTTGATAATTGGAGTAGATAACATAGATCCAAAAACACCTCCGTTAGTAATTGTAAAAGTCCCTCCTGTCATATCATCAACGGTAATACTTCCTTCCCTAGCTAGGATCGCTAAACGTTTAACTTCAGATTCAACCCCCCTAAATGATAGATTTTCTGCATTTCTAATTACAGGCACCATTAATCCCTTTGGACCAGAGACTGCTATTGAAATATCTTTAAAATCATGCTTTATTTGAAAGTCTCCATCAATCATTGAGTTGACATCGGGATAAAGTTCTAAAGCCCTGACTACAGCCAACGTGAAAAATGACATAAAACCTAATCCAACACCATGTTTATTTTTAAATTCTTCTTTATATTTTTTTCTGAGTGCGAATATTGGTGACATATCTACCTCATTAAAGGTAGTTAACATTGCGGTCTCGTTTTTAACAGTTACTAATCTTTCAGCTACTTTACGTCGTAGCATCGATAATTTTTTACGACTGGTCTCTGTTAATCTATCTCCTTTTGTCCCCATCGATGGAGTAGCTTTCACAGCGTCATCTTTAGTGATCCTACCATCTTTTCCTGTTCCTTTTATCATTGAAGGAAGCATGTTTTTTTCAGCTAATATTTTTTTAGCAGCAGGAGATGCTGTTCCGGTAGCATAGGTTTCTTTTTTAGTTTCTTGCTTTTCAGGTTGTGACTCATTTTCGGTGGGAAGAACATTTTTTTCAGACGCTTCATTAATTCCTTCTGGCTTCTGAGCATCCGTATCAATTAAACAAACAACAGCACCAACAGCAACAGCATCACCCTCTTCAGCTTTAAGTGTTATTATTCCACTAGCTTCAGCTGGTAACTCTAAAGTTGCTTTATCACTGTCAACCTCAGCAATTGCCTGATCTTTTTCTACCCAATCACCATCAGATACTAACCATTCTGCGATTTCTACTTCTGTAATTGATTCTCCTGGTGAAGGAACTTTCATCTCTAAACTCATAATATTTTTCTCTTATTAAGTATTGGATATTTTTTTATTGTCAAAAACACTATTAATTACGGCGTCATGCCTTAATTTAAATCTAGTTGGACTCCCCGATGCAGGGGTGGCGTAAATTTTTCGACTACATATTCTAAAATATTTTGCCTCATCAAAATGTAATAATATGTGTGTATAGGCTCCCATATTTTTTGGTTCTTCTTGAGCCCAAACTAGATCATCTGCATTTTTATATTTTTTAATAATGGATTGTAATTCGTTACCGGGTAAAGGAAACAACTGTTCGACTCTAATCAAAGCTACATCTTCTCTTTTTAATTGTTCTTTCTTTTCTAATAAATCGTAATAAAACTTACCAGTAACAAACACTACTGTTTTAATTTTTTTAATTTCTGCAGCTGTATCATCAATTACCATTTGGAAACTACCATTTGCAAATTCTTCTTTTGTGGAAACAACCTTTGGATGCCTTAATAAACTTTTTGGCGTAAAAATTATTAGAGGTTTACGATAGTTCACTTTCATTTGTCTTCTTAGAAGGTGAAATAAATTTGCTGGAGTTGTACAATCCGCAACAAACATATTGTCTTTTGCACAAAGCTGAAGATATCTTTCCATTCTTGCTGATGAATGTTCAGCTCCTTGTCCTTCGTAGCCATGAGGTAACAACATTACCAATCCATTTTGTAAATCCCATTTATCCTCAGCAGCCGATATATATTGATCGATCATTATTTGAGCCCCATTGCTAAAATCACCAAATTGAGCTTCCCAAATTGTTAATGTATTTGGACTTGCCATGGCGTATCCATAGTCGAACCCTACAACACCATATTCAGAGAGTAACGAGTTATAAATATAAAAATCTCCTTGATCACCTTTTAAATTATTGAGCAAAACTATTTCTTCTTCACTATCTTCAACTTTTACAACAGCATGTCGGTGTGAAAAAGTCCCTCTTTCTACATCTTGTCCACTTATTCTGACGTGGTAACCTTCTTTTAAAAGTGTCCCATAAGCAAGGGTTTCGGCCATCGCCCAATCTAGGGCATTGGTATCAAAATACATTTTATGCCGAGCTGTAATAAGTCTTTCAATTTTTCTTAAAAACTTTTTGTCAGAAGGTAATTTAGAAATTGTTTCTGCAATCTCTGTAAGCTGATCTAATGGAAAAGTTGTATCAACTGGTTGCATCATTTTCTTTTCTTGTGCATGATGAAATCCTTTCCACTCATCTTTCATTATTGCAGTAATAACTGCTTTGTTCTCCTTACGAGAATCTTCTAGATCTTCATTCAATTTATTTTTATACTCCGCTTCAAGTGTTTTAATATGTCCAACTTCAATTACCCCTTCTTTTTTTAGTTTATCAGCATAAATATCTCTTGAATTTAAATGTTTAGAGATTGCTTTGTACAACTTAGGTTGGGTAAATCGGGGCTCATCTCCCTCATTGTGCCCATATTTTCTATAGCCTAATAAGTCAATAAATACGTCTTTTCCAAACTTCATTCTGTACTCTAAAGCGAATGTTGTAGCATGGACTACTGCTTCTGCATCATCTGCATTTACGTGTAATACAGGAGATAAAGTAACTTTACCCACATCTGTACAATAGGTGGATGATCGAGCGTCTAAATAGTTGGTTGTAAATCCTATTTGATTGTTCACTACAATGTGAATGGTTCCGCCAGTTTTATATCCATCAAGAGAGGCCATCTGTACCAATTCATACACCAAACCTTGACCTGCAATTGCTGCATCTCCATGAACTATGATAGGTAAAACTTTTTCTATATTGTCTTTATAATGTTTGTCTTGTTTAGCTCTTACGATACCTTCAACAACTGCTCCGACTGTTTCTAAATGAGATGGATTAGGAGCAATATTTAAATTAATTTCATTACCATGATTTAATTTTCTTTTAGAAGTCCAACCTAGATGATATTTAACATCCCCATCAAAAATATCTTGTTCATAATCTTTACCATCAAATTCACTAAAGATATCTTTAGCACTCTTTCCAAATATATTGGTTAAGGTATTTAATCGCCCTCTGTGAGCCATCCCCATGACAAATTCCTTAACCCCCTTATCTGCTGCAGTTTTTATAAGAATATCTAATGCAGGAATTAAACTTTCACCGCCCTCAAGAGAAAATCTTTTTTGACCTACGTATTTAGTGTGAAGAAAACTTTCAAAAGAAACTGCATCGTTTAATTTTTTTAAAATAAATTTCTTTTGATCTAGCGAGTAATTGGGTTGATTGGAATTTACATGTAATTTTTCTTGAATCCACTTTCGTTCTTCAGGTTGACGAATATACATATATTCAACTCCAATTGAATTGCAGTAAATAGAATGTAAATTTTTAATAATATCTTCTAAAGACGCTTCTCCAATTCCAACAATTTCTCCAGCCTTAAAGACTGTTTTTAAATCAGACGTTGACAAGCCAAAATTTTCAAGATCCAATGTTGGAGAGTACGTTCTTCTATTTCTAACTGGATTTGTTTTTGTGAACAAGTGCCCTCTGGTACGGTAAGCATCAATTAATTTAATTACTTGAAATTCTTTATAAACATTAGCGCAAATAAGTTCCTCGTCTTTGACTAAACCCAACGATTCGTTTGAACCATTTTCAACACCAAAATCAAAACCTTGAAAAAAAGACCTCCAACTAGGCTCTACCTCGTCTGGAGTGTTTAAATACTTATCGTAAAGTTCTGCGATAATTGTTGGGTGGACCGCGTTAAGAAATGAATATTTATCCATAGTTGGATTTTAGTAATCTATATTGATTGAAAACGGTGCAAAAATACAATAATTACAATTAATTTATTCTTAATTTTTATATATTTAGACAGTTACAATACTAAATAATCTAATTATGAAAAAATATTTTACATTGATACTCTTGTTAATTTGTTTTTCTTGTTTTAATGGCTATGGGCAGGAAGAAATTAAAAACATGCAATCAAATTTTTGGAAACAAGTTCAAATTGGAGGAGGTATTGGCTTAAGTTTTAATAATAATTTTTTTAGCGGCTCGCTTTCACCAAGCGGCGTATACAGATTCAATGAGAGATTTGCGACAGGAGTTGGTTTAAGTGTTTCCTACAATAGTCAAAAATATGTTTATGAGTCGTATGTTTTTGGCACTAGTATTATCGGTTTATTTAATGTTATACCTCAATTACAAATATCTGCAGAATTTGAGCAATTATTCATAAATAGAAATTTTGAAGATACGATCATAGTGACTGGTTGCAATACTGCAAATTGTGACGAAAGTTACTGGTATCCTGGTTTGTATCTTGGGGCTGGATTCAGCTCAGGTCCTGTAACAATTGGTGTTCGTTTAGATGTACTTTACGATGATTATAAGAGTATTTATGGTAGTGCTTACAATCCATTTGTTAGAGTTTACTTTTAATCAGAATTTCAAATGAATTAGAGAATTGTATAGTTCTGTTGTCATATATTCCTAACTGATGGTGATTAAACTTTCCTCTTCATTAATTGATCACTAAAAGACCTTAATAAATTTTTATTGCTTTTACTGATGTTTAATTTTTCAATAATAGTATTTGCTTTTTGAGTAAAATTAGCAATCTCGTCTAGGGATTGTTTTGCAGCACCTGATTCTAGATATAATTTTTTTACATCAATAATTTTTTGAGATGGGTCCTCAGGAGTCTCAGAAAATAACTTCACTAACTTTTTTTTATCTTTTTCATTGCAATTTGAAAGTGCTGTTAAATAAAGATATGTTTTTTTATTTGAAATAATATCGCCTCCCACTTGTTTCCCAAAATTTTCGGGATCTCCAAAGCAATCCAGGTAATCATCTTGTAGTTGAAAAGCGATTCCTATATTTTTTCCAAACTCATAACTATTTTGTTTACATGCATCTGAAGCTTCAGCAACAATAGCTCCCATTTGCATTGCAGCTCCCAACAATACGGCTGTTTTGTACTCAATCATTTTTAGGTATTCAGTTATAGATACATCCATTCTAGTTTCAAAATCTACATCGTATTGCTGCCCCTCACATACTTGTAATGCAGTTTTACTAAAAAGTTTAGCTAATTCACTAAACATTACGGGTTCGTAATTTTCAAATAACTGATAGGCTAATATTAGCATTGCATCCCCAGATAAAATACCTGTATTTAAATCCCATTTTTTGTGAACTGTTTCTTTACCTCTTCTTAACGGAGCTTCATCCATAATATCATCATGAATTAAGGAGAAATTGTGAAACAACTCTAGCGCTAAGGCCGCAGGTAAGGCATTTTTATATTCTTTATTAAAAAAATCACAAGACATTAGCGTAAGAATCGGTCTTAGCCGCTTACCACCAAGAGAAACAATGTAACGTATCGGATTGTAAAGTTGCTTTGGTTCTTTTACAACTACTATTTCATCAAGATATTCTGTTAATGATTTAGTGTAATCTTCAATTCCTTTCATTATCAAATTTTAGACAAAAATACTATTCAAAATTTCAATTTAATGTTAAAAACTATAAAATCAATTTTCAATATTATTAAATTTATGTTAATACTTAGGAAACTTATTTTGTTTTAAAAGTTTCCTTAGTATTTTTGCAATCTAAAAGTTCAACAGTTTGAAAGAAAAAATCTTAAAAAAAGCAATCGATTTATTTATAAATTTTGGATTTAAAAGTGTGACTATGGACGATATAGCATCTGAAATGCACATTTCTAAAAAAACAATTTATTCACATTTCAATAATAAAACAAAATTGGTTGAAGCTGCAACATTTTGTGTATTTGAAACTATTTCAAACGAAATTAATTGCATTTGCGAACTTCAAAAAAATCCAATTGAAGAGTTATATGAAATAAAAAAATCTGTGATGCTTCATCTAAAAAACGAAAAAACTTCTCCCCACTATCAACTTTGTAAATACTATCCTGAAATCAATGAATCCCTGAAAAAAAAACAATTTGAGTTAATGCAAGCTTGTGTTGTTAATAATTTTGAAAGAGGAATTGAGATGGGTTTATACCGCACAAATCTAAACGAAGAGTTCGTTTCAAGAATTTATTTTTTAGGTATTACTGGAATAAAGGATGAAAATTTATTTCCAACAAACGTTTTTACAAAAACCAAAATCATGGATAATTTTCTCGAGTACCACCTAAGAGGAATTATTACTAAAGAAGGACTATACACTTTAAATACAATTATTAAAAATAATATAAATGAATAAAGTATTCATATTAATTAGTTTTTTCCTAATTACCACGACGAGCAAAGCACAGGAAAACAAGACCTATAAATTTACTTTGGAGCAAGCCATTAATTTTGCCTTGGACAGTAATTATACGGCGATTAATGCTCGTAAAGATATTGCTAAAGCAATTAAAAAGAAATGGGAAACAACAGCATCGGGGCTTCCCCAATTAAACGGGAACATCTCTTATCAAAACAATTTAAAACAACCTACTACCCTAATACCAGGAGAAATTACTGGAGGTGATTCTGGAACGTTTATTCCAGTAATCTTTGGCACAAAAGAGAATGCAAATATTGGCGTATCACTTAGTCAATTAATTTTTGACGGCAGCTACTTAGTAGGTTTACAGGCCGCTAAAACATTTTTAAATTACTCTCAAAATGCAGATGAAAAAACGCAACTAGAAGTTAGATTAGGGGTGATTAATGCGTATGGGAGTGTTTTACTCTCTGAAGAATTAATTGATATCATAGACTTAAATATAAAAAATTTACAAAACAACTTAAACGAAACTACAGCATATTACAAGAATGGATTTGTAGAGGAAGAAAGTGTTGAACAATTAGAGATCACGCTGCTTGATTTAGAAACACAACTAAAAAATTCCAAAAGGATGTTTGTAATCGCTCAACAAATGTTCAATTTAGCTTTGGGAATTGATGTTGAAAGCGATGTTATTATGTTAGATAATTTAGATTCATTAACCCAACAAAATATTCGCCTAGATTTTTTAGAAAAAAATATAAATATAGAAGACAATATTGATTTTAAAATTGCAACCAATTATAAAGATCAACGGTTGTTAGAATTAAAATTAGAAAAATCCTACTCGATACCAAATTTAGCTGCATTTGTTAACTATGGAACTCAAGCTAACAGTGATTCGTTTACTTTTTTAAGTAATAATCAAAAGTGGTATCAATCATCTTTACTTGGAATTAATATGAATATTCCTATCGTAAGCAGCGGTATGCGAAGTGCTAGAACTCAACAAGCAAGAATTGCACTAGAGCAAGCTGAAACAAACCTAAAAGAAACTTATCAAAATATTTTATTAGAGATTAATACTGCAAAAAATAATTATCGATTTGCTATTGAGGTATATAACAATAACAAAAAGAATTTAAATTTATCGGAACGTGTAGAGAAGAAAAACCAAATCAAGTTTCTAGAGGGTCTTGCTACGAGTTTTGATTTACGTAATGCTCAAATCCAGCTATACAACGCTCAGCAATCTTATTTTGAATCTATGCTGAGAGTGATAACAACTAAAGCAGATTTAGAAACGGTATTAAACACACCACAATTAAAAGAAATCAACTAAACATTATAAAAAAACCGTAATGAAAAATATAATTCTATTAATCACATTTACACTACTCATCACTTCTTGTGGAGGAGATTCAAAATCAGTAGAATCTATCATTGAAAGTAATGATTTAACAAAAATCAGAAAAAAAAGAGATGATCTAGCTGCTAAACAAAATGATTTAAATAACAACATTAAAATGATAGATGCTAAGATTAAAAGTTTAGATACTATCAAAAAATATCCATTGGTAACTGCATTTAAAGTTAAACAAAAACGCTTTGATCATTATCTTGAACTTCAAGGTAGTGTTGCAACAAAACAAAATTTAATTCTGTACCCTGAATTTTCTGGCTCATTATTAAAAATTCTAGTATTTGAAGGTCAAAATGTGTCGAAGGGTCAACTTCTGGCCTCTATTGATGATGGGGGGATGTCGCAACAAATTGCTCAAATGAAAGTTCAACTAAGTTTGGCTAAAACAACCTTTGAAAGACAAAAGCGTTTATGGGAACAAAAAATAGGAAGTGAAATTGAATTTTTACAAGCAAAAGCAACCTATGAGGGACAGCAAAATGCTGTAAACCAAATGCAATCTCAGTTAGAGAAAACCTCAATTAGAGCCCCTTTTTCGGGTGTTATTGATGATATTATTACCGAGGAAGGGACCGTTGTTGGCGCAGGTATATCACCAGTTTTCCGACTAGTAAACCTTGAAAAAATGTATATTGAAGCAGAAGTTCCTGAAGGATACCTGAGTAATATTACTTCAGGAAAAATGGCAGAAGTTTTCTTCCCAGTTTTAAATGAAAAATTAATTACAAAAGTGGATCAAGTAAGTAATTTTATTAATCCTGGTAATAGAACCTTCAAAATAAACATCAATATTCCTAACCAGGATAGACATATAAAGCCAAATCTCACAGCAAAAATTAAAATCAACGATTATACTAGTAAGGAAGCTGTATTGATACCACAAAGTATAATATCAGAAAACTCGTTAGGAGAACAATACATTTTTTTAGCACAAGACATTAATCCTGAAAATGAAGCAATTGCTAAAAAAATCATCATAAAAACAGGTAAAACGCAAGGAGATTTTGTAGAAATTCTAGAAGGGTTAGTTAGTAATGATGTAATTGTAAATGAAGGAGCTCGAAACGTAAAAGATGGACAAGACGTGAAAATTCTAAATACAGAAACTAATGAGTAAAAAGGAAAAAAATATTAATAAAGAATTTCGTTTATCCTCTTGGGCTATTAATAACAAAACTACCATTTATGTTATGATGGTCATTATTTTGTTGTCAGGGATTTCCGCTTATTTTAGCATGCCTAGAGAAAATTTTCCTGAAATTAAAGAAACCAAAATCTATATAAATTCAATTTATCCAGGAAATACCGCAGAAGATGTCGAAAAACTAATTACAACACCGTTGGAAGACGTTTTAAAAACCGTCAGTAATGTTGTGGAGATTACCTCAACATCACAAGAAGATGTCTCTATGATTATTGTTGAATTTGACGAAGACATAGAAGTTGAATTAGCGAAACAAAAAGTAAAAGATGAAATAGAAACAGAAATATCTGGTGAAGACTGGCCCACCTTTAACGGAGCTAAAGTAGATCCTAATGTGTTTGATTTAAGTATGTCCGAGGAGATGCCCATCTTAAATATAAATATTTCTGGAGATTATCCTGTAGAGAAACTAAAAGAATACGGCGAATATCTTGAAGATGAAATAGAGAATTTACCTGAGATTAAGCAAGTAGATATTCGTGGTGCACAAGAAAAAGAGGTAGAAGTTGCTGTAGATATTTATAAAATGATGGCTGCAAAAGTTAGTTTTCAAGATATCATTGGAGCTATAAACAACGGAAATGTCACCATGTCTGCTGGAAATTTTATTACAAGTGGGCAAAGAAGAACGATTCGAGTGTTAGGAGAGATTAATTCTCCAGCAGACCTAGAAAACTTTGTTGTTAAATCTGATAACAATAACCCCATTTATCTTAAAAACATAGCTTCTATAAAATTTAAAGAAAAAGAAAGGACTACCTATGCAAGAGAATTTGGTCAGCGAGTTGTAATGCTTGATGTAAAAAAACGAGCTGGAAAAAATATGGTGGCAGCAGCAGATAAAATTAAAGTGATTCTAGAAAAAGCAAAAGAAGAGGTATTCCCAAGTAATTTAAAACTTACTATTTCTAACGATCAATCTTCAAAAACAATTGGACAGGTTGATGATTTAGTTAACAATATAC
>ERZ1046568.422-NODE-422-length-35694-cov-48.563035_pt1 | contig 35694 bp, 26 predicted proteins | sample MGYA00383092_ERZ1046568 | MGnify/ENA primary metagenome ERZ1046568 (study PRJEB29581, sample SAMEA5548362) | metagenome | biome: marine; feature: coastal; material: water | depth 1 m | study: Short-term variability in the microbial, nano- and picoplankton... | reverse complement strand
CAGCTTCAGCTTCTATAGCACCATCTAAATAATGATCTAACAATAGTTTGTTATTTGGTATTTTACGTAGTAGATCTACTACATGTTCTACTAAATCTTCTTTGTTTATTACAATTTTCATTCCCTGACCTCCTAAAACATATGAAGGTCTAACCAATATTGGAAAATCTAATTCATCTGCTAAGGCAAGTGCTTCATCTGCTGATTCTGCAACCCCAAATTCTGGAAAAGGAATATTATTTTCTTTTAATAGAGTAGAAAAGCTACCTCTATCTTCTGCTAAATCTAGTGATTCAAAACTAGTACCAATTATTTTAACTCCATATTTGGTTAGTTTTTCAGCTAATTTAAGAGCTGTTTGGCCACCTAACTGAACAATGACTCCCTCGGGCTTCTCATGTCTGATAATGTCATAAATATGTTCCCAAAAAACAGGTTCAAAATACAATTTGTCGGCTGTATCAAAATCTGTAGAAACAGTTTCAGGATTACAGTTTATCATGATGGTTTCGTAGCCGCATTCTGCTGCTGCTAAAACTCCGTGAACACAACAATAATCAAACTCTATTCCTTGCCCAATTCTGTTAGGTCCTGATCCTAAAACAACAATTTTCTTTTTATCTGTTACTACACTTTCATTGTGAACGTATACCTCTCCGGAAGCTGTTTCAACAGCATTCTCAAAAGTAGAATAATAATACGGTGTTTTGGCTGTAAATTCTGCAGCACAAGTATCAACTAATTTATAGACTCTTTGAATATTAAGTTGGTCTCTTTTTTTATAGACTTGACTTTCTAAACAACCCAGCATGTGAGCTATCTGGCGATCTCCATATCCTTTTTGCTTAGCTTCTAACAATAGCTCTTTGTCTAAAGAATCTATGGTATAGGTAGCTATTTCTTTTTCAAGTTGAAATAACTCTTCGTACTGTTTAAGATACCACATATCAATTTTTGTGATATCATATATTTGACTCAAAGGAATCCCTAACGCTATAGCGTCATAAATTACAAAAACACGATCCCATGAAGCATTAGTTAACTTATCTATGATTTGATTATAATCCGTGTACCCTTTTCCATCAGCTCCTAAACCATTTCTTTTAATTTCAAGCGATTGTGTAGCTTTATGAAGTGCTTCTTGAAAAGATCTACCAATCCCCATCACCTCTCCAACTGCTTTCATTTGAAGACCTAGAGTTCTATCTGATCCTTCAAACTTATCAAAGTTCCAACGAGGTATTTTAACGATAACATAATCTAACGTAGGCTCAAATAATGCCGATGTAGACTTCGTAATTTGATTGTCTAACTCATCTAAAGTATAACCGATAGCTAGTTTTGTAGCTATTTTTGCAATTGGATATCCTGTAGCTTTACTGGCCAAAGCAGAGGAACGGGAAACACGAGGATTAATTTCTATAGCGATAATTTCCTCTTTTTCGTCAGGTGATACTGCAAACTGAACATTACATCCACCTTCAAAATCGCCAATACTTCGCATCATCTTAATAGACATGTCTCGCATTTTCTGAAAAGTTTTATCAGAAAGTGTCATCGCCGGAGCTACAGTAATGGAATCACCTGTATGAATACCCATTGGATCCATATTTTCTATGGAACAAATAATAACTACATTGTCATTCTTGTCTCTCAATAATTCTAATTCATACTCCTTCCAACCCATCATTGCCTTGTCTATCATGACCTCATGAATAGGAGAAATTTCGAGACCTCTTCGAAGTAATTTATCAAAATCTTCCTCCTCATATACAATAGCAGCACCAGCACCACCTAATGTGTATGAAGCTCTAATACATAAAGGAAAACCAAACTCTTGAGCTATCTCTTTTCCCTTTAAAAATGAGGTAGCTGTGGCTTGAGGTGCCATTCCAACCCCAATCTCACCCATTAATTCTCTAAACTTCTCTCGATCTTCGGTGATATTAATGGCATCTATATCTACACCAATTAATTTTACATCATGATCTTCCCATATTCCTTTCTCATCTGCCTCTATACATAAATTTAATGCAGTTTGACCTCCCATAGTTGGCAACACAGCATCTATTTGAGGATGTTCGTTTAGGATTTTTAAAATAGACTTCGTAGTCAGTGGCAATAAATACACATGATCAGCCATTGAGGGGTCTGTCATGATGGTTGCCGGATTAGAATTAATTAATATCGTTTCAATTCCATCTTCTCTCAAAGATCTCAGAGATTGTGATCCTGAATAATCAAACTCACAAGCTTGACCAATTACTATTGGACCTGAACCGATGATTAAAATAGATTTTAAATCTTCTCTTTTGGGCATGATTCTGTTTTAATGTTTTTTTTTGTTTTGTAAAAATACTTCGATAGATGGTATAAAAAAAGGTGTTACTTAAAAAAGCAACACCCATATTATTAACAATTGTTAATCATTATTTTTTTGGTCTAGATTCAGATGAAACAGAGATTTTTTTCCTTCCTTTTGCTCTTCTACGAGCTAATACCTTTCTACCATTAGCAGAGGCCATTCTTTCCATGAAACCATGTTTGTTTCTTCTCTTTCTTTTTGATGGCTGAAACGTTCTTTTCGGCATTGTATATATTTTTAAAAAGTATTCTTACTATTAGTTTGTTATTTAACGATATTCACCTCGTTAAAAGCGTGCGCAAATATACAACTGTTTTTATTTTTGACAAATACTAAGTCTAAAAAAATTAAAAATATTTATAATCCTTCCTATTAGGGATTTTTATTAAATGTTTTTTGATGTTTTTTGATGTTTTTGTTTGTGAGAAAATCAAGAGTTAGTACTTTTGCTCAAACCTAACAAAACATGAACAAAACCAAATACGTTTTCGTCACTGGAGGCGTAACCTCTTCGCTTGGAAAAGGAATCATAGCTGCATCTTTAGCAAAACTTCTACAAGCACGTGGATTTTCTGTTACCATTCAAAAGTTAGATCCCTATATAAACATAGATCCAGGAACTTTGAATCCATACGAACATGGTGAATGTTATGTTACAGATGATGGTGCTGAAACTGACCTAGATTTAGGACATTATGAGCGTTTTCTTAATATTCCTACATCACAGGCAAATAACGTTACTACCGGGAGAATTTATCAATCTGTTATTGATAAAGAAAGAAAAGGAGAGTTTTTAGGAAAAACCGTACAAGTAATTCCTCACATAACTGACGAAATAAAACACCGTGTGCAAATATTGGGGAATACTGGTGATTTTGATATTGTAATAACAGAAATTGGAGGAACTGTTGGAGATATTGAATCTTTACCATATGTAGAATCTGTTCGTCAATTACTATGGGAACTGGGTGAAGAAAATGCAATAGTTATTCATTTAACACTTATTCCTTATCTAGCTGCAGCTGGTGAGCTTAAAACAAAACCTACACAACATTCTGTAAAAACATTAATGCAGAGTGGTGTAAACCCTGATGTACTGGTTTGTAGAACTGAACATGAAATTTCTGACGATATAAAAAGGAAATTAGCATTATTTTGTAATGTAAAAAAAGAGGATGTAATTCAATCTCTAGACGCATCTACTATTTATGATGTTCCTAACTTAATGTTTGAAGAAGGCTTAGATACTGTTGTTCTCAAAAAACTAAAATTGAGTGAAGAAAAACAACCAATTTTAACCGTTTGGAATAATTTCTTAAAAAAATATAAAAATCCAACATCAACAGTTGAAGTTGGTCTTATTGGTAAATATGTAGAATTACAAGACTCATACAAATCTATTACTGAAGCATTAATTCATGCCAGCGCTTCCAATGAAACTAAAGTTACTATTCGCTGGATTCATTCGGAAGATCTAACTCCTGGAAACGTTTCTGAACATTTGAAGGGACTGAATGGAATTTTAGTTGCTCCTGGGTTTGGAGACCGAGGTATTGAAGGTAAAATAAAAGCGGTTCAATATGCAAGAGAGAATAATATTCCATTTTTTGGAATCTGTCTGGGTATGCAAATGGCAGTAATAGAGTACTCTAGAAATGTTTTAGGTTTGGCAGAAGCGAACTCTACAGAAATGAACGAACATACTTCTCATCCTGTAATTTGTTTAATGGAGGATCAAAAAGAAGTTACAAAAAAAGGTGGCACCATGCGATTGGGAGCTTGGGACTGCGAAATTTCGGAAGGATCTAATGTATTTAAAGCTTACAAAAAAACAATGATTAGCGAAAGACATAGACATCGCTATGAGTTTAACAATGAGTATTTAAAATTACTAAGCCCAAAAGGAATGCAAACTACTGGAGTAAATCCAAAAACAGGGTTGGTAGAAATTATTGAAATTCCTAATCATCCTTGGTTTGTAGGTGTTCAATACCACCCAGAATACAAGAGTACTGTTTTAAATCCACATCCTTTATTTGTTGATTTTGTTAAAGCTGCTCTTCAGCATTCTAAATAATGGAATACTGTTTGCATTATATAGGTATAATTAATTAAAACATTGATATTCCTCCTATGAGGAGTCATTTTATTACATTTGTCATCGCTTTCAAAATTTTTAGGGAGCAAAAATGACAACTTGACATTTTAAAATATATGGAAGAAAAAAAATTTGATGTTAATTCCTTTATAGGAATGATTCTTATAGGAGGTATTCTTTTTTGGTGGATGAGTTCTAACCAACCAGAAATTGATCAAAACACAAAAACTACCACAGAGCAAGTAACAGAAGTTCCAAAAAACGACACTAACTCAACAACAGGTACTATTCCTGTAATTGAAAGTGACTCTTTAAAACAAGCTAATTTACAAAACCAACTTGGTGCTTTTGCAAGCAGTGTTATTAATGGTAAAGAAGGAACAACCACTTTAGAAAATGAATTATTACTTCTAAAAATTAATAATAAAGGAGGGCAAATTACTGAAGCCGTTATTAAAGGTTATGAAACTCATGATTCATTACCTCTGCACATGATTAAAGACAATAATGCGAGCTTTAATATTAATTTTGGTACTACAGACAATAGAATTTTAAATACCAAAGACTTATTTTTTGAACCATCACTAACAAATAATGGTTCTTCTCAAGTTCTCTCTATGAAATTGAAAGTTTCAGATACTCAATTTTTAGAATACAGATATGAGATGACCGATGATTACATGGTAAACTTTGCTGTAAGATCTCAAGGATTAAGTACTGTAATAAATTCATCTAACACTATCAATTTAGATTGGTCTTTAAAAGGGTATCGTCACGAAAAAAGTTTGCGAACTGAAAATACGATGTACTCTTATTTTTATTACAAGTCTGATAATGAGGTAGACTATTTGGGTGTAGAGGATAATGATCTTGTAAATAATGTAGATTGGGTTTCCTACAAACAACATTTTTTCTCATCTATTTTAGTATCTGATACTCCTTTTAACAATGCAGCTATTGCCTCACAAGATTTAGTTAAAGATGAAGCAATAGATAGTGTATTTACAAAAAAATATAGCTTAAAAACTCCATTAGAATTAACAAACGGAGAATTGAATTACAATATGAAGTGGTACTATGGACCATCTGATTATAAGAAGTTATCTAACTATGAAGGAACAAATCTTAACGAAACAGCTGATTTAGGTTGGGGAATTTTCGGAACAATTAACCGATGGATATTTATACCCATTTTTGGAATGCTAGAAGGTTTTATGGGTAATTATGGTCTAATCATAATTTTAATGACCATCGTAGTTAGAATTATTATGTCTCCACTTGTATACAAATCGTATGTATCAAGTGCAAAAATGAAAGTTATCCGTCCAGAATTAAATGCATTAAATGAAAAATACCCTGGTAAAGAAAATGCGATGAAACGCCAACAGGAAACCATGGCGGTTCAGCGAAAAGCTGGAGTGAGCATGTTGTCTGGGTGTATACCTGCACTATTACAAATGCCTGTATTCTTTGCCTTATTTAAGTTTTTCCCTTCTAACATAGCATTAAGAGGTAAAAGTTTTTTGTGGGCTAATGATTTATCATCTTATGATACCGTTTTTAACTTACCCTTTAAGATTCCTTTTTATGGAGATCACGTAAGTTTATTTCCTATACTTGCTTCTATAGCAATTTTCTTTTACATGAAAATGAATCAGAGTCAGCAAATGAATATGCAAGCTCCAACTCAGGAAGGGATGCCAGATATGGGTAAAATGATGAAGTATATGATTTACTTCTCTCCCATTATGATGTTATTCTTCTTTAATAACTATGCTAGTAGCTTAAGTTTATACTATTTTGTTTCTAATCTACTAACCATTACTATTATGTTTGTGATTAAAAACTATGTGATTGATGAAGCTAAGATTCATGCTCAAATTGAAGAAAATAAAAAACGTCCTGAAAAGAAAAAGAGTAAGTTTAGACAACGTTTAGACGACGCAATGAAACAAGCTCAAGAACAACAAACAAAACAAAAAAGATAATTAATTTCTTATAATTATAAAACCTCCTCATATGTGAGGAGGTTTTTTTTGTAAAAAAAATTACTTTTTATATCGTAATTTTCCTGTTTCTATTTCTATTGCTGTTTTAGCAAGCATCGTAAAAATAAAAGCACCTAATGACCATATTCCTAGTGTTACCCCTATCTCAATTATTGTAGGTGTATACTCTGCTATTTTACCATATGGACCAGGTATAAAGCCAGGAACAATTAATCCAAAACCCTTTTCAATCCATATAGCTACAAATAAAATAAAGCAGGCAAAGAATAGAAATTTAAAATTATTTCTCAATTTATGAAATGTAAGAATAATTGTGGCTGTTACATTTAAAGTTATGGAAGTCCATATCCAAGGTAAAAGAGCTGTTTTTCCATTTAATCCAAAAAATAAATAGTAGGCACTTTCACTATGATGGGTTGGAGCATAAAACTCTTTAAATAATTCCGATATTAACATAATTAAATTTATTTGAGCCGCTACAGTAACTACTAATGCTAATTTTTTAATTGTTTTATCATCTATCTTAAAAGCTGTATTGGTTCTTATAATAGCTAAAATTATAATGATTAATGCAGGCCCAGCTGCAAAAGCTGATGCTAAAAATCGGGGGCCTAATAATGCGTTATTCCAAAAAGGTCTTGCTTGTAATCCCTGGTATAAAAATGCAGTTACTAAGTGAATGGCCACAGCCCAAAAAACAGAAAGCAAGGCTCCTGGAACATACACACTGGTTTTTGATTTTTTACCTTGATAATGCCTAAACAAAATATAAAAAGGAATTGAAATATTTAAAAACAAGTACCCATTTAACACAATTACATCCCAAGTAAGCATCGAATTTGGAAAATTAAATACTCCAATTCCTGGAATCATGTGCCAAAGAACAGAGGGTCCTCCCATATCCGCTACCACAAAAGCCAAACACATTATTAATGCTGCTACTGCCAGGCCTTCTCCAATTAAAACAGCTTGTTTAAAGTCTATATCTTTTAAAACATAAGTGGGCATTACCAACATTACTGCTGCTGCTGCCACTCCAACCAAAAATGTGAAATTTGAAATATACAAACCCCAACTAACTCTATCTGTCATTCCTGTAACGCTCAATCCTTCATCTAGTTGAAATGAATAACAATACATTCCTATTAGCATGAATAGGGTTAAAAAACCCATCCATAAGTGATACTTTTTTGACCCTCTTGTAATAACATCAAGACTATCTTTAATCAAACTCACAAAAACTTTAAGTCTTCTCATTATTTATATTTTTAATCCATGAAGTACCAGAACTTTGGCTCTGTTCCTAAATCTTCTTTTAGTCTAAATACTTTTTTATTTTCTAATACCCAACGAATGGTGCTATTTGGATCTAATAAGTTTCCAAATATCCTGGCTCCTGTAGGACAAGCTTCTACACAAGCTGGATTTTTCCCAGCTCTAGATCTTTGAACACAAAAAGTACATTTTTCCATCACTCCTTTTTTACGCATTCGATTTCCTAAATAATGCTGATTTTTATTAATTTGTTCTTCAGGCACCTCTGGTTTACTCCAATTAAATCGGCGTCCATCGTAGGGACAAGCTGCCATACAATATCTACATCCAACACACCAGTCATAATCAACAACTACCAAACCATCATCTTCCCTCCATGTAGCCTGCACTGGACAAACCTCTACACAAGGTGGGTTATCACAATGAAAACATTGAGTTCCCATATAAAAATGTCCTTCAGCCGGAACTTCATGATAATAGTTGTCATCAGACTCATTAAAATTAAATCCTTTTCCGTCTTTCATCTCATGAATCCTAATGTACTGCATTTGTGAATTTCTATCCTGATTATTCTCCTCTACACATGCATTTACACAATCCATATACCCTTGACATTTAGAAATATTGAAGGCATACCCATACAATACGTCTTTTTGCGCATCAACAGAAGACATGTTTAAAGTCTTTCCTGTTCTTAATTGATATGATCTAACTAACCTAGTAACAGTAGCCTCTTTTTCTTCATTTGACATTAATTTATAATTACCTTTAAACTGTTCTTCCCAATCTATTTGCGCCTTTTCTTTAGATTCATCGCTAGCTAAAGTGCTGCATGATGTGGATACTGCCCCTGCTCCTATTAACAAACTAGCTGTTAGTTTTTTAAATGCAGTTCTTCTATCCATTTTCACATCAAAAACTTGATCTATTCCATCCTTAGGTCTTTGTTCACCCACAGATGCATCAACAGCAGCGTTAAAAAAAACATTCTCATCTAGTTCTTCCTGGTTATGTGTTTTGCAACCTCCAGAAGTTTTTCCACATCCACAAGAAGTAGATGTTTTGTTTGAGTTGTTATTTAAATTTAAAGAAAACCATTTTTTATTTTTTTCACTCATGCCTGAATTATTTACGTTCCTTTGTTTTTTGAGAGTTATATCTTTCCGGCCATTTTTTTTCAAATGAAGGATTATGTGGGTTATGACAATTTACACAAGATAGTGATGCTCTTGGCGGAGCCCAACCTCCGATACGTTTTCCATGTGCTCCTCCTTTCCAATCATCAAACTGCTTTGTATGACATTGATTGCATAGATTATAACTTCTATTAAAATCTATACTTTTCCCTGTAATACTTTTTAATTCATCCATATTGTTTGAATTATGACAAGTTAGACAGTTCATCGTTTTTTCATTAGCATGTACAATTTTAATATCCCAATGTGCTTTTTTTAAGTCTTCGTCATTAATTTGTGACAATGGTTTTGAATGACATTCTGAACATTTAAATGACTTTAATTTGCCTTTGCGTTCAGGAATTAAAAAAGTATGACCATCTTCTGTTATCTTAATCATTTTATCGTCTCCTAAATAGGATTCAGAAGACAATGTTACCCCATGATAATTTTTACTTTTATTCTTTATTTTATCAATAATGCTATGATATTCTCCCTCCTCGTGTTTACAGGAAGTTAGAGCAACTACTAGGATTAAAAAAAAACTAAAAAATATATATCCTTGATTCTTATTATTCATTATTGCTTATTTTTCTGATAAAGATCCCAATGTCCCTCATCTCTTTATTGTTTATAACATGGCATTGCATACAATTAATTCTTTCTGGGTGAGAAACTCGGATTTCATTGGGAGCACTTGGACCTGAATGACAAGACAAACAATTTTCTCTCAATTGAATTTGATGAGGAATAATTGGAGGACTGCCTTTAAGAGCATTATTTATACCTGTCTCTGGTATCTCTACTCCTTTAAATCCTGTAGCTACAAATAAAGAATTTGTTTTTTGAGGAACATGACATTGTCTGCAGTTAATTTTTTCAGGGTGAGGTACCACAGGAGAATATGCCTTAAACTTTTCTACATAACCTCCATTTTGATGACATTTCAAACAGCTATTTTCACCCATATTTCTTTCATCATCTATCACATGGGGGATGATTGGGGGCGCTCCGTGAAAAGCTCTATTTTTATAATAAGATTCTAGGCTTCTTTGGTGGGTGTTATCTGAAGGCATATTTGCGTAATCAAGCGCAAATTTAGAACGTTCAAAAACTCCTATTTCAGAGGTTATAACCTCTACTTTTTTATTAGTATCAATTGGGATATATGCTTCTTCTTGCCCTTGATAATAACTGTAATTCCAAACAACTATAAAGCTTACAAACAAAATGACAAAAAATGAGATAATACCTAAACGCTTTCTCATAATTTTAAACTTTTTCTATTTGAACTGCACACTTTTTGTAATCAGGTTGTTTTGAAATTGGACAAAAAGCATCTAACGTAATATTGTTTATTAACATATTTTCATCAAAGAATGGAACAAATACTTGCATAGGAGCAGGAACTCCTCTACCGTTTACAGAAGCAGGAATAATTATCTCACCTCTTCTAGTTGTTAATTTCACTTTATCTCCCGTTTGTATTTGCATCCGTTTTGCATCGTTAGGATTAATTTCCACATAAGCTTCAGGCACCGCTTTATGTAATACTGGAATTCTCCTAGTCATAGATCCAGAGTGCCAATGTTCTATTACTCTACCTGTATTTAATAAAAATGGATATTCTGCATCTGGTTCTTCAGCAGCTGGTTCGTATGGTCGTTGCCAAATGACAGCTTTACCATCAGGCTTTCCATAAAAATGAAAATCTTTGCCATTATTACAAGCTGGGTCATATTTTGAATTAAAACGCCATTGGGTTGGCTTTCCGTCTACATAAGGCCATTGCATCCCTGGGTTTTCTTTCAAAACCTCTAATGGAGCCATATTATGCTTGCTATTATTGTGGTGTTTACGGTATTCTGAGTAAATTTCTTCGATATGTGTTTCTTCATTATAATAAAATTGTTTTTCAAAACCCATTCTTTTTGCTACCTCTACCAATTGCCAGGTATCACTAATTGCTTCTCCTGGAGGTTGAACCATTTGTTCAAAGTATTGAGTTCTTCGTTCAGAATTTCCATACATTCCTTCTCTTTCTACCCACATAGCAGATGGTAAAATAAGATCTGCAATATCGGTTGTTGGCGTTGGGTAAATATCTGATACAACAATAAAGTTTTCTTCTTTTTTAGCTCCATCTCGATAACGCTTTAATTTAGGCATGGTAACCATAGGATTGGTTACTTGAATCCACATAAATTTTATTTCACCTCTGTCTAGAGCTCTAAACATTTCTACGGTATGATAGGTGGGTTTTGATGGAATATTTTCTACTGGAACATCCCATATTTTTGCAGCAAATTCACGATCTTTTTTATTCATTACTACACCATGTGGAAGCTTATGGGTTAATGTACCAACCTCTCTTACTGTTCCACATGCTGAGGGCTGACCAGTTAATGAGAATGGACTATTTCCTGGTGTTGAAATTTTACCTGTTAATAAATGAATATTATACACTAAATTATTAATCCAAGTTCCCCTTGTATGTTGATTCATCCCCATACACCACAAAGACATTACCTTACTATTTGGATTTCCATAATGTGCAGCCATATATTTGATGTCTTTGGCTGATACACCTGAAATTTTTTCTACTTTTTCTGGAGAATAATCTTCTAAAAATAGTTTGTATTCTTCAAAGCTAATTTTTTGAGGATTATCTTTAAAAGAAAATTTATCCTCTAATCCGTAACCAATATTTGTTGATCCTTTACTAAAATTACAATGCTTTTCTACAAAAGAACGGTTTACCCATCCTTTTCTAATAATTTCATAACAAATAGCATTTGCGACAGCTATATCTGTTTGCGGTAAAAAAAGAATAGATTTATCTGCTGCCATACTAGTTCTTGTAGTTCTTGTAGCAAAGTCAATTATTTTTACACCCCGCTTCAAGCGTTGATCTAGTATTCTTGAGAATAATACTGGATGCATTTCAGCCATATTATTTCCCCAAAGTATAAAAACATCAGCATAATCAATATCTTCATAACAACCCATTGGCTCGTCAATCCCAAAAGAAGTCATAAATCCTGTTACGGCACTTGCCATACACAAACGCGCATTAGCTTCAACATTATTTGTACCTATACATCCTTTAAAAAGCTTAGATGCTACGTACCCATCTGGAATAGTCCACTGACCAGATCCATAAATAGAAACTGCATCTTTTCCATAAGTATTTATGGTTTCTTTCATTTTTGATGCTATTAGATCTAAAGCTTCCTTCATAGATATTTCTACATACGAATCTTTTTGTCTTAGTAAGGGTTTTGTTAAACGATCTTTCCCGTACATAGCCATTACAGAATGATATCCTTTAACACAACAAAGACCTTTATTTACTGATGAATTAGGATCCCCTTTAACTGCGACAGCTTTGCCATTTTCTACACCTACTAAAACTCCACATCCTACACCACAAAATCTACAGGGAGCTTTTTTCCAATCTAAATTTCCTCCTTTTGGTAATCCTCTTTCTTGCTCATTGGCAAAAAGTATTCCTGGAAATAAAGTTGCAGCTGTAGTCATAGCTGAAAGTATTGCCATTTTCTTTATAAAACTTCGTCTGTTTGTTGTAGAAGTGTACATATGTTATTTTATTTTATTTGTATTGAACCCTGAAACCATAGTTAAAAGTTTTAAGCTTTTGATGGTTTCTAATTTAGATTTTAAAACCTTTTCTTCATCCATAGTTTCTGTCTCAGTAACTACAATTAAAATATTTTCATTTTGAGCAGGTATTACCTCACAATGGCTTAGACAAGAAATAGCCTCAGAAAGTTCGTTTTTTTTACCAGAGTACGGATGAGCTAAATAGCTTTTTATAGGCATAGGGAATATTAATATAAGTTAAATACAAAGTAAGAAATTAATGAGTGGGATAGATATGATAAATGTCATGATTTAGTGATTACTTATACTAATTTTAATAAGTGGAGTAATTAAAATTTAATAACAGCTTTTTTCACAATAATTTCTTCTTATACAAATAACTTTAAATATATAAAACCAGTCAACCCCCTTAATTAGTGAAATTATTTACCCCCTATTTATGGGGAGTGATTAGGATTCTATTCTAGAAAATATATGTGAAGACATTAAAGGCTCATTAATTTATAATGATTTTAATTTTATATAAAAAAATAGAAAGACAAGTCATAAATTAAAGATAAAAACCATTAAATAGTTTCCTTTTCATGACTTTTGTCAGTATTTAAAAATCATTATTACATGAAATTTGCAGTACTAAATTAAATTAAAATGAAAATAAATACTCTCAAAATAGTAACACCTGAAGAAGCTGTATCTATTGTAAAATCTAATAACTCCATTTTTTTTCAAGGGGCTGCAATGACTCCTAATATATTGATAGATGCATTGTGCACGAGATATAAAGAATTAAAAAATATTAATATTATTCAAATTCATACCGATGGAGCTGCTAAATACATGGAAAAACCATTTAGTGATTCATTTAAATTAATCAGCTGTTTTGTTGGTGAAAATGTAAGAAGAGGGGTTAATACCAATAATGGTGACTATATTCCTATTTTCTTGAGTGAAATACATTTATTATTTAGAAGAAAGTTGTTTCCTTTAGATGTTGCTTTTATTCAAGTTTCCCCTCCTGATAAACATGGATATTGTTCATTGGGAACTTCTGTAGATATTACTTTACCGGCTATTCAAACAGCAAAAGTAGTTATCGCTCAAATTAATCCTAATATCCCAAGAACTCATGGAGATGGTATAATTCACAAGAATAATATAGATTATGCCGTAGAAGTGAATTGTCCAATACATGAATCTATTTCTGGAGTTCCTTCTGTCATAGAAAAAAAAATTGGAAAACATGTTGCAACTTTAATTGAGGATGGGGCAACGCTACAAATGGGAATTGGAAATATTCCTAATGCTGTCTTGCATAATTTAGATCAACACAAACGAATTGGCATACATACTGAAATGTTCTCTGACGGTATATTACCTTTAATTGAAAAAGGAGTTATCACCGGAGAAGAAAAAGTAATAAAAACTGGAAAAATTGTTACTTGTTTTGCTGTTGGTTCTAAGAAACTTTATGATTTTATTGATGATAATCCACTAATCCACTTCAAAGAAGCTGGATATACAAATGATACCTCTATCATTAAAATGAATCCAAAAGTTACTGCTATTAATAGCGCTATAGAAATTGATATAACAGGTCAAATTTGTGCAGACTCAATAGGAACCTATCAATATTCAGGTGTTGGAGGTCAAATGGATTTTATTAGAAGTGCATCATTATCTAGGGGAGGAAAGGCAATTTTTGCTATGCCATCAATAACAAATAAAGGAATTTCAAAAATAACCCCTTTTCTTAAGCAAGGTGCTAGTGTAACAACTACTAGAGCTCACGTGCACTATGTGGCAACAGAATATGGAGTTGTTAATTTATTTGGAAAAAGTTTAAAGCAAAGAGCAAAAGAATTGATATCTATTGCTCATCCGAGTGTTAGAGAAGAACTGGAAAGAGCATCTTATGAAAGGTTCCATTTATAAGATGAATGTACGAGATTGTAAAGAGGCTATTTATAAATATAAATAGCCTCTTCTTATTGCATCTAATTGTATGATTAGTTTATTAGGAAGCTTTCTCTAGCTTAATTGCCTTAGGATGAAGTATGTTGTTTTCTAGATGAATGTGCTTATGTAAATCTTGCTCAAACTCTTCAAGCTTATTATATAAAGCCTTAAAAGTATTACATGCCTCCTTTGGAGGTATATAATTGTTTGTCAATTTTGCTATTTCTTTAAAAATATTTCCCGCATTTTCATGCTCATTTTCTAACATCATAATTGGATTTTGAACAGTTCCAAAGTTAGAAGCTATTGTTTCTTTTCCTTTAGAATCAACTAATTTTTTTATGTAAGGAAATAAGACCTGTTCTTCTTTTTGAAGATGTAACAATAATTCATCAGCCACCTCATGAAAAAGATCATTAATTTTTACAACTTCCGTATAATGGTGCCCGTGTACTTTAGCAACTTTATTTGCGTATTGTGATATAATAGGTAAACTTTCCCTCACATATGAATGATGAACATTCTCTATATATATCATTAAAAAAACCAAATCCCACTTATCATAGTCTTCTATAATGTCGTTCACAACATCAACCTCTATAAGCTCCTTTTCAAGAACTTTCTGATCTACGTTCATTTTTTTACATACCTTTTCAATTGATACGCCTCCACCACAACAAAAATCTATACCATGTTTTTTAAAAACATGTGCTGTTTTTATATTTTCTGTCACGTAATCTGCAACTGTTTTTTCTTTTGATAGTTTCATTTTTACTACTTATTAAAATTATTAAACAATGATGGTTTAACTACTAGCATAATCCATCCCCAATTATTATTGTTATTATCTGAATTTCCTTTCAAAATTTCCATTCCATTTTTTGAAAATAATTGAGAATAACCAACTTTTAAAAAAATATTTTTTTGCAATTTATTAGCATATACAATATCTATCTCACTACCAAGAGTTTTCTTATTCGTACCTGATAAATTTGATTGCGCAGAAAAATCATGATAGACAAATGATACATTTGACTTTTTACTCAATTTAAAATTTGAGTTGATGTAAAAATCTTTTAAACCAACATTATCTTTATGATTTCCAACATAGAAATAATCCATTAACCCATTAAACTTGTGATTGGTTCCATAAAAAGGAGTGAATGCTTTATTGATTCCATCAGAAGGAACGCCATTATTGTTTCCACTAGAAATTTCAATTCCAAGTCCAACACTAGTTTTATTAGAAGCCTTGTAATTTAGATCGACACCAACCAGAGAAGCATTAATCTTATTGTTTGAAATATCGTTACCAAATTGATGATAAAAATTTCCTTTAAATTTTAGATTGTTTTTATTAAATTTAATGTGGGTTCCTAGAGTTTGACTGTATCTGGTTTCATTATTTTTTTGATTAGAAACATCAATATATTGTAATCCATTATTTAAAAGAAGGAAACTAGTTGAGAAATTACTCCAATCTTTGTGATACCAAAAATATTGAAAAGCCTTATACGTTTTTGGATTTGTTAGTGTTGTGCCAGTAAGTGATTCTTGATCTTGATTAAATGCAAATCCAAGATCAAACTTAGAGTTAAATTTACTGAACTGTATCAAGGCAATATCATGACTTCTTGCTTGTTGAGCCCAATCCACATTTCCAAAGATTCTACTATCATCATAAATGATTTCTTGACGGCCTAGTTTTATAGAAAATTCAGAGTCTAATTTAATTTTTGTCCAAGCTTGATGAATAGCTATTCCATTATTATCTGAAACATTTAATTGGGGCACATCACCCCAAACTCTTACATCTTGTAAACTTAAATAAAAATCAAGATTGTCTTTTTTGTAGTCTATATTTAATCTTGTTCTTTGAGATATATAGGCAGCTGGGTCTACATTATTTGGAAAAAGAGTTTTATAACCATGTCTGTATTCAAAACGAGGTCTTAATTCTGCATCAACTATTACTTGAGCAGAAGAATAAAAGAAAGAAAAAGCAAATAATAAAAATGATATATTTCGAATAAAACTCATATGTTTTGTTTCTGTATTCAACAAAACAAAATTCACATAATACCATCAACTAAAGAATGATATTTATCATAATATGAGTGTTTTTAGAAAATTTAATTAGCTTTCATATGCTTTAATCTTCCGTAATACATGATATACCCGTAACATATTAAAGTTAATATAAATGCTGTTTTAAATCCAAAATTATCAATCAAACTACCAAATACAAAAGGAATAATAGCGCCACCTACAATAGCCATGCACAATAAACCTGATGCTTGTGCTTTTAAATCTCCTAAACCTTCTAACGTAAGCGTAAAAATTGTTGGAAACATGATAGAATTAAACAATCCTACCGCTAAAATAGACCACATAGATAGTAATCCTTGTGTATTAATTGAGATGACAATCATAAGGATAGCTAGTAAAGCAAAAATACTCAACACCTTACCAGGTGGAATTATTTTTGTGAGATAAGCTCCAACAAAACGACCAATCATAGCACCTCCCCAGTAAAAAATAATAAAAATTCCAAGTAACGATTTTGGATCAGAATTTGAAAATGATTTATTAAATGTACTTGCGATGGTATTGGCTATATTCATCATCGTATCATTTTCAGCTACAAGTATAGCTAAATTCATATCATCAAAATAATTCACCAAAAAACTTCCAATAGCAACCTCTGCTCCAACATACACAAAAATCCCTAGAGCTCCCATCAGCATCAACTTATTTTTTAATAAGGATAAATACCCTCCTTTAGGACTCTCCTGCATTACTTTTGGTAATTTTATAAATGCAAAAACAACTGCCAATATTCCAATAAAAGTTGCTATGAGTAGAAATGGTGTTTGAACTGTTGCTGCCTCTGCTGCATAATAATCTACTTTTTCCAAAGTAGATAGTGCATTAATTTCTTCTGAAGTCTTCACAGAATCACTCAATAAAAATAAAGCGCCTACTACAGGTGCTATAGTTGTTCCTAAAGAATTAAAGGCCTGTGATAAATTTAATCTACTAGAGGCACCTTCCTCAGAACCTAGTAATGCTACATATGGATTAGCAGCTACTTGAAGTACTGTAATTCCTCCAGCTAACGTAAAATACCCAATTAAAAAAATAGTAAAGTTTCTATATTCTGCAGCTGGATAAAAAAGTAAACAGCCCAAAGCCATAATTATTAGACCTAAAACAATTCCTTTTCTGTATCCAATCCTAGACAAGATAGCTCCAGCAGGAACGGAAACCACAAAAAATGCTGTAAAAAATGCAAACTGAACTAAAACTGTTTTAGCATATGACATTTCAAAAACATCTTTTAATCTTGGCACTAAACTGTCTACCAATACAGTAATAAAACCCCAAAGAAAAAATAAGGTAGTTAAAAATATAAGTGCACTTTTGTATGATTTATTTGAAGACATAATTAAGCTTTATTATAATATGCTGATTTGTAATTTTTATTTTCTCCTTGTTTGTAAATATTATAACTAAACCATTCATGGATACAGTAAGCTCCTGTTTCTCCTTGTTTGTTAATAGCTATAAAACCTACTTGAAAATCTTTATAACGATCTCCTGATTTTTTCACCACTCTTCTTACGGCTTCTTCACAAGCTTCTTGCGGTGTTTTTCCCTGACGCATCAGTTCAACAATTAAAAAACTACCTACTGTTTTTAGCACCTCTTCTCCCATCCCTGTGGCGGTGGCACCTCCTACTTCATTATCTATAAATAAGCCCGAACCAATAATTGGAGAATCTCCTACTCTACCAGCCATTTTATAGGAAAGGCCACTTGTAGTGCAAGCACCCGAAATATCTCCGTTATGATCTATTGCTAACATCCCAATAGTGTCATGATTTTCTATGTTGATGATAGGTTTATAATCTGAGGTTTTTTTCCATTTTTTCCATGCTTTTTTTGAGGATTCAGTTAATAAGTTCTCTTTTTTAAAACCTAGATCATACCCAAAGTTTTCAGCACCCTCTCCAGCAAGAATTACATGAGGAGTTTCCTCCATAACTTTTCTAGCCAGAGAAATTACATGTGTAATGTTTTGAACACACATCACTGCACCATAATTTCCATCTTTATCCATAATGCAAGCATCTAAGGTCACATTTCCATCTCTATCTGGTAATCCACCTTTACCAACAGATGAATTATTAACATCTGCTTCCTCTATCATACACCCTTGTTCTACAGCATCTAAAGAAATTCCTCCATTATCTAAAACCTCCCACGCTTTGGCTGTTGCATTTGGCACATTCCATGTAGCAATTACTATGGGTTTTACACTAGTTGAATTCACATTGCTACTAGAGTTGTTTTTTTCTATGTCTGACTTGCATGCGACTACAGAAGCTGATGCTACGACGCCAATAGTAGACAAAGATGCTTTTTGAAGGAAATTTCTTCTTTTCATTTTTTACTATTTTATTTGAATTTCATCTACAAATATCCAGGCTTTACCATCAAAAGGGGCTCCCACATGCCATTTTGGGACGTCACCATAATTTTTTGCCATAACTTTTATATACCTAGCTTTTGTTGATTTAGAAAAATCAATGGTTTTAATTTTTATATCATCTGTATTTGTTGGTAAATTGAATTTAAAATTATGATATTTATTAAAATTCACCCCATCCGAAGAAGTAACTATTTTCAAATCTTTAGGTAGAAATATCCAAAATCGTTGATCTCTTAAAAATGATATTTTCACATTATTTATTTGCTTTACTTTACCTAAATCAACAACAGCATTTAAATCTGTATCATTGTAGCCTTGCCATGTACCTGTTCTATAATCCTCTGCCCCTAAAATACCATCAATAAGGGCATCATTCCCTCCAGCATTGTATTGATTTTCATAATCTGTGTATAACTTAATTTTTAAGTTGGGATTTTTTTTATAAAAATCAGTTGAGATAACAGCACTTTTTTCACCTTCTCTTTGAGCATATACAGATAGATTTATAAAATCATCGATAACAAAAGGCTTTGTATATTTTTTAAAACCTCCTTTATTACCTAGTCTAAAAAATATATCAGCCTCTTTTTCAACACTTGCTAATTCTACCACTGTACTACCCTTAAAAACAATATCTCCTTTTTTGATAAAAGGTGCAGGAATTATTTTATGATCTTTAATTTCTGTTGAAGGAATAAAATCATCACTTGTTCCCCAGTTTGTAGGACTATCTGTCATTTCAAAAACTAAATTCCCACCATTTACAATATCACTGTGTTTAAGATAAGAATACGGATAAGCCTTGTTATTAAGCTGCACATTTTTGATGTATTTATTTTCTAAAGAATTGTTTTTAGCCTCTACTGTAAATGAATTTCCATTTTCTAAATGAATGGTTGCTTTATCAAATAAAGGACTTCCAATAATATATTGATTAGATCCTGGAGTAACAGGATAAAAACCTAAGGAAGAAAAAATATACCAAGCACTCATTTGACCACAGTCCTCATTTCCAGAAATTCCATCAGGTGAGTTGGTGTATAATTCTGTTAAAATCTGACGTGTTTTTTCTTGGGTTTTATAGGGTTTGTTTACAAAATTATATAAATAGGCCATATGATGGCTAGGTTCGTTACCATGAGCATATTGCCCTATTAATCCTGTAATGTCTGCTTGTTCTCTACCAGAAGTTTTATCATTAGCAGTAAATAGGTTATCTAATTGTTTTTCTAACTGATCTTTACCTCCTAATAAATTCATAAAACCATTGATATCATGAGGAACATAAAAACTATATTGCCAAGAATTGGCCTCAGTATAATTGAAGTTTACTTCATAAGGGTCAAAGGGTGCAAACCAAGTATTTCTGAACCTTCCTCTCATAAACTTAGTTGTTGGATCAAATACATTTATATAGTTTTGAGATCGCTCTATAAAGGTTTTATAATCTTCTTGTTCACCCATAGAGTTGGCCATCTGAGCAATAGTCCAGTCATCATACGCATACTCTAGTGTTTTGGAAACCGATTCTGATTCTTTTTCTACTGGAATAAATCCAATATTTTTATAAGAATCTAGCCCTAGCTTGTCTCTAGTCGCAGAGTGTTTCATTGCTTTTAGAGCTTTCTTTACATCATAATTTCGAATTCCTTTAAGATAAGCATCTGCTATCACAGGAACTGCATGATACCCAATCATACAACCTGTATAATTAGCTGCCAAATCCCAAATAGGCATAATACCTCCTTCATCAAATTTTGCTAAAAAAGTATTAATAAAGTCATTAGTTCTCTCTTGTTCTATAATAGTATACAAAGGATGAGTTGCACGGTATGTATCCCATAGAGAAAAAACAGTGTAATACTTAAAATCGTTGGTTTCATGAATCTTTAAATCCATTCCTCGATATTTACCATCTACATCTTGATATAAATTTGGAGCAAGCATGCTATGATACATTGCAGTGTAAAAATTAACTTTATTGGTTTGGTTATTGTCTTCAACTACTATTTTATGTAATTGACTTTCCCAAGTTTGTTGTGCTTCTTTTTTAACCTCTTCAAAAGATTTATTTCCAATTTCTTGTTCTAAATTTTGTTTTGCGCCTATTTCATCTACTGCAGAAATACCAATTTTAACATAAACAGGTTCATTATTTGGATTAATAAACTCAAAACTTTCTTTAGTTGGTGATACCTTATTGTATCTTTCTGAATCTTTTATAGGATGTGAGAATTTTATATAATAAAAAAGAAACTGATTGGTTGCCCATGCTTTAGAATGTCTAAATCCTGTTATTTCCTTATCATTAACAATAGACATATTAGAATCATTCAATACATCTCTATGTTCTAAGTCTAAAATTAGTATTTGGTTTTTTGAAGAGGGATACTCATATTTATGAATACCACTTCTTCTAGAAACCGTTAATTCTACATCTATATTAGTATCTTCTAGGTGAACTTTATAATAGCCGGGCTGGGCAACTTCATTTTTATGAGAAAATTTAGATTTATATCCTTTCTCACCATTAGCACCATTATTTAAAATAGCTTGATTTGTTGGCATTAATAAAATATCACCATAATCAGATACACCAGTTCCGCTAAGATGTGTGTGAGAAAAACCATAAATTTCATCATCAGAATAATGATATCCAGAACAACCGTCCCACCCATCTAATCGAGTGTCTGGGCTTAACTGCATCATCCCAAACGGCATTGAAGCTCCGGGGTAGGTATGACCATGACCACCAGTACCGATAAAAGGATCTACATACTTGATTAAAGAATTTTCTTTATATTCAGGCTGATTATTACACGAACATAACATCAAAAAAAATACAAGAATATATATTTTATCTATATTAACTTTTTTAATATTCATTTTTAATTAGAATTTGGGTTTAATTTGTAAAAATCAAAAAAAAATACTTTTTAACTAATTAAATTAGACAAACAACTACTGAGTTTAGCCAAAGGTTAAAACATCTATAAATTAACAAAAATGATGCGATTTGATACTCATTCAAATAGATTGTTAACTTTACGAACACAATATACTAAATGAAAACACATCTTTATTTAAAGTTCTTAATAATTATACTATTAACAGGGTGTCGTCCTGAAATGGACGAAATAATTAAATCATCCATTATTCCGAAACCCTTATCTCAAAAAATTGAAACTGGGTACTTTATTTTTAATCATGATGTTGCAATTATTTCTGAACCAAAACTTTTGGAAGTATCAAACTATTTCGATTTATATCTGAAAGAGAATTACAATTTTGAGCTTTCAAATAATAATAGTTCCAAAAAAATTACTTTTAAAATTGATGATTCTATCAACAATGATGAAGGTTATGAGTTAGACGTCTCTAAAAATGACATTACCATAAAATCTAAATATGCTAAAGGTGCATTTTATGCAGTGCAGAGTTTACTTCAACTACTTCCCTTACCATCTAGTGCTAATACATTTAAAATAGCTTGTATTAACATTAAAGATGAACCACAATTTAAATACAGAGGAATGCATTTAGATGTAGGCCGTCATTTTTTTTCTGTAGATTTTATAAAAAAATACATAGACTTAATGGCTAGGCTTAAGATGAATACTTTTCATTGGCATTTAACCGAAGATCAAGGCTGGCGAATAGAAATAAAAAAATATCCAAAACTTCAAGAAATAGCAGCCTTTAGAAACGAAACCTTAATTGGTCATTACAATGACCAGCCACATCAATTTAATGGAAAACCCTATGGTGGATTTTATACTCAAGAACAAATAAAAGAGGTGGTTGCTTATGCAAAAACTAGACAAGTAACCATTATTCCAGAAATTGAAATGCCGGGGCATTCGCAAGCTGCCATTGCTGCCTATCCAGAATTAGGCTGTACTGGAAAACAAGTGGAAGTAGCTACCAAGTGGGGAGTTTTTGATGAAGTATATTGTCCAAAAGAAAGTACTTTTAAGTTTTTAGAAGATGTTATAGACGAAGTTGTGACATTATTTCCTGGAAAATATATTCATATTGGCGGAGATGAAGCCCCAAAAACCAATTGGAAAAATTGCGCTCACTGTCAAAAACTTATAAAAAAAGAGGGGTTGAAAGACGAACATGGCTTGCAAAGTTATTTTATTGCAAGGATGGAAAAATATATCAATACCAAGGGAAAACAAATTATTGGATGGGACGAAATTCTAGAAGGTGGTTTAGCACCTAATGCAACTGTGATGTCTTGGCGAGGAACTAGTGGTGCTGTTCAAGCAGCAAAAGAAGGACATGATGTTATTTTAACACCGGGTTCTCATTGTTATTTTGATCATTATCAATCGGAAAATGAAAATGAACCTCTAGCTATAGGTGGATTTTTACCTCTAGAAAAAGTATATCATTTTAATCCAATACCAGAGGGGTTAACTGATAAAGAAGCTACCTATGTATTGGGTGCACAAGGAAATGTATGGACAGAATATATGCAAACTGAAAAACAGGTAGAATACATGGCATTCCCAAGAGCAGTAGCTTTAAGTGAAGTGCTTTGGTCTTCACCTATACATAAAAATTATTCAGATTTTATTAATAGATTAGAGCACTATCAAAAACAACTTGACTTGCTAGACGTAAATTATGCCAACCACATCTATTCTGTAAAAGGTAAATTATCTCATTTAAATGATCGTATAACATATGAATTAAATACTACTTCCTCTAGCTACCCAATATACTATTCTACTGACAAATCATTTCCTTCAAAATTATATTCAACACCTATTACAGTAGATACATCTATGCATATTAAAGCAGTCGTTTTAAATTCAAAAAACACTGCATTAGGAGCTATTTTTCAACAAGAAATTAATTTACATAAAGGAGTAGGCGCTACAATAGCCATAGATAAAGAACCACACCCAGCATACAATGCTGGTGGAAAAGATGCTTTAATAAACGGTATTTCTGGAAATAACAAACGTTACGGAGATAGAGAATGGCTGGGTTTTTCGGGAGAAGATATTGTAATTACCATAGAATTTGACAGCCCAAAAAATATTAAAACGATCTCAACACGGTTCTATAATGGTAATGGTCAATGGATTTATGCACCCAACGAAATTGGTTTCAGTTTTTATCTAGAAGATGGAAAGACAATAAATGATATTAGCATCATAGAAGAAAAAAATAATTTGTTAGTAAATTACTCCTATGAATTGAAGTCTGCACCTGTTACAAAATTAGATATTATTGTAAAAAATTACGGTATAATTCCAGAAGGAAAACAAGGTGCAGGCCATAAAGCATGGACTTTTATTGATGAACTTATTATAGAATAATTATGATATTAGAAATTTGTGCAAACTCCTATCAATCTGCTGTTAATGCAAACATTGCTGGAGCACATCGCATAGAATTGTGTTCAGAAATCTCTGTTGGTGGAACTACTCCTTCATATGGGTTGCTGAAGAAAGTAATGGCAGATATTGACATTCCTGTTCATGTATTAATTAGACCTAGGAGTGGAAACTTTACCTACTCTGGTAAAGAATTTGACATCATGAAAGAAAACATACGTCTATGTAAAGACTTAGGTTGTGCTGGAATAGTATCTGGAGTTCTGCATGAAGACAATAGCATAGATATTAAAAGAACATCAGAATTAATTGAACTTTCTAAACCCATGTCTTTTACTTTTCATAGAGCTTTTGATGTGGTATCAAAACCAAAAGAAGCATTACTTCAATTACTAAATTTAGGGGTAGACCGTCTATTAACTTCTGGGCAACAAGAAAAAGCTGAAGATGGCATAGACTTATTAATTGAACTTCAAAAGCTGGCGAAAAATAAAATCACCATACTTCCCGGTAGTGGCATAAATTCAGAGAATTGCATTCACTTTAAAAATACTGGTTTTACCGAAATTCATAGCTCTGCATCTAAGATCATTTCTAGTAGCACCCATTCTTATTTTGGAAATACGCCGCAAATAGTTTCTGATATAAATAGCATTAAAAACATCTTAGATAGTATAGCTTAGACTATTTTTTTGAAAAGAATGTAGCTTCTAAAAAACCCAAACCATACCCCAAAAACTGTGTTAATGAAGTTATGATACTTAGAAGGCTCACTATTGGATTAAAATTATTACGAAAAGAAGCATCTAGAGCTATTAAAGAAAAGTACAACCCATATAATAGTATGGGATTATAGATTCCAAAAAATAAAAGTAAAATTGACAAGTCTAACCCTAATATAAAAACACTTGGAAACCAATACGTGAGTTTAGCAGTTGTTGGATACATTTTATTGAGTTTGGGTCTTGCAGTACCAAATGCATAGGTTTGATGGAAAAAACTTGAGATAGAATTTCTTCGCTTATGGTATACAAAAGCGTTGTCTATTAACTGAGTTTCTATACCATGATTCCATAAACGAAATGTAAGGTCTATATCTTCTCCTGCACGCATCTCTGAAAATCCATTAGTAGTCTCAAACGCTTTTTTTGAAAGCCCCATATTAAAACTGCGAGGTTGAAATTTCCCAACACTGCTCTTCTTTCCTCTAATACCTCCAGTGGTAAAAAAAGATGTCATGGAATAATTAATGGCTTTTTGTAGCACTGAAAAATTAGGATGAGCTGCATCCGGGCCACCAAAAGCATCTGTATATTTATGCTCTAATTGCTTAGCAATAGTTGCTAAATAGTGTTTTGGTAGAATTACATCAGAATCTAAAATAATAAAGTAGTTTCCTGTTGCTTTTTGCATTCCAAAATTTCTACTAGGTCCAGGTCCTGTATTTTCTTTCTCAAAATAGTGAATAGGCAACTCAGTTCTATATTTTTCTACAATTAAATCACTTTTTACAGAAGATCCGTCTTCAATAACAAAAACATCAAAAACCTCATCATATTCTTGAATAAGAATACTAGCCAATAATTCGTCTAATTCTTCTGGACGATTATACACTGGGATGATGATGGAAAAAACTGGTTTCACTGGCATTGCTATATTACAGAAAAGTTAATTTCTTGTCCGTTAATTTCAAATAAAACTGAATTGTACTTTGTTGTTTTAAATACTTCAACTTCATCTTCACTTATATTATAATCTATTTTAGTACTATATCTATTAGCATCACTAGAAAAATCTGACTCAATTCTGTTTTCATCAGAATCAAATTTTAGAGAAGCGTCTTTAGCAGAAAAAGTAAGCTTGCTTCCTTTTTTGGTTTTTACATTGGTGGCACTCACTAAAATAGTTCCTAGCATTAAAAAGCCCCCTAGCTCATTAATTACGATGTATAAATCTCCGTAGTCTGATACAGCATATTTAGCGATACCAACACTTTTAATATTTTCTTCTATGTGAAGATCTACTTCATTTCTTTCTAGAAGATGAAAACTACTTGAAGATGAAAACACCTTATCTATTTTCTTAAAAAAACCCATCTATTCAACTTAAGTTACAAGCGTAAAAATAGCATAAAAAAAACGCAAACCTTTCGGTTTGCATTTATAATAAGATAGTTAAAAAAATAAAATATTAACTATTCTTCAATAAATTTATCCATAACAGCATCACTAACTCCCATATTAGAAAAACCACCGTCATGAAATAAGTTCTGTAAGGTTACTTTTTTAGTTAGATCTGAGAATAATGAAATGGTATAATCTGCACATTCTAACGCAGTGGCATTTCCTAATGGAGACATCTTATCTGCATAAGCTAAAAATCCTTCAAACCCTTTTACACCACTACCTGCAGTAGTTGGTGTTGGAGACTGAGAAATGGTATTAACTCTTACCTTATGATCTCTACCAAAGAAATATCCAAAACTACGCGCTATACTCTCTAGATAGGCTTTGTTGTCTGCCATATCATTATAGTCTGGAAAAACACGTTGGGCTGCCATGTAGGTTAGGGCTACTACACTACCCCACTCGCTCATGGCCTCTTTGTTATATAAGACATTCATTACTTTATGAAAAGAAACCGCAGATACATCCCACCCTTTGGTAGTAAAATCATACTTAGGATCTGTATACAATTTACCTTTTCTTACGTTTACAGACATACCAATAGAATGCAATACAAAATCAATTTTACCACCTAAAATTTCCATAGATTGTTCAATTAAATTCTCTAAGTCTTCCATAGAAGTGGCATCTGCAGGAATAATTTGAGACCCTGTTTTTGCAGCTAAGTCTTTAATAGTTCCCATTCTCATGGCTATAGGTGCGTTTGTTAATACAAACTCTGCTCCTTCTTCATGAGCTCTTTCTGCTGTTTTCCAGGCAATGGAGTTTTCATCTAATGCACCAAAAATAATTCCCTTTTTTCCTTTTAATAAATTATAAGACATCTCTTAAATTGTTTGTTTTTTATTCGTGGGCAAATATAATCGTTTAATTTTTACCTTTCTATTTTTGAATACTCTAATTAGGCGTACTCCTAATTTACTAAAATGCAAAAAATCAACAATTAATTTAGCAACTCTTTAGCATGGGTTAGGGCACTGTCTGAAATATTTTTACCACTTAGCATTTCTGCAATCTCAACAATTCTCTCATCTTCAGACAATTGTTTTAAATTGGTAGTAGTGATATTATTTACTTCTTCTTTGTACACCTTGTAATGCTGATTTCCTTTAGCAGCTATTTGTGGTAAATGCGTAATAGTAATAACCTGCATTTTCTGACTCATCTGTGACATGATATGAGCCATTTTATTAGAAATTTCACCAGAAACACCACTATCTATTTCATCAAAAATAATAGTTGGCAATTGACTGTTTTCAGATAAAATCTTTTTGATAGCTAACATTAAACGAGATAATTCACCACCGGAAGCCACTTTTTTTAATTCTCCATATTGTCCTCCTTTATTAGCTAAAAATAAAAATTGCAACACATCTTTTCCGTTCTTATAGTAGTTTTCAGATAAGGTGTTTTGTATTTGAAAACGTGCGTTAGGCATTCCTAAATCTGCAAGTACATTCTCTAGTTGTTTGGATAATTTTGGAATAATTTTATTTCTAGCATCTGAGATTTTTAAAGCAATAATATCTAATTTATTAGCTATTTCTTCTACAATAGCTTCTTGCTCTGCAAGGAGTTGTTCTGAGTTTTCTACTCTACTTACTTTTTCAGATAACGTTGACTGAATGGACAGTAATTCAGATATAGAATTAACATAATGTTTTTTTTGTAGGTTATAGATCAATTGCAGACGATCGTTTAATTGATCTGCCTCAGATGGATTAAAGTCTACCGATTCATTGGCTGTTTCTATTTCCCCAATAATATCAACTAATTCAATTTTAACACTAGATATTCTGTCTGAAAGTTCTTGGTATTCTTTTGAATACATGGAAATTTTAGCTAGTTTTTGTTCTAGTGAATATAATAAGTTTTGAATACCAATAGTGTCATCAGTTGCTAGCTGAAGCGCTTCTGATAAATTTTGCTTAATTTCTTCTACATTATTAATTTTTTCTAACTTCTCCTCTAATAACTCTTGCTCATCCTCAATAAGTTTGGCTTCAAGAAATTCATTGTATAAATGAGTATTATAATCGTATTGAAGAGTAGCCTCTCTTTGAGCAAGTTGAATTTCCTCTAATCTCTTTTTTTCACTAATGTACTTTGCAAGCTCACTTTTATAAGAAGTTAAGTTACTATCATTACTAGCAACAGCATCTATTAATTGGAATTGAAATTGTTGGTCAGAGACTTGAAGGGTTTGGTGCTGAGAATGAACATCTATGAGTCTAGCCCTTAATAAAGTTAACACTGAAAGAGTTACGGGTGTGTCATTTACAAAAGCTCTAGATTTTCCTGAAGGAAGAATTTCTCTTCTTAAAATGGTATTGGGTTCATAATCTATATCTTCTGTTTCAAAAAAATCTTTTAAATTGTATTTATCTATGCCTACTACTGCCTCTACTACACACTTTTTAGTCGTGTTTTTTAGGGTAGATAATTCTGCTCTATTTCCTAAAACCAACCCAAGAGCTCCTAATAAAATTGACTTACCCGCTCCTGTTTCTCCTGTAATTATTGAAAGACCCGAAGAAAAATCAATGTGTAATTCATTGATTAAAGCATAATTTTTTATGGAAATAGATGATAACAATTTTAATACTTTTAAAAACTAAATGTAATTATTTTTTTGGGTAATACACCTCTTTACTATGAAGATTCGACTTTATTTTTTCTTTACTGTAGTACAATTCAAAAAACCTATCATTTGCCCAATCTTCATATAAATTTCTATAAAAATTACTGTTAGGGTTTCCAGATTGGCCTGGTGAGTTTGTTGCTACAGAATTATCCCAATCCTTTGTATCGATAACTACTCTAAAACTTGCTCCAGAAGACTGACGTAAGTTAGATCCAGAGGAACCGGGTGTGTAGGCATTTCCTCCTCTTGGATAGGTTTTAAAGCTTACCAACTTATAAATTGAATCATTCACTATATGTTCAAGTGGATGTTTTATCTTAATGTGTTTATACTCTTCTTGCCCGTAAAGCCAGTTACTTGTCTCAGTTCCAAACTTAGACTCTAGCTCTTTATTAGAAGTTATAAAAGTATTTTTTAAAAATTCATCACGTTCTTTTGGAGATAACTTGTTGATTCTCTCAATTATTTTAAATAGTTGAATATTTAATAAGCCTTTTACATTCTTTGGTACATATTTATCATGAAACTCTCTAATGATAGTTCGTTCCCAATTTACATAGATGGCAGCTTCAATAGAAGTTGTTGTGAGTTTATTATTCCAAGCAAGAAGTTTTTCAACATATTTTTTATTAGCTGAATCTAATGAAGTCTGATCAATCATTTTTATCAGCTTCTCTGAAGGTAAAGAATGATAATCTACCTGTAAATCCATCATGTCTTGCATCGTAAATTTATGACTAGAATCCTTTGAGAGCACACTATTTACCCTATCACCTCTGTATGGATCTGACCATGAGAAACCAATGGCATTCCAATGTTCATATGATTCTGGTGTAACATTTTGATTGGCAGAGGCGAAGTAACCTTCTGAAGGATTTACTACATGAGGCTTTTCTTTAATGGGTAGATACCCATCCCATTCATAATTTCCATTACCTAGAACAGGAACTAGCCCACTATGGGTATTTCTTATGGGGGCAATGCCAACTGCCTGCCATCCAATGGTGCCATCCTTATCTGCCCATACCATATTTTCTCCAGGGATATGACTGTAACTACAAGCTTCTCTAAATTCTTCCCAAGATTGAGATTGATTCATGCGCAAAGAAGCTAGATAGGGAGACCCTCCTACCTCTAACCATCCACATTTTACAGCATAGGCTCTATTTCTCTTTTCATCTACAAAAGTGACAGGGCCATGAATAGAATACTGCAACACTATTTCCTGATTTTCTTTTCCTTTTACAACAATAGTTTCTTTTATTTCTTTAAAATCTAACCATTCTCCTTGATGCCAATACTGTTTTGAATTTTTAGGATTTATCTCATACACATACAAATCTTCAGCATCTGTTCTAAAAACGGTTAAGCCCCAAGCCCCATAACCATTGTGACCTATGGAAATTCCTGGAATTTCTGGCTCTCCTCCTCCAATAACATTCCAACCCGGTGCCACCAAATGGGTGAGGTATCTTAATGATGGAGCTACAATACTTCTATGAGGATCATTGGCTAAAATAGGAGATCCGTTAAATGATTTATTTCCAGAGATAGCCCAATTGTTACTCCCTATACTAAATTCATCTTCTGTATCTTCTATCTTATCTGAAAATGAAATGGCAAGAGCACCTTTTTTCTGAAACTTCTCTTGAACATACTCTTTTTTGAATTTAATTGGTGTTCTATAGGCATTATACAGCCCCAGTATGTCTTGGTCTAAATCTTCTTTTCTAATTTTCTTATGAAGTTTTAAAGAGGGATCTTTGGGATGAAGCCACAGTAACTCTTTTACTTTTTCTTCACCTATTCTAGAAACTGCTCTCCCAATATTTAACTCTTGACCAATATTTCCTAGAAGACCTTGATGTCTTGAAATAACATCTGCTGGTGTCCAAAATTCTGGTTGAATATTAAGTAATGTAAATTCTACAGGAAGTTTCTCTGATTGATTTTTTACTTCTTCTATGTATGCATTTATTCCATCTGTGTAAGAGCTAATAATTTCATAGCCATCTTCATGATAATGATTTAATTCCTCTTTTATATTTCCTCTAAATTTAAAAAGTCTGGTACCAATATCTCTTTTTAGTTCTGTTTCACCAAAAATTTCTGCAACAGTTCCTGTGGCCTGTCTTCTCCATATTTCAAATTGAAAAAGTCTGTCTTTAGCTGCCAAATACCCTTGCATAAAAAAAAGATCTTGCTGATTATTAGCATAGATATGATTGATACCATGCTTATCTCTTAATACCTCAACTTCATCTGTTAATTCAAGTTGTTTTTTTGAGGTACATGAGGTGAAAAAAATAAAGAGTATTGCTATTAAACATAAACAAACACGATTCATTCTAAAAAGAACTTTTTTATTTAAAGGACTAAAAAAAAATGTAAAACTCATAAGTAACTATAATTTTATGGAAGATAATTATAATATCATGAACATAAAAATAGTTAATAAAGATAGATTAGCTAATCTATACTTAAAGTTCGTAGCAATACAAAACTATGTTCTGTAAAGAAATTGAAATACAATATATGGTAGACAATTAATTAATCTTTCGCCACTTAGAACTATTATTTGGAGATATTTTTTGAAGCACCGCAAGTAAGCGTTGTTTGCTTCTAGTATTAGGGCCGTCTGAGTAGAGGTTTACAATTTCGTCTGCTTTGGCATCAAAAAATAGTCTTAACAAAGGGTTTCCTATCGCTTTATTAAAGAGCCTGTCTAATGTAATAATGGTATTTTCAAGGTTTTGTTTTGCAATTTTTGCATCTCCAGTTAGTTCGTCTAGGCCTTTTCTGTGGTAGGTATAAAGTACTGATCGAAACTGACTTAAACCAGGTGATAATAAATTATCTATAATTTGAAATCTATTTTGAACACCCACTTGGTTAGACCAAGCTGGAAGACCACTCTGCTGTGCCTGAAGCGTTACATTTTCTGCTTCTTTTAGATAAGTTTCACCACCGTTTAAAGCAAAGCTATCTGCATCTACTCCTAAAATGACATATGTATAAAAAACAATCGTTGAAATTAAGTTAGAATCAAATTTAGTTGGATTGTAAATGAACTGATCGAATTCGTTGTACTTAAAATTGAAATCATTATCTCTAATATTTAAAATTGGAGTCTCATATGAGGTTCCAAAAACTGGCCTTGTAGACTGGATTTGTATAGATCCTTCAAAAAGATTGTTATCTCTTTTGGTTATAATAATATTGATAGCACAATTAATACGTTCTTGGGATTTTACAGTTTTATCTGTCCATTTTTTTTGGTTTACAAACTCTGAAATAGCTGTTTCTAAAGTTGTAAAGACTTGTCTATTTGATCCTGAAACTTGATCAAAATTAACAGTCACCTGACAATTTAATTCTTGTGAAGAGATTGTTATAGATGATAAAAAAATTAAAAATAAAAGTATTCTACGCATCTAATTTATTCAAAATTTCATTCATAATATCTTTGGCTACCGCTGTTTTTGATTTCAATTCAAAATGTACTTGATCTTGCTTTTGATCTATAAAAGTAACTTTATTAGTATCTGAAGCAAATCCAGCACCTTTATCTTTTAAAGAATTTAAAACAATGGCATCTAAATTTTTTCTTTCTAATTTAGAGAGTGCATTTTCAATTTCATTACTAGTCTCTAGGGCAAATCCCACCAGGTATTGATGTTGCTTAATAGCTCCTAAAGAAGCTAGAATATCTTTAGTAGGAGCTAACTCTAACTCTAACGTGGTATCTTTCTTTTTTATTTTGTCAGTAGCTATATTTTTTGGCTTATAATCTGCAACGGCAGCAGATAAAATAGCAATAGTTACCTCGGAAAAATAGCGATGACAAGCTTCATACATTTCTTCAGCGGTCACCACATTTATTCTTTGTATGAGCGTATTATTTACTTGTTCTTCACTGGGTCCAGCTATTAAAAATACTTCAGCTCCAAGATTGGCAGCAGCTTTAGCTATTTCAAATCCCATTTTTCCAGAAGAATGGTTTCCAATAAATCTTACAGGATCTATGGCTTCATAGGTTGGTCCGGCAGTAATTAATACTTTTTTACCTCGTAGCGGTAACGTAGATAAAATGTCATTTTCTATAAAAGCCAAGATATCTTGTGGTTCTGCCATTCTTCCTTCACCAACCAAACCACTTGCCAATTCTCCACTAGTAACTGGAATCATTTTATTCTCAAATGACTGAAGCTTTTCTAAACTTATTATTGTTGAAGGATGTTTATACATGTCTAAATCCATAGCAGGCGCAAAATATATTGGACATTTTGCGGACAGGTAGGTGGCAATTAATAGATTATCACAAGTACCACTAGACATTTTAGATAATGTATTTGCGGTTGCCGGTGCTATGAGCATTAGATCTGCCCAAAGTCCTAATTCTACATGATTATTCCATAATTCGTTTTCTTCTTCTTTACTATAAAAAGTAGAATGAACTGGATTCTTTGAAAGAGTAGAAAGTGTTAATGGGGTAACAAAATCTTTGGAGGCAGGTGTCATAATAACTTGAACTTCTGCCCCAGATTTGATAAATAAACGAACCAAACTGGCCGTCTTGTAAGCGGCTATTCCGGCAGTGATACCGAGAAGAATTTTTTTACCGCTTAAAACAGACATTACTCAGTATCTGGTGTTCTATGGTAAACTTTACCATCTAACCATTCATCTACTGCGATTGCAGTAGGTTTGGGTAATTTTTCATAGAACTTTGATACTTCAATCTGTTCTTTGTTTTCGAAAACTTCTTCTAAGCTATCATTGTAAGTAGCAAACTCCTCTAATTTCTCAACTAATTCTGTTTTTAAATCAGTATTAATTTGAACTGCTCTTTTAGATATGATAGAGATTGCCTCATAGATATTCTCTGTTTGAGACTCTACAATATCTTTATCATAAGTTACTGTTGTTACTGGAGCTTTTGTTTCTTTATAATTCATAATTAACTCTTTACTAACTGTTTTTCTTCGTTTTTTATTTCTAATAATAACTTATCTGAATCTTTTAAAAATATAGATTCCGGAAAGTTTCTCACTAACTTATCGTATGCTGCTTTAGCATCTTTAATCCTATTTGGTTTTTTTCTTTCAGTACTTACTATAACCAAATCATGAAAAGCTTTAAATCTAAAATACAAAGCTTCTTCTTTTAATTTTGTGCCTAAATAATCATTTATTAAATTATCAAAAGCTACAATTGCCGATTTATAATTTCTAAAATCTGTTTGGGCAGTTTTGTAATAGGTCTTTCCAATTTCAAAAGCTTTTGTTTCTAGTTTAAACTGTAATTCTCTGTAATGATCATTTGCTTCAGCCAATCTTTCGGAATCTGGATAGGTATTTATAAACATTTGAAAAGCTACAATAGCTTTATTGGTATCTGTTTGATCTAGACTTGACGCTGGAGAAGCTAATTTATAACTGTAAGCAGATAAAAAGGCTGCCTCTTCTTTTTTTGAACTATTAGGGTAATTGTTTGTAAACCTGTCAAAATAATAAGCAGCAGTAGCATAGTTTTTTTCATTAAAATTTGATTGTGCTACCATGAATTGAATACGCTCCATTTGTGGCTTACCTCTGTATGAAGGTGTAATTAATTCAAACAATCTTAAAGCCTTTGCATATTCTTTGGCTTCGTATTTTTTTACAGCTAACTTGTATCTTTCCGTCATAGACCCTTTACCTACGGTACGGGCATATTCACCACATGAATTTAATAATAGTGAAACGGATAAAATTAGTGTTAAAATCTTAATTTCTCGCATTCGGCAAAAGTAAGGTTTTTATATGGATTACTAAAACGATTTTTTCTTATTTATAAGTAGCTGCGATAGGTCTACTATCTATCATGTAAAACTAAAAAGTTAAACTAAATTTAATTTTAATTCATCTATGTAAATAATCAAAAAAACAACTATATAGATTGATGCAAATAACTAAAAATAGTTGTTAGAAATAATCCTATTGGTATTAAATGTTTGTTAATTAACTTCTGGTCCAGGTTGAGCTCCAATAAGGCTTTTTACATCATTATCAAACAAGTACAAACCTCCTTTATCATCACCAATTAACTTAATTTTATCTAAAATATTTCTTGCTAGAGCCTCTTCTTCTATCTGCTCAGAAACGTACCATTGTAAGAAATTATGAGTTGCGTAGTCTTTTTCCTGAAGTGTGATGTCTACTAAATCGTTAATAGATTTAGATACTTTTACTTCGTGCTGAAATAGACTTTCAAACATTTCTTTGAAAGATCCAAATTCAGCTGGTGGGGCATCAAGTTGAGATACTTTAGCATGACCACCTCGCTCATTAATAAATTTTATAAGTTTTAACATATGCTCACGTTCTTCATCTGAGTGTGCATACATAAATGTAGCAACCCCTTCAAAACCAAGAGTTTCTGCCCAAGAAGCCATTGCTAAATACACCTGAGATGAGGATGCTTCTACTGTAACTTGCTTATTTAAAGCCTCTTCAATTATTTTTGATAACA
>ERZ1046568.415-NODE-415-length-35972-cov-7.922571_pt1 | contig 35972 bp, 45 predicted proteins | sample MGYA00383092_ERZ1046568 | MGnify/ENA primary metagenome ERZ1046568 (study PRJEB29581, sample SAMEA5548362) | metagenome | biome: marine; feature: coastal; material: water | depth 1 m | study: Short-term variability in the microbial, nano- and picoplankton dynamics... | reverse complement strand
ACACCCAAACTAACCACGGCTTTATAGCCCAAGAAGTCAAAGCGGCTATAGATGCTGACGACAGTATTAAGGACGGCTTTAGACTTTGGGACGATAGAGAAGATGGCTCTCAGGAAGTTGCAGAGGCCGCACTAATCCCTGTACTAACCAAAGCAATCCAAGAACTGTCTGCACAAGTAGATGCATTAACCGCAAGAATAGAAACCTTAGAAGGATAAATAACCATGAGCGAAGAAACAGTAGAACGTACCGAAGAACAACTAGCATCCGATTACACAGCAATGGGACACAGCATAGCAGTAATTACAGACATCATCGCAGGTGACTCTATGGCTGATGCTGATGCCGAAGAACGTCAGGACTGTGTTGATAGAAACGTACAGCACCTTGAGTTGATGGTTGCTAAGGATGATTGGGGCAGTGAAGACTTTACAGACGCAGATGCCGCGATTGTTGCAGGTAACGGATACACAGCGTAATGGGACAAATAAAGCAAGCATTAAAGTCAAAGACGGTACAGTTTAGTATTGCACTCGCTGTACTCTCGCTCTTGCAGGGCTACATAGGTTTTCTACCAGTAAGTCAAGCAGGTCAAGCGGTCATAGGTTCTGTTATCGCAGGGTGTATTGTTGTACTGAGGGCAGTAACTACTGTTCCTTTGAATAAAAAGTAAAAGGATAATCTCATGGAAGAATTTAAGTACTTTAAGATTGGAGAGTTTAAGTGCCGAGAAACAGGTACTAATCTTATTTTACCTAGCTTTGTCCACAAGCTAGACCACTTGAGGGAAGCCTGTGGTTTCCCTTTTAAAATTACTTCTGGCTACCGCTCTCCTGAACACTCAGTGGAGAGAGCCAAAGATAATCCTGGCACTCATACGCAAGGGATAGCCGCTGACATTGCTGTCAGTGGTGGAAGACAAAGGATGCAAATAGTCAAAATGGCTACTGCTCTAGGATTCAATGGAATCGGAGTAGCTAAACATTTTGTTCACGTTGATATACGAAATGACGGAAAAGCCGTCTTATGGTGCTACTAAAATGACAGAACATGAAATTTCCAAAGAAACAATAGACCTCGTTGCCGCAAGTACAGGAGTGATGTCACTTCTGAGTTGGCTCCCACCGCTTGCAAGCCTGTTTACAGTAATCTGGCTAGGCATACGCATCTATGAGTCTGTCACCGTACAAGCCTACTTCAACAAACGTGAGAAAAAGCGAAACAAGAGTAAACGAGGAGGCAAAAAGAAATGATCAAGCAGCTAATTGCCCCGATTGTTGGGCTACTGGACAAGTTCATACCGAATGCTGATGTCAAGCAGAAGATAGCGTTTGACTTAGCCACTCTAGCTGATGCACACGCACAAGAGTTAGCTTTGGCACAGATAGAAGTACTGAAGGCTGATGCCAAAGGCAACTGGTTTCAAAGTTCGTGGCGGCCTCTATGTGGCTATGTCTGTGTAGCATCTTTAAGTGTGAACTTTTTGATCTCACCCATCGCGGCAGGCTTTGGAATAATTATCCCTCAAGCTGATGCATCCGTAATGATGCCTATTCTTGGCGCAATGCTAGGGCTAAGTGGAAGCAGAAGTTTTGAGAGAGCCAAAGGAGTAGGCAAATGAGCGGCAAAGGAAGCACCCCCAGACCCATCCCAAATAGAGAACAATACGAGTCTAACTGGGATGCAATTTATTCAAAAATGCAAGTCAAAAAGAACACCCCTGCTAAGAAAACCCCCTCCCCAAAGAAGTCCTAAAAAATCCCCTAAAACAATAATGGTGACCTTTATCACACACTAAGTTTACTTTTATAATCCCATGAGATATTATGGCCGAACTGGAATCGCCAGATTTCGTAAGTCGTTGATATCTAAGGATTTAGAATGCCAGTGTGGTGGAATTGGTAGACACACGGGATTCAAAATCCGAAAAGCGCCCTAAAATCAATGACTTAGAGTAACATGGGATTAATTTCTGTTACTGCTAAAACCCTCAAATCTTGGCGAGTTCCTTAAACTAAAGTTAAAGGAGAAATGCCATGTCTATGTACGACCAAAATCACATACAGCTATACACAAACAGTAATTTAGATTCACCAATAACTTATGAACGCAACCCCACGATACTGGAGTGGGCAAAGCAACACAAAAGATCAATTTGGGCAAAGCCAGATCATACCTATCGGTCATTTAGTAAAATTGAGAAGTTTGCCCAGTTCGATGATTATTCAGAGCGGCCTATCGCTGCTTACAGAGCGAGTCACATCTATTCTTTTCTAGAGCATCTTACAGATGATCTTGGGTATTCTGATGCAACTTGTAACCGATATCATTCAGCCATTAACTCTGTCTTTAAACATTATGGCGCAGAGTATAGATGCGATATTCAACCTAGAGTAAAGTGGAAGAAAGAGATACACAATCGTCCACGCTACTTCACTGAGGAAGAACGCGAGAAGATACACGCTATTTTCTCAAAAAGTAGTATTCCTTGGGCTGATGATTTCTTCACACTTTCTTTGAAAACAGGGATGCGAAGAGGTGAAGTGTTAGGTATCGGGTTGTCCAAAGATGAAGTAGATACAGACCAGTGCTATGGGAAGGTGACTACGCACCCTACGCATAGGATGATCAAGATTGTCCACCTGTTACAGACGAAGAATGGCGATGAACGCTTTGTGCCTCTGTGCAAAGAAGCCGAAAGAGCATTGGATGCTTTGGACAATAAGCCATCACTCCATTTTAACTACACTGCCTACTACGATCTTTGGCGGTATGCTAGAGACAAGATATGTCCAGGAGATAAGACTTTTGTTGGTCATGTATGCCGCCACACCGCAGGGACTACCCTAGCGTCAAAGAAGTACAACGATACGCAGATTGCTAAGTTACTTGGACATAAGTCTACACTTACAACTGCACGTTACATCCATGAAGATTTTGATACGACTATCGAAATGGTAAACACGCTATAGGGAGACAGAAGGAGCAATTTCTGCGTTAAACGGAGTTGCTTTTTTTTGATATACATCAACTTTGTCAAATGTTAAAAAAGAGACTATAAACTAGTTAGACCTACGCACTTTTGTATGGGCTACAAATAACTACAAATTTTTAATGGTGACCTTATGAGAATACATCAAGAGAAACAAACGAAGGGGAAACACAGGATGAAACATATATATGAAAAACTGGTCTTAATGGACTGTCTGGAATCGTGGTTGCTCTGGTGGGCATTCCCTCAGATGACAGCCGAAATGCTCTGGTGGGCAAGCGATTACTTGGGAGGGCAAGGCTATGGAAGATAGAATACTTGGCGATTTAAAAGGTATTAAAACCAAGCGAGATAGACAAATACAACGTGAAAAACAAATGGAACAAGGAGGTTTTGATAGATACAACGAAAGACGCGAGAAACAAAAAGATTTATCGAAAGATAACACCCACCATTCACTTATTGAGGATGCATTGCCTAAAGTTTCACAAGGGCTTACTCAGTACCTAGAAGTTGAGAGAGCCAAAGGCAGTGGTAAGCCTTATCGATGGGTTGAAACCCTGGAAGAAATCGACTCAGACATACTTAGTTTTATAGCCTTGAAATGTTTCATGGGCGGTGTAGGTCTGGGCGCAACGCTAACTTCAGTGGCTACTCAAATCGGTAAGCGTGTCGAACTCGAAATCTACTCTAGTGAACTTAAAGAGTACGACAAGAGTCTCCACAGAAAATCACAAGAGATAGCCAACAAAAACTATCAAACCGAAAGAAAAAGAATTGAAGCCGTCAAGAAGATGGTACACCGTCACTCAGTCAAAGCTGAAGTGCCATTTGTACCTAAGAATCTTGATGTGTGCATCAAGGCTTTTGCAGAGCCGCTTATTAATGCTGTCTTGGAGTTCTCAGATATCTTTGAGGTACAAGTGCATTTTTCGGCTAATCGCACTAAGAAGATGGTTGGGCTTACCCCTGAAGCCATCAAAGAGATTAACTTCAAAGACTTAGATGCAGCTTGGCTAGAGCCTATGTATGCACCAATGATAACCCCTCCCAATGATTGGGTTTCTATGGACACAGGAGGCTATCTCAGCGGTGATCTCTCCAAATCAGTACCTTTGGTTAGAGGCGCTTGTTATGAGCAGAGACAGCACATAAAGCATGATTTTGCTAAAGCTAAAGCCAAAGGTGGGCTGCCGCCTTATGTTGAGACTTTAAATGCTCTTCAGAGAGTACCGCTAAAGATTAATACGGCTGTCTTAAAACTGGTGGAATACTGTTGGGAAAATGGTGAAACATTTGGCAAGTTTCCCACGCAGTATGAACTCCCGATACCTATGCGTCCTGACGATGAAACTTGGGATGCTATGGTCGATACAGAGAAAGAAGCCTTACGCCAAAAGCGCAGAAATGTTGTCAAGAAAAATCAAGAAATCAATGGCCGATCTGTAATGATGGAACAAGACTTGTCTACAGCCAGAGAGTTAGACGAAGAGACTGCGTATTACCTCGTCTGGAATATGTGCTTTCGTGGGAGGCTGTATCCTGTTAGTAACTTTAGCTACCATCGGGACGATCATATCAAAGCCTTGACTCTCTTGGAAAATGGTACACCAGTGACCAGTGAAACTTCAGATTGGTTGGCTATTCATTTAGCGAATACTGGTGACTTCAACAAAGTGTCAAAACAGAGTTTTCAAGATAGAGTTCTTTGGACTGAACTGAATGAAGACTTAATACGCTCTGTTGTGGCTGATCCAGTGGCTAACCTAAGTACAATCCAGGATGCTGATAAGCCGTTCCAATTCTATGCGGCTTGCATCGAGTGGGTTGGCTACTTGGATACACAGGACGGTGAGGAGTACATTTGTTGTCTACCGCCTGCCCTTGATGGCTCAAATTCTGGTGTACAGCATTACAGCGCACTTTCACTGAATGAAGTCGATGGCGCTCTAGTCAACCTCGTACCAGATGATCTCCCATGTGATGTGTACCAGACGGTAGCTGACAGGGTTATTACTAAGCTGCAGAAAATTGCTTCTGAAAGCACAACGGAGGATCACCTAAAGCCACGTAAAAATGCTAAAGGTGAAGTCTACATGACTAAAGAGCAAGTCAGGCAAGAAAGACTTGAGACTGCTCAACTTTGGTTAGACTTTGGTGTCACTAGGGGTACAGTCAAGCGTAACACAATGACTTACCCATATAGTAGCAACCAGTACGGCTTTGCTGATCAGATCACTGATGATTTGATGAAACCTCTGGCTGACAGAGAACTAAGAGGCGATGGTAAGCACCCTTTTGGTGATAGGCATCAGCAGTTCACAGCAACCAAGTTGTTTGCAGAAGTAAGCTATGAGTCTGTCGAAGAAGTAATCTCTTCAGCGGCTGAAGGTATGCAATTTTTACAGAGTGTATCGACTGCCTTGGCTAAAGAGAATAAGCCTACTCATTGGCGTTCACCAATAGACTTTCCTGTGGTTCAGAAGTACACCAAATGGAACACTAAGAAAGTAAGGCTTTATCTTTACGATAGAGATGCAAAAGTTAAATCTAGAGCGCAAATGTCTATCCGTAGAGAAGACAAGTTCAAGATTGATACCGCCAAAAGTAAAGCAGGCATTGCGGCTAACTTTGTACACTCTTTGGACTCTGCTCATCTGGCTAACACTGTGTTGACTCTTGCTGACAACGGCATCAACGATTTTATGGTTATCCATGATTCTTTTGCAGTTGGTGTAGCACACACCGATCTTCTATTTGAAGCTGTGAGAGCAACTTTTGTTGATCAGTATAAGGACGTATGCATCTACGAGGATATTAAGGGTTCTGCTGAACAGAGTTTGGATGAGCCTGCGAACGCTAAGTTCTCACCAATTCCAAGCAAAGGTAATCTTGCGCTAGATAGAGTAATGGTGTCTAACTACTGTTTCTCATAAACGAAGAAGGCCGCTAATGGGTAGCTAGGGTGTCCAAATTTGATACAACGAGGTATCAAGGACTGCTCTCAGCCAACCCAATAGCGGCCAATTTTTGATCCTACCTCCCCAACTGAACATTAGTCAATAAAAACTAGTGACTTTACGAACTTTTTTAATGGTGACCTTCTGAGAATCAGAGAAGTGTTTTCCGACCTTTCTGCTTTCTCCGCTGAATTGACAACGCTATTAGAGACTAACTTTTTGTCTTAGAAGCGTTCTGTCGTAACCCCCTAAAGAAAAAACTAAACCCGAAATAAGGAGTCCAAAATGGGACAACGAGTAAAATTTGTAAGTCCACAAGGTGTTGCTGTTTATCCTCACCTCAACAAGCCAGATACACAATTTAATCCAGATGGAGTCTTCAAGACTGAACTAGCCATTGAGAACTGTGAAGCACTGGTTGATGCCTGCAACAATTTAGCAGTAGAAGAGTTTGGATCAAAAGCCAAATTCAGAATGCCTTTTCGCTATGACGAGGAAACTGGCAACACTGTGCTAAAAGTTAAATCTAAATATGCACCCAAGATTTTTGATAGCCAAGGTCAAATTATGGTTGGCGATCAAATTCCAAATCTATGGGGTGGCTCGACACTAAAAGTTGGTGGATTTATCACGACTTATTCTGTCTCTGGTTCAAAAGGAGTTTCTCTACAGCTTTCAAAAGTTCAAGTCATCAATCCTGTATCTGGTGGTTCTGACGAAGAAGGTTTTGATTCTGTAGATGGCGGTTTTGTAGCCCAAGAAATTCCAGAAGAGGCGTTTGATGATGGCGAAAAACAAGAATCCCCAATGGTACAGCAAGCGGAAACAGCAGCGGCTGACCGATTCTGAGCGAGGCTATAAACATGGATATCGATCTGGACTAGAGAACACCATCTCTAAGCAGATTTCTGGAGCAGGCTACAAGGTAGAATATGAAACAGAAAAAATAGAATACCTAGTGCCTGCTAGATCGGCCAAGTACACGCCCGACTTTAAGCTACCAAAGAAAGATGGTGGCTTTTTTTATGTCGAAACCAAAGGCATCTTTGACTTGGAAGATAGAAAGAAGCACCAATTTATCCGTGAGCAACATCCTGGAATTGACTTGAGATTCGTCTTTAGCAATGCCAACAACAAACTCTATAAGGGATCGAAAAGCACTTATGCAACTTGGTGCGATAAGCACAACTTTGTGTGGGCGCATAAAACGATTCCAGAAGAGTGGCTGTCTGAATAGACAGTTAAGGAGAGCGAAGGGGGTGACCGAAAGGTTGCCCCCTTTTTTTAGCTGATCAAGGGGAAACAGATGGAACAGTTTGCACCAGATAAAGAATATGAAGAAAGCGACAAAATAAGTCATATACCGTGCGAGGTATGCGGCTCAAAAGACAATGCGGCTGTCTATACGGACGGTCACACCTACTGTTTTGGCTGTAGGGATTACCAACATCCAGAGGACGGTACTGAAGTACAAAATCAGCCTGCACCAAAAAGACCAACTGCGCTAATTGATGGGTACTACACCGCGTTACCAGTTCGGAAAATTACTGAAGAGACTTGTAGAAAATACGATTACCAAGTCACTGATAACTACAACGGCAGACCACAGCAAATAGCCAACTATAGAAATAGTGAAGGTGTCGTAGTTGCCCAAAAGATTCGGGATGCAGATAAGAACTTCTCGATATTGGGTGATGCTAAAAAAATGACTCTGTTTGGACAGCACCTATGGAACGGTGACAGAAAAATAATTATTACAGAGGGCGAAATTGACTGCATGACAGTCTCTCAAGTCCAAGGAAACAAATGGCCTGTAGTTTCCCTTGGGCAAGGCGCAACAAGCGGTAAAAAGGCATTGATTGCAGCTTGGGACTACCTTGTTCAGTACTCAGAAGTGATATTGATGTTTGACCAAGACGAGGTAGGCCAGAGGGCGGCTGTAGAGTGTGCTGAAGCACTGCCTGTAGGTAAGGTCAAGATTGCTAAGTTGCCTTATAAGGATGCAAATGAGTGCCTACAGAAAGGTGAAGGTAAAGCCATCATAGATGCTATTTGGAGAGCCAAAGATTGGAGGCCAGATGGTATTGTTTCCAGTGATGATTTCAGAGACATAATCGGTAAATCCGACTCAGCATCCACAGTCACTTACCCATACAAACGTCTAAATGATATGACTCGCGGTATACGCACTGGACTTGTGACGATATGTGCAGGCTCTGGCGTTGGAAAGAGTACTTTCATTCGTGAGATAGCCTATCACCTGCACACGGCAGGCGAGACAGTTGGAATGCTTATGCTTGAGGAGACAAACAAGCGAACTCTACAAGGCATTGTCGGCTTGCACATGGAAAAAAATATCACTATTGACGATGGTGTGGCTGAAGAACCTGAAATCGTAGAGGCATACGACAAACTACTTGGTGATCGTCCAATTTATCTTTTTGACCACTTTGGATCAACTGCGGTTGACACGATAACAAACAGAATCCAATACATGGTTAAAGGCATGGGATGTAAGCACATATTTTTGGATCATGTCTCCATATTGGTCAGTGGCCTCACTGGACAAGTGAATGACGAGCGCAGGCTGATAGACCAGATAATGACCCTGCTGAGAAAGCTAGTACAGGAGTTAGATATTTGTTTGTTCCTTGTAAGTCACCTTAGAAGACCAGAGGGACAGCGTGGTCACGAAAATGGAGCAAAGGTTCAATTATCCCAGTTGAGAGGCAGCCATGCTTTGGCTCAACTCGCAGACTTTTGTATTGGCTTACAAGTCAATGATGAAGACCCAAGCGATGACACTAGAGAGATTGTGTTACTAAAAAATCGTTTCACTGGCGAAGTCGGTCAAGCCGATACGCTTGCATATAACCGCACCACTGGAAGGCTGATCGAGGCCGACTCCAGATTCTAAACAAGTAAATCTCGAATAACTTTAAACCAAGGAGAGACACTATGTCTTCTACAGAGCAAACTCGTCTTGAAAAAGACTTTGTTAAGTTCCATTCAAAAAACCCTGATGTATGGACTGAGTTTAAACGCTATACGTTTGATTCTATAGAATTAGGCAGACAGCATTACTCAGCCGCCTTAATTATTCAGAAGATTAGGTGGGACTCCAAGATCAATACCAGTAAAACCAATGCCTTTAAGATACCAAACGCAACTGCCGCATATTACGCAAGACTGTTTCATAAAACTTTCCCTGCTTACCAAGGATTTTTTAAAACTTTTGAGTTTGGAAGTGGCGTTCAAGACGTTCAAGAGGACGTACGCAATAACGTACATTTTCAAGAAGAGATGACAGTATGAAACAGGCCATTTTTGATATTGAAACCAATGGTCTACTCCCTGAACTCACGACAATCCACTGCATAGCTATTAAGGACGGTAAGCAAAGCGATAGGCGAGTACAGTCACTTAAAAGTTACCGCCCTGACCAGATCGAAGAGGCTTTAAAAGTACTAGAGAATGCAGAAGAAATCGTAGGCCATAATATCATTGGCTTTGATATCCCTGCTATCCAAAAGCTATATCCAGGATGGAAGCCGAAAGGCAAAATCACTGACACTCTAGTTCTCTCTCGATTGATGAAAGCTGACTTGATGAATGATGACGCAACTATGGCCGTCCTTAAACTTAATCCTGATGGCTTTTTAAGGAGGTTTTGGGGTTCGCATTCACTCAAGGCTTGGGGCTTACGATTAGGTAATCTCAAAGGCGATTACGATGGTGGTTGGGACACCTTCAACGAAGATATGCTCCTCTACATGGAGCAAGACGTAAACGTCACTTTTGACTTACTCAAGTTACTCAAGCAAGACAGAGACTTCTCACAAAGTAGCATTGATCTTGAGCATGACTTAGCTGAAATATGTTTTCGCATTGGCAACAATGGTTGGACGTTTGACGAAGAGAAAGCAGGCGAGTTATACGCCAAACTCTGCGGTAGAAGACTTGAGTTACAAGATCAACTAGACACTCTTTTTGAACCGTGGGAAATACGTACTCCGTTCACCCCCAAGGTAAACAATAAAGCGAGAGGCTATGTTAAAGGCGAGACTATAGACAAAGTAAAAGTTGTCTATTTTAATCCTAACTCTCGCAAGCACATTGCTCGATGTCTCACCGCAAAGTACAAGTGGAAACCAAAGTCTTTTACTCCAAGCGGTGACCCTAAGATTGATGAGAATGTCCTTATTGATCTACCGTATCCCGAAGCCAAATCTCTTGCTGAGTTTTTCTTAGTTCAAAAGAGAATCGCTATGTTGGCTGAAGGGAATGCCGCGTGGATGAAGTTGGCTGATTCTGATGGGAAGATTAGACACAACTTGGTGTCTCTTGGGACAGTCAGTGGAAGATGTGCCTGCCGATCTCCAAATCTTCAGCAAGTTCCATCGACTCGCGCTGTCTATGGCAAAGAGTGCCGCGATCTGTTTACTGTACCCAAAGGTTGGAAACTTTTAGGTGCTGACTTGAGTGGCATCGAACTGCGATGTTTAGCGCACCTCCTAGACGATGGGGGTGAATACGCCAAGCAGATTATGGAGTCGGATATCCATAGCTTTAACCAAAAGGCAGCAGGGTTAGCCACTAGAGACCAAGCGAAGACATTCGTGTACTCCATGATTTTCGGAGGAGGTGACACTCTAATCGGTAAGATCGTTGGTGGTGGTGCGAAGGACGGCAAGAGGCTCAAAGCTGACTTTGATAAGAATGTGCCTGCATTTAAAAGCCTACGCAATGAGTTAGCCACTGCATACAAAAAGAAAGGCTTTATCAAAGGTATTGACGGACGTAAGTTATATATCCGCTCAGACCACCGCTGTTTATCCCAAATTTTGCAAAACGCAGGCGCTGTGATTGCTAAAAAATGGGTACAACTTATAGATCAAGAAATAACTAATCAGGGCATTGACGCTTACATCGTTGGCTTTATTCACGATGAGGTTCAGATCGCCTGTAAAAATGACGAGGTAGCACAGTATGTCGGACATAATATCACTGGACGAATGGCGCAAAAAAGCGGTCAAGAATTCGGATTCCAAATCCCAATCGAGGCTGAATTCAGCGTTGGAAAAACTTGGAGTGACACCCACTGAGTCGAAGGACATCGAAGGTTACTCCATCGAACATATCGTTGGCTTTTACATCGTCCTCGATAAAGCATGGCGCAAACCTTTCAAACTCAAAGGCAACTTTGCGCGACAAGCGGCTTTATATGTAGCCACTTGTTGTTCCCTTGGTTTCATCACAAATCAGGTTGATGAAGACACCTTCATAGATAAATTCACGATTACGCCTTTGGGCATGGATTATAAGGATAGCTTAGATGAAATACTTGACGAACTTGCAGGAGAGATCGACCCCGACACTACTCATTGATGCTGATCTGTTTCTCTTTAGAGCAAGCGTGATAACTGAGGATGAAACTGATTGGGGCGATGATATATGGTCACTAGCAACTGATCTAAAAGCCGCTAAACAAATTTTCACTAGCCTCATAGAAAAGTTCCATGATCGACTTGGAACTGACGGTCAAACTTTGATGTGCATTTCAGATAGTGAGAACTTTCGGAGAGATGTCCACAGTGGATACAAAAGCAACCGAAAGAAGTCTCGCAAGCCAGTTGGCTACAAAGCGATGGTTGAATGGTGTCGAGATACATGGCCTAGCCACTCTCAGCCAACACTAGAGGCCGATGATGTCATGGGCATCTTAGGCTCTGCTCCAGACCTCAATACAGTCATTGTATCTGACGATAAGGATATGAAGACGATCCCTTGTCGCCTCTACAGGCCAACTGATGATGATCTGATGGATATCTCAATTCAAGCTGCGGATCTCAATTTTTATACGCAAGCATTGATGGGTGACGCTACTGATGGCTATAGCGGATGTCCCAAGGTTGGCGCGGTGACAGCCGCAAAAATCTTAGGTGGTCGTCCTGATTGGTCACTGGTTGAGAAACAGTTTATTAAAGCAGGGTTGAGCCGCGATGAAGCAATTACTCAGGCTCGTCTAGCTAGGATTCTGCGCTATGACGATTGGGACGCAGAGAACGAGTCCATCAAACTCTGGAGTCCACCGCGATGATTACTTTAACTAAGAAATCACCCCTCACTGGATTTTCTAACACGCTTACAGTTGATTGCGATGTTATTGACTATGCGCTGTGGCAGCGTGGGATGCTAATTCAAGATGCTATGCCTGATGTCCCTCTAGATCACAGAGAGTTTTTGATATCTGGTATATATCCTGGCGAATGGGAAGAGTTTGCAACCGTGGGAGGTGCTGTACATGATCCTGACCACTAGAGAGTTACTTCAACTAAGCAAGCCGCGCAAACTACTGTGTGAAACTCAAGTTACAGAGACTTGCACAAACTATTACGCGAACTTAGAGGATGGCGTTCAATACAAACCTCGACATCACATTGGTGAGAAAGAGCAACGCGAAAAAGCCAGATCAAGAACCAATGGTTTTTCCTCCAAGACAAAAAAAGAACCTGAACAATTTAACCCAAGGAGATTTCCACAATGGCTTTATTAGGTAGTAGCGACAATTTACCAAGCATCCCTGATTTGAGGCAAGCAGTTGATCGGACCCACGCCCAAGTCATTAAACTCCAAAAAGAATTAGAGAGAGCCACCAACAAGTTAGACCGTTGTCGGGCGCAATACACTGTCCGAATGATGTCGGAGGGCGATAGCTATGAAAGGCTTAGATGATGTTTTACCGAATGAGTGGGATCGAATTGCAAGAGAATTCCCTGCGATTGATCCAGAGAACTCTGTGACTCTTGAGCCATATCAAAAGATGGCTGATGAAGAGTCTATTCAGCATGATGTCGTAAATAACCCAAAGCATTACAACACTGGCTCTATTGAGTGTATTGAGGCCATCAAAGAGTCGATGAGTTCTGAGGCATTCAAAGGTTACTTAAAAGGTAACTGCTTAAAGTATCTTTGGAGGATGGATTACAAAGGTAAGCCTCTACAGGATATCGAGAAATCAAAATGGTACTTAAACAAACTTCTTGAGGAGGTTACTGCCGCACAAAAAAAAGGGCGCTAAAAACGCCCCAGATAACAACACTACATTTGAAAAAACTATCGGGGAGTGATTACTCCTCCCCCTTAGCTTTCCCTTCCTTCACTATCCCTTCAAATACCTCATTGATCTGTCCAGTGACTTTTTCAAACATAAGCCCCTTGGCGATCAACTCAATCCGTCTAGGATATGCAGTGTCCCAATTCTGTATAGACCTAAGAGATTCACCAGACAATTCAGAAAACTCCTGTAAACTCTTAAATCCCAGTGCCTTAACTTTTTCACTTGTTTTCATTAAGCCACCTCCCCAACGCATTTCTGGCATAGTTTAATCTGTATGGTTATACCGTGACCTATAATAGTCGGTATACCATCACGCATTTCCATTGTATCGGCCTTAGATGATCCAATACGTTTAGACTTTCTACGGTATAAATCGCCCTTGTTTATGTCGGCTTTGCATTCACCGCATACTGTGGGCTTATTGCACCTAGTCATTTTCATGATCGCACCTCCTTCAAGCACTTAATATATTCGCGTGTTATCACATTTTTAAAGTAGTCATGGTGGCTGTCAGTATACATATACATCCACTCATCGTCTTTACTTAGCGCATCCTGTAAATAGGCGTTATCAAATGCGCGGTTAGCAGTTGCCTGCTCCTTAACATATAAATCGAGTTGGGTATTCATGCTGTCACCTCCTTTAATGAGTGACTAAAGAGTGCTGACTTAACGTCCGCGCCAATAAGTTCTCTTTTGTTATTTTTGAACATTGCACCTATGCACTTATGCTCAAATTTCGTTTGATTTAGATGGAAATCACCCAGAGTCATGCGATGGATTCCAAACGCCTCCAAGCAATCATCCGACATTTCAACTCTCAGTGTCACAGCGATTGTGACGAAGTTTTTACTTTTACTCATTTTCTCTTACTCCTTTTTTTGTCTTCAATCATTTGCTCTGACTCCCAAACTGCCCAAGCCATTGAGGCTATTAGTAAAATACCCATTACAATGTCCATTATTTGTTACTCCTTTTTTCTGCCTCTAAAATGCCCACAAAAAAACAAATGTGGACTACCGTTAAAACTAATAATGTGAAGGTTTCAAAGTTCATTGGTTACCATGCCTCCTGAGTTCGTGACATTCTGCGGTACTCCTTAAACGTGCCTTCAGCCTCAGTGGAGTCATAGCCTAATTCTGTGGCGGCTGAGTCCCACCGCTCACGGTCTGAACAAAACCCACCGCGATTGTGGCGCGTTGCATATGCACCACTCTCAAAGATTTCGGCTATCTCTTGCACTGCCTCTTTGAATTCTCCACGATCCATCAGCGGATATTCAGAAAAACAAGCGTTACACCAATGAGGGGCTTCATCATCAAAAACCCCACTGCGGTTAGCGAAAACAAAAAAGTTATAATGCAGTTCGTCACTACTTCCGCAGTTGGTGCATACAGCATCAGGTATATCTATAGTTACAGTTTTTAAAATACTCATTATTTGTTACCCCTTTTACTGTTGTTGTTGAAACGTGATGCGACTGCATCGATCAAAAGACCAACACAAGCCGCGATTAAAAATGTCAGGCACAATGCCGTTGCTAGTAGTTCCATAATTAAGCTACCTCCTTTGGTCTTTCTACTAAGTCAAAAACTCGCCATGTATCTGGATCACTACAGTTGGTTTGTGAGCCATCATCCGAAGCCTGATAAACAACCATTACAATTTTGTCGGTGGGGTTATAGTCGCTGTCCTCCTCATAAAAAAAATGCAGATCAACATGACCGTCACCGTGAGGTATACAAGCCCAATTAGTAATGTCCTCTAAAGGCCAATCAGCGGTCGTCGTGGTACATTTGTTGTCATCATCGATATTCATTAAGCCACCTCCAAAAGTAGTGCGTTGCGGTTCATCGTTTGAAATAGGTTTAAAGCCAATTTTAGTGGCTGTAGGTAGTCAACTGACTGCCCTAAGATTTCATGCGCTGTGGTCTTGCTGATGCCCTCTATTAGATGCTCTGGCACTGACTTGACCCTAGCGTGTTCGATAGGTGTAAACAGCCTCTCTAAGCCCTCAGAATTGACTACAAACGGCTCAGTTGATCGCTTTTTTGCGTAGTAGCGCCCAATAGTCCCGCAAGTAGTCTCAGCGCCTGTAAGCAGTTGACGCTTAAACCCTTTGCCTTGGGCTAGATCGCGCTCTGCCTTATCGTTTAGGTAGTCATTGGCTGACCATGACTCGCTAGGGTTAGACTCTAAGATAGAGGCTATCGTTGGCTGATCTTGAATCACTTCAGGTAACTCTAGCGACTCTGGGGCGATACCCTCAGAGATAGCCACCATCCAGTACCGCGCCCGATTCTCAATAGACGCTGTATGGCGTTGGTCTAGGATTTGCTCAAAGACTTTGTATCCTGTACGCCTCAACTCGCTAGTTAAAAGCTGATAAATTGGAGAGTCCAGTGCCTCCGTTACATTCTCGCTAATGATGACACTGGGGTTACTCGCTTTGATGGCATTGATTACGCCAAATAGAGCCGTCCCTGAGTGGTTCTCGCTACTCTGCTTGTGCTTAGACTTGCCTGCTTTGCTAAAGCCTGCACAAGGCATTGAGAACGACAAAACGTCTACCTCGCTGTATAGGCTAGGCTCGATCTCTTCAGCCAGACCAACAAGAAAAGCCGTATCATCGTCAATCGCTAGGCAATTCTGGCCTGCACTCTCGATATATTTGGCCTCACATTCGCAGACCCAAGCCATGCGGCTATTTAGGCCACTTTGGGCGATAGCCTGCGCGATTGCGTCCGTTGAGATTCCGCCACCTGTAAACATGGATGCCTTAAGCAGTGTTCCGCTATCAGCGCGCTCCGTGAAGCGTTGCTCGCGGTCCTGTTGGCTAGTGGTTTCGTGATGTTGGCTGATAATAATCAGGCCATGCTTAAAGGTTACACGTAGACGATCACCGCCCGAGAATACGCTGTCAACCATCTTGCTTTGTAGGTCAATGATTGGCCGCGCTTTACCGTTGCGCGTTGACTTGGTTACTCTCTTTGCTCCATTAACTGGATCAAGGTGCAAGCTGATACGCTTGGCTATGCCGTCATATAAGACAGCGTAAAGGGCATCTGGTGTGAATCCTGAGAGGCTCAACTTCTGCCCCTCGATCCAGATACGAGTGCCGCGCTTAGTATCCTTGGCGGCTGTATAGGTTGTTTGATAGTTGCTCATAATTAAGCCCTCTCTTTTGAGTTGAGATTGATTAGCCTAGTCTCAAGCCCTAGCCGCTCCATGCGATCAATCATGCGGTCTGCTTGAGTCAGTCTTAATGCGCCATAGTGGCAAGGCGTAAATGCATCAACATCAGCACAGCCATAAGCCTCCATGTCTTGGCGCTCTTTTAAGCGTGGGCGGCTAAGTACTAGCCATTTTTTAGTGTTGCCTTGGTGGCCGTGACGCTTAGTCTTGGCGGCCGTGGTTTGATAGTTGCTCATAATTAAGCTACCTCTATGGTTTGAATTAAGTTGGATTTGAAGTTATTCGAGCGCGAACCATGCACAGTGATGGCTATATTTTTTGTAGCCCCATCACACAAGCCGCAATCGATACATTGAATGCCTTTAGAATCTGCGAGGCATTCGATCTCGGAGTCGTAAAGCGCGTCACCTTCAAGGGCTACACGGAACGTCTTAGCGCCCATAGCTTGGAACTTGAGAGCCTGCTTAGGTGTATCTGCAGATACCATGCAAAGAGAGAGAAAACGCTTATCAAAGTGCTTATGGTTCGCTTGGTGCGTGTAGCCAGTGTGTCCAGTACCAAGTAGCGCAACCATCGAGACAGCATCAAAAGGCACAGCGGCAGGGTCACCGTATGCGCCAAGCCTAATTTTTCGAGAGGCAAAGTGTGCGCCATGCTTGGCGAGATCAAACGTAGGATAAATACCTTTAACGTATCCCTTATAGACCGCATTCGGTGCTTGCCCGACATTCACATAGCAAGCGCCTTTGTTGTAGTGTCTGTGTGGGCAGTTGCCGCATACAGCCGAATCAGCCCCAGATTGTGTAGCCTCTACTGGGTTTATGTCGGTGCGAATAATCCAAGTCTGCACCATGTCGCCTGTTTTCTTGTTAGACGTGGACATAGTCGCAATTAGCGCAATAGGCGAACCATCGAGAACGCTTGCACCCTCCCACATAATGTAGCCACGCGAACGCGGCAATCCAACAACCGTTTTCTTTTTGTCTTGTGATAAATAACGCATATAAAGTACCTAATAGATGTATGAGTTGCTAAAATACGCCTATATGGTATGGAATGCAAGTAATATATGTAAATAAGGTGTATAAACTAAGGAAAATACACCAAATAGAACAAAAACACTGCGAGAGGCTAAAAATCTGTGGATATATAGGATGCAATCCTGGACTCTAGCCATTTAGACGGCTAAACGTATAGCCATATATTTTAATGGTGACCTATAGAGATATACACTCTGTGTCGACGCACGGAAAACACTCTTACCATTAGCTACATTAGCCACCTTAGTATTAGTCCCTAGTCACTGCTCCCCTCAGTTACTCAAGATGGGCTTTTGGTGGCTTGTGTTGGCCTTGGTGGTGGTCTTGGGTGGTCTTGGGCTTATCCCCATTTGTATTGAAGACGAATAGCCTCATCCCTAAAATAAAAACAAATGTCTGCAGTATTCCCTAATGGATTCTGGTGGATAACCAAGGGATTAAAGATCCCATGAGATAAAACCCCAGTAAAAACAACGGCTTACAACTGTTACTCGAGAATTTTTAGGATTCCTAGCGAAAAATCTAGCCCCCAATGGGTTGCTAATAGTTTGACTTCAAAAATGCCGTTAAAGGCCACGTTGTTGTTGTTGTTGTCAGACCTTTTGTAAAGGAGTCTCCACCTCAGAGATTCCTCCTTTTAGTTACCCCTTAAAAACAAACACAAATCGAACTCTTATAGGAGCGCCCTTAGATGGCTCTTGAAACTGGTACTTACATAGACAGTCTTAATGCGTCTAACCCTGTCGCAACCGACGGTTTAGCCCAAGCAGACGAACACCTGAGACTCATAAAGTCTACAGTTAAGTCTACCTTTCCTAACCTTAGTGGAGCAGTAACAGCCACCCATACAGAGATAAACGCTAAGGTTGCTGAACCTGTGTCGGCTATCACCTCAGACGGCTCTACCCCATCCCTAAGCACAGGTATTACTGCTGATGCATTGAAGACTCTTGTAGGCGTGGTTGAACCTGCGATTACTACAGCTACAGATAGCGAAGGTGAAGTTACCCCTGCGTTGGCTCTAGGGATTACAGCCGAAGAAATAAGGGCTTTGATTAGTGCTGCAGATTCGGCTACAACGGCTACCCTACTAAGTGTTTATCCGATTGGCTGTATCTATACCTCTATTGTATCTACTAACCCGAGTACCCTCTTTGGTGGTACTTGGGAGTCCTTTGGACAAGGTAGAGTCTTAGTTGGACATGATGATTCGGCTAACCCAGATAGTGACTTTGTAGCCTCCTCTGGTGACGGTAGTTCTGTACTCGTAGGCGGTGCTAAGACGCACACCCTATCTGTAGATGAAATCCCTAGTCATACGCACACTGTAAGCGGTATAGAAAACCCAAGGGGCACAGGAGCAGATGGCTCTGAAGATGGTGCTTCTAGTTTTACAAACTCTTTGACAACCAGTGCTACTGGTGGTGGTCAGCCCCACAACAACATACAGCCCTATGTAGTTGTCTATATGTGGAAACGAGTAGCTGATACCGGTGGTGGTGGTGGACACTAAACTCTAAGAAGCACAATGTAAACAATAAGGAACAATGTAAACAATAAGGAACTTAGTATGGGACAACTAGTGCCTATCCGAAATGTTGGTGACATAGGCGTAGTTACTGATATTCTTCCTAGTGCGTTACCTACCAATGCTTTTACTAGAGCGAAGAACGTAAGATTTGATGAAGGCAAGGTGGCTCGATCTCCTGTCTTCAGATCAATCAAAGATAGCCTTGGGATGAACCCAAGGTTTACCTATGGAATCCCTGCGGCATCTAGTGGTGGCTTTGCAGTTATCGTTATAGTGTCTGATGAGTATGCTATTAAGCAGTACGCCAACGGTAGTATCTCTTCTCTCCAGGGAAGTATCTCTACGACCACTGCCAACGCTAGTCCTATAACTGGCACTAGTTTGGCTGATATGGTTTACATCAATAGACAAGACCAAGTACCTGTCTATATGGCTAATGGTGGTTCTAGCTTTGCTGCTCTACCTAATTGGGATGCTAACTGGAGAGCCACATCTATAAGAGCCTATGGTGACTTCTTACTCGCGTTAAACACTACAGAGGGAGGTGTTAATTACCCTTCTAGAGTACGCTACAGTAACCTTACTTTAGCTAACTCAGTACCCGATAGTTGGGATGCTTCAGACACTACTAAGTCAGCAGGCTTTAATGATCTAGTCCAAATGAAGACAGGCATCGTTGATGGCTTAACTTTAGGTACTAACTTCATCATCTACTCAAAAGACCAAGTATGGCTAATGGAATTTGTAGGCGGTACATTTATACACAACTTTAGAAAACTCTTTAGTGACTGTGGTGTTATAAACCAGAATTGTGTAGCCGAAGTAGAAGGCACACATTATGTCTTTGACCACGATGATATCTATGTCCACGACTCCCACACTAGACAATCTATATGTGATAAAAGAGTTAAGAACTACATATTTAGCGGCTTAAATACGGCTAAAACAGACAGGTGTTTTGTACACCACAATGCTGATCTAGACGAAGTGATGTTCTGCTATGTATCGGGTGACGATATGGCTGAATACACTAACGGTGATCGCTGTAATAGAGCGGCTGTATTCAACTACAAGAATCAAACTTGGTCATTCACAGATTTGCCTAATGTCTCTAGTGCAACAAACGGCTCTATTAGTGCCTCTGCAACCTATGCAAACACTACAGCGGTTTATGACACGATAGGCGGCAGCTACTACACCCAAGAAGCAGGCTACGATGAGCATTCTCTATTTGTAGGTGCAAGTAATACGATTGATGGGATAACCTCAGACAAACTTTATGGGTTAGATTTGAGTGATACAGGAGTATTGGCTTTTCCACTTGATAGTGAAGCCAACAAAAGTCCTCTCTTAGAAAAAGTAGGGATAGACTTAGATGAAATGTCTCCCCTGAGTGGCTACAAAGTAATCAATAAGATTATTCCTCAGATAGACACCCAGAATCCCGATAAGACCTTCAACTTTACTTTTGGTGCATCCGACCTACTGGGTAGTGCTACTAGCTACTCTTCTCCAGTGACTTTCAATGGTGCTACTGACCACAAGATCGACACAAGAGCCTCTGGCCGTTACCTAAGCTATAAAATAGATGTGGTTGGCTATAAAGACTTTAATTTCATAGGTTTTGATGCAGATGTACTGACCACTGGAAGGAGGTAATAATGACTGACCTTCCTATTCTGGGGTACAAGCGTCATTCACCCCCAGTGCTTAAAGATAAGTTAGGGGCTAGAGATGCGGTTCTATCGGCACGTAAATCTGGTAGCGTACCTCCAGAAGAGAAGTACCTTACTGATGAACTACAGAGAATTGAGAACTCCTTAGACACTAACAGCCAACAGACCAGAACAGTTAATGATGGTGTTATCGAGGTTAAGCAATCGGTCATTGATTTGTCAGAGACTGTCGAGACCAACGCAAGTACTGCTTCTGCGGCTATAACGCAAGAAGCCACACTCCGCGTAAGTGCCGACGAAGCCCTAGCCCAACTAAACACTAACTTGACAGCGACTGTAGCCACCAATGCTTCTACAGGTGCTGCAGCTTTAGCTTCTGAACAAATTGTAAGAGCAACAGCAGATAGTGCTTTAGCATCTAACCTTACTACTTTGAGTGCTACAGTTTCCACTGGTGATGCCTCTAATGCAGCAGCAATTACTGCGGAACAGACTGCTAGAGCAAATGCTGATGAGTCACTTACCCTAATCTCAAACACTCAACGTGCATTATTCGGTGCTGCAGTCTCAGACAACTGGGATAGCACTGTAGAGTACACAGGCTCTACTATTGTAGTAGGCAATAACACTGTGGGTACTGGTGACGATGTTGTCTATGGTGGCTTTATCTACAGGTGTAAGGACACACACACTAACAAAGTGCCCCCTAATACCCTTTACTGGGATAGGGTGGACACTGTCGATGCTAAGGTTTCGGCTGCGGTACTCATAGAGTCAACTGCACGATCTACGGCTGATACAGCGCAAGCAGCTACCTCTACTGCACTATCGGGTAGGGTATCTACGTTAGAGAATGACACCACTAATGCTGATGCAATTTCTGTTAATGCCGCAGATATTGTAGATACTAACAATTTAATAGTGGACAAAGATTCTGCGAATGCTGAAAGGTTTGAACTCACAGCCGCTAGGTTTGGCATTACAGTTGCTGATACCTATGATAACGCTAGGACTTATCAGGTAGGTGAAGAGGCTATCTACTCAACTATACTATATCGTTGTAAAGTCATTACTTCAGGCAACTTGCCTACTAATACTTTATATTGGGATTTTCAGCAACTAGTTCCGTCTGCTATAAGCGCGGCTGTTCAAACAGAAACTACTGCTAGAGCAACAGCAGATACAGCACTAGCCACTGACATTACTAACTTGAGTGCTACGGTAACTTCTGGTGATTCTACCAATGCAGCGTCAATTACCAGTGAGGCCACTGCTAGAGCAAATGCTGATACTGCCTTAGCTTCAGATATATCCACCTTAACTTCTACGGTAACTTCTGGTGATTCTACGAATGCCGCTGCAATTACTAGTGAGGCAGCTACAAGAGCAACAGCAGATAATGCTTTAGCTTCAGATATATCCACCTTAACTTCTACGGTAAATGGTGTTTCAGCTTCCGTAACCACAGAAGCAAGTACAAGAGCCGCTGCGGATAATACTGCGGCTAATGGCATTGCTAATTTAGAAGCCAGATACGGTGTGACACTGAATGCCAATGGTTACATAACTGGCTTCTCTCAGAACAACGATGGGACTACTGGTTCTTTTAAGATAATAGCTGATGACTTCAGAATAATAGACCCAAGCGATACTATAGGTGAACCAGGGACTCAAGTTTTCTCTGTTATCAATGGTATCGTGACGATGGGTACTGCCCATATCGGTAACCTGACTATTGGCACAGGAAAACTTGAAGATAACGCTGCCACCGTACTCTCTACTACCGAGCTTGCTAGTGCCGTGACACTTAGTACTACTTCTCTGGTACTCCTGATGACACTATCTTTCACTGGTAGTGTGGCTGCAGCGGAAGTCCATGCCACCTTCACGGCATCAGGTAGTGGCTCTAACACCATTAGGCTCCACTACTATCACAATGACGTATTCAAGGTAGCTAGGTACAAGCAGTATGACGGTACGACAATTACCCTACCAATCACTACAACTAGTGGGGCTAACACCATAAAGGTCTACGGACAGCTTTATACAACAGGCTTGGGTTCGGCCTCGATTAATGAGGGATATGTACGATGCTTGGAGACTAAGAAATGATAAAAGAATACACGGTTATAAACACAGAGACCAATGCTGTCTTACGGTATGTAACCTGTCTTCAATCGGACTCTAGTGCCAACTGTTTTGAGGGTGAATCCATCGTTGAAGGTAGACTTGCAAGGACAGAGACTTCTACCAGTGTAGTGTCCTCTATGAGGAATCTAAGGAATTCTATCTTAGTGTCTACTGATTGGACTCAGCTACCTGACAGCCCTCTAAGCCCCTCTAAGAAAGCAGAGTGGGCTACCTATAGGCAGTCTCTTAGAGACATTCCTAGTAATTACTCTTCTGAAACATCACTGGATGACGTTAATTGGCCTTCACAGCCAAGTACTTAAACCCTTAATACAACTAAACTAGAGGTATCCCTATGTGGGGCGCAATCATTGGAGGCGCACTAGGAGCATTTGGCTCTCATAGTGCCGCAAAGTCACAGAAAAAAGCGCAAGAGGCACAGCTAAAGGCGCAGATGGAAGGCTACAACTTTTCAAAGCCCTACATTCAACGTAGCTACGACAGAGCCGAAGATGCTCTGAACAGTTCTCTAGAAAAGGGTGCATACCAAGGACAAACTTATGCCGACCAAAATCCCTACTTCTCAGCAGGCAACCACTACATGGGTGGCATGGGTGCGATGGGCGCTCAAGGCGCGTTTGATATCAACCAAGCAGGCAAAGGTTTTGCTAACAACTACAACGACCTCTACAACCAGACGCAAGGCGATAGAATCAAGAATGCACAAGACTACGCCCTAGAAAACTCTGGTGGTCTAGTTAATGCCGCAATGCGTGATGATAAAAGAAATCTTGAAGAAAACACTCTTACTGGCATCAATATGGGTGCTAGTGGCTCTGGAAACATGAATTCCTCTAGAGCAGGCATAGCTGAATCAGTTGCTAACCGTGGATTTGATGATCGTAAAGCTGATATGACAGCTAATATCAATGATAGGTTGATGGATCGCTCCATGAATGCTCAGAATCAACAGTTCCAAGATGCAATGATGGCTAACCAAGGTTTATCTAACTCCTACTTTGGTGGTATTGGTGCTATGCGTGACATGGGTAGATTTATGACAGGCGCAGGCAACAATTTCATGGGTTATCAGCAGGGCTACCTCGATGATCAGCGGAACCGCTTTGAGGACGATAGAGACTTTGCTCTCAATCAGAACATGAAGTATCAAAACGGTATTCTTAGCCGCGCCCAATACAACTCATCCCAAAATCCTCAAGGTGTTACTGCAAGTCCAGGGGCTGCCGCTATTGGTGGCGCTATATCAGGTGCAGGGTGGGGCAACAAATTGGGAGGAATGTTTGGTAATGATAGCTATGCCGCTAGAAATGGTAGTGGTCATTGGGCTGATAATGCAAGTAACTATAACTACAGACCCAGTGACTTTGGAGGGTAATAGACCATGTATGCAAGCGAAAAAGACTATTGGAAAAAAAAGTACCCTTGGCAGTACCCTTCAGGTGATCTACATCCAGATCAGAGACAGGCTTACTTGGATAGCTACCACAACGCAAGCACAAGAGCCGCACTACTACCACAAGATGGTTATCTGTCTGGTGGACAGTTTGCAGAAGAAGCTAAGTTAGACGGTAGAAAGCTGTCTACAGGTGAGACTATGGATAGAATAAATCCATTTACAGGCCACTATAACCAACAAGAGTACAGAGATAAGTACAACCCAGATGGCAGCTTACGCAACGCTCCATTCAGCATGATGGACTACCTGAACCCTGCTCAAGAATCTTTACCCCAAGAACCTCAGACTAAGCCTGCTTTAGATACTTTACCAGTAGAGAATTTAGATGAGATGGGACAAGGCACTTTCCCTCGTGGAATGCTAGGTCTGGAAGATGCGCCCCAAGGAGATGAATCCTTTATTCCCCCTGTAGAAGAACGCCCTTTTAACAAAAACGGTATCTTACAAGGTATAGGCGATTCTCTAGCAGAAGACGATGGTACTGGTTCAGCTACTAATAACAGCCGCTCTCACACTGCTACAGCAGAAGAAATCAAAGCTAAGAAAGAAGCTGACGATAGACGTAACGAGATGCTTATACGAGTTGGTGGTGCAATAGTAGGTGCATCAGGTAGAGGTGGCCTTGCCGCTATTGATGCAGGTACAAAAGAGTACGGAAGACTAGCAGATTACCAACGCGCCCAAGAACAGTTAGAGAAAGAGAATGCGTTGGCTAGAGGTAGAGCCACGGCCACATCTTCCAAAGCACAGGCAAAAGCACAAGAAGACCTCAATAGTCAAATACAATCAAATACACAAAAAGCCAACCACTTTGATTATTTAATAGATCGCATCAAACAGGAAGGTGACAATTTAACTGGTCTATCTGACGGTACTGTTCTGGCAGGGTTAGACAGCCTCCAAGGAAACCCAAGAGCCGCGCTTAGATTGGAAATGTCACAAGCAAGAGTGGATGCGGCATTGAAAAATGTAGCTGAAACAAAGGGTGCAATCTCAAACAGAGAAATGACTTTATTCTTGAGTCCTATGCCTAAACTTGGTATTGATCAAGAGTCGGTATGGATAGCATGGCTAGAAATGCAGTCTGGTTTGACTAAGGTTCTCAATACTAGACTGAAAGGCGAACAACTAAGTGATGGCACTTTGGCAAGTAAGATGGATCTTAATGCGAAATTAGACTCTGACCTTCAGGCTCTCTATCAAAACTATCTAAATGCACAGTCTAGCCAAGGTGATGTCTCAGATGATAATGATGAACTGTTTAACTTTTAAGTAGAGGTCTGTATGTCTGTACAACGCTCCCCTGAAGAATATAAAGCCGCATACGAACACCATAAGGCACAGGGCAACCTAGACAAAGCCCAGAGAGTAGCAGACTTGTACCGCCAACATCTAAAAAGCCAACAAGAGCCAGACAATGCTTTTGAGTACTCTGTAGACCAAGCCCAAAGGATGGGCGGTAAGGGTATTGAAGCCATAGGCCGCGCTACAGGGCATCAGGGAGTTGAAGATTACGGTACTGGCGTTGTAGAACAGCAAGACCAAGACATTGCTCAAGGTGGTTACACCCCCAAGTACACCAAATCCCTTAGAGATACCTACAATGAAGATGGTATTGGATCAGCAGTAGGTTGGCTTGGTGAAAAGACAGCAGAAAACTCTGTATCTGGGGGTGTCGCACTGGCAGGCGGTTTAGGAACTGCGGCAGTGGCTACTGTTTCTGCGCCTGCGGCCGCAGTGTTAGGACTAGGTACTTTAGCGGCTAGTGGCACTATGGGTGCAGGCGAGGCCGCTTTTGAACAGGAGGATAAAGTAGGTGACTATGATTCTGCTCTTGCTGTAGGACAAGGTGTCCTTATCGGCATCCTAGATAAATTTGGTGCAGGCAAAGTCATACCTAAATCTAAATTAATAAAAATGACTCCAAAGCAAGTCATTGACGAATTAGAGAAGAAAGGTTTTAAAAAAGCCGCAAGTGAAGTTGCTAAGAAGACTGCTTACGAGGGAGCGACAGAAGTTGCCCAAGAAGGCGTGTCTATTGCAGGCGCGGCTAACCGTGGTGGTGAGTATGACCAACGCGAATTAGAGGATAGAGGTTTAGAAAGTTTTGCTCTAGGATCAACTAATGCAGGCATGGCTCAAGGTGTTGTGGGTGGTGCTAGATTAGTCACAGGTAAGCCTGCTAATTTAAGCGACAGAGCGGCACAAGCAGAATTCGCACAGCTTCTAGATAGGCTGTCTAAAGAAGGTGATATAGATGGCAAGCCTTTTAATCTCAATGATATAGATGCTAAATCTGAGAATGGTGTACGCGCTCTTATGGATTCCGCTCACAGGTATATCTTTGATGGTATGGTTGCAAAGGAAAAAGACTTATCTGAGCAGTTAAACGACAAAGACTCCTCTTTAAGTTCTAAAGAAAGGGAAAAAAGAGTTAGAGCAAAGGGTATTCTTAAACAGGCTAGAAACAAAACGAAGTCAGTCGTTGGTAGAGGCGATTTTAAGCTACTCCAAGAATTAGTAGGAAACACATCAGATGGCCGAAAACTTTTAAACCTAGTAAAACTAAGCCAAGAGCAAACGAAGGTTTGGAACTCTGGTATGAAAGGTGGTGTATCTCAGTTCACTGACCAAGCAAACCCATTTCCCCAAAGTACCAACTATAGCGGATCACAATCAGCGGCAAACGCTATCAGAGGAATTGCCAACCCTTCTTTAGCCGTGGCTAGTGGTGGTGCGTCCATACCTTTCCAAGTAGGCGCATTCGTAGGCGGTAGGCTTATTGATAAAGTCTCTGGTAGACGCTCCAAAGTAAAACGCTATATAAAGAACAACAGAAAAAACCAAGGAATGGCTGAAGTCACAGGTATTGGTGAAAGAGATAAGGCCATTGCTAGAACTAAGAAGTACAACGATGAGGCTTTAAAGAAAGCCCAACAAAAGACTGCCTCAGAACGTGCAATGCACCACTACAACTACACACAAAACGCCCCTGCCCACCCAGATAGCCCACAAGGTATGTACCAACGCTTTACTGGACTTGATAGAGCAGGCTTAGAAAATACTATTGATGAGGTTGTTGCTGACCCTAATGTTGATCCGACTATACGCCTCCAACTTGAAGAATTAGTAGAGAGTATGAAATTTGGTGGCCGTGTAAGTGGCTTTGCCGCACTGCGGCACATCAATGGTGTACTAGATCGTATGCCTCCAGAGACTAACCCAAGAGTAGCTATACCTGAAGACAGAATGCCTAATGGTGTGACTCTTCAAGCGGCAGAGGCTCAATATGTTCAAGCAATGCCTTATGACATTTATAACGGCATGGTTTCAAACAACAACGAAGTGTTACGCCTCAAAAAAGAACTTGCGGCAGACGATTCAGTATCTACAGAAGACAAAGAACTTCTCAATGCCGCCCTAGATAAAATGCTTGCAACCATGAATGACCCTGTTAAGACAGTGCTTAATGTAGAACAGAGTCTGATATGGGGAGGCGTTTCAATGGCAGATATAAATAAATACTTTAAGCCCTACAAAGATAGGGTATTTGATCAGCAAGGTATGAACGAACCTACCCAACAGTAAACCCACATAAGGAGAGTTATGTGAATTCCACCGTTAGTGATCTAGTGGTGATGCTTGAGCGCATCTCGCTAGTTAAACAAAGCCAACTATTAGACGATTCTCAAAAACTAGTAATCCTAAAAGACCTAGAGAAAGACTTACCTCTAGAGATGTTTAGCGGTTCATTTAAAGGTTCTAGAGAAATTATCCAAGGCATACTTCAGGAGTCACAGAATGTCGGACGTAAAGCCACGCAAAGCAAGAGCAAAAGCCCCCAAAGTGAAGAAATGCCCTCAGAAAGCCCCAAAAAGAGTGTATCTAAAGGAGTTAATGAAAACTCCCGAAGGAAGGGCGCTAAAGCAAAGTTGGGTGACAAAACCCCGAAAAAATCCAGGTAGGCCAAAGGGTGTTCCAGATGGATACACCAAAGAAACTATTGCGCCTCTCAGAGAACAAGCCAAGAAAGACGCAGAAAAGGTAGTAAAAATTATGAGTGATAAATACAACATTGAAGATGAATACCAGAAAGAGGCACTGTCTACGGCAGTCGAGGTAATGCGCCTTGTTGGTGAAACTAGAGAACGCCTAGCGGCAGCACGTTTAGTTCTAGATTTCACTAAGTCAAAGCCTGCAAGTAAATCTAATGTTTCTATATCAAAAGCAGAAGATTTCCTAGCGTCACTATTGCAAGAGGATGAGCAACCCGATGCAGAAGAAACTAGTACAGATACGCAAGAGACTACTGAATGACTTTAGTTTCTACTCTAACTCTGCTTTAAAGATAAGAACAAAAGCAGGCGAAATAGCCCCTCTCACCTTGAATTCAGCACAGCAAATCCTAGATAAAGCAGTTACTGATCAGTTAGCAACCGAAGGTAAAGTAAGAATAATAATCCTCAAGGCAAGACAGCAAGGCTTGTCTACCTACACTGGTGGTTATCTATATTTTTCTGTGAGCCAAAAGGCCGCGTGTAAAGCAATGGTAATCACACACCACGCTGACTCTACTCGCGCTCTGTTCGATATGACTAAGCGTTTCCATGAGCATTGTCCTGAGATTTTAAAACCTCATACCAAATACTCTTCAAGAAGGGAGATGAATTTTGATGTGCTTGATTCTAGTTTTGTGGTGTCAACAGCAGGCGGTGAGTCTATTGGGCGAGGAGAAACCTTAACCCATGTACACGCCTCAGAACTCGCCTTTTGGCAAAAAAGTACGGCACTGGATAACTGGAATGGGCTTACCCAAGCAGTACCAAATGCTAAAGGTACGGCTATTTTTGTGGAGTCCACCGCCAACGGTGCTACAGGAGTGTTTGCGGATTTGTGGCGAGGTGCTGTGGATGGCAGTAATGGTTATGTTCCTGTTTTCATTCCTTGGTTTACAGATGCTACTTATCGGGAAGGAGTTCCTAGTAATTTTCAAAGAACGCCTGACGAAGAAGACTTAGCTGATGAGTACGACTTAGATGATGAACAGTTAATGTTTAGAAGGCGCAAAGTCTCGCAAAATGGTATTGATCTATTTCGCCAGGAATACCCTAGTGAACCTGATGAAGCCTTTTTGACTACAGGCCGCCCAGTATTTAATCCAGATCAGCTATCTAAGCTATTAGATAAAACTCAAGACCTTAAAGAGCGTCTAGCTTTAGAGGGTGACGAGTGGCTGCACAATGCGCGTGGTGAACTTAGTACTTACCGCAAGCACGAAGAAGGTGAACAGTACGTTATTGGCGCTGACTGCTCTATGGGCATCCGTGGTAATGACTACTCTGTGGCTCAAGTACTCGACTCTAAAAAGAGGCAAGTAGCTACTTGGCGAGGCCATGTACACCCCGATTACTTTGCTCAAGTTCTATATGCCTTGGGTGAATACTTTAATGAAGCCTTTATCTGTGTCGAGAACAACTCGCATGGAATCCTAACGTGTACACGATTAGGTAAAGATATGGCTTACCCCAATTTTTACACTGAAACACAGTTAGATAAGCTAACAGACAGAGAAACTACAAAGCTAGGTTTCACTACTACTGCAAAAACAAAACCCCTAATCATTGATCAACTCAGAGCCTCTATGAGAGAGGAAGAGTTAGAAATTAATTGCAAAGTAACACTCCGCGAGATGTTGACTTACATCGTCACAGAAAGCGGTGCTATGCAAGCTGAAGCAGGCTGTTTTGACGATTGTGTAATGGCTTTGGCATTTGCAAATCATGTCCATGAAGGTGCTTGGACACCCATCGAATCTACTGACTCATACTATATTGAAATGGTTTAAATATGGCTAAGAAAAAAGACTACAAGAAATTATCCGATACAGAGATAGTTGCCTTGGTTGATGATAATGTTGGGCGATCAGTAGGATACCACGACAGCGAACTCTCATCAGAGAGAGCCAACGTCATGGATTACTACTCTGGTACGCTCCCCAAGCCTACACATGATGGCAACTCTAAGTACGTTTCGCTAGATGTATACGATGCAGTTCAGTCAATGTCTGCGGCATTACTAGAAACTTTTAGTGCAGGCAACAAGACAGTACAGTTTGCACCTCAAGGCGCTGATGATACAAAAATGGCGGCTGTGTGTACTTCTTATACTGACTATGTAGCATTTAGACAGAATGACCTATATTCAGTAAATTCAGCAGTAATCCACGATGGACTTACTTCTCGCGCAGGCATAGCTAAAGTATTTTGGCAAGAGCAGTCTGAAACAACTACTGAGTACTTTGAAGACCTAACAAGTGATCAGCTTGATATGGTTCTAGCACAAGAGGGAGTCGATCTAGGTGAACATGAAGAAGACGAACTAGGATTATTCACAGGAGAAATCCTAAAGACTAGAGACACTAGTCAAGTCGTTATTGAAAACATTGCGCCAGAAGAATTCCTGATAGAGCCACAAGCAAAATCTTTAGACACTGTTCTTTTCTGCGCCCACAGGACTAAGAAGACTATTTCAGATTTACGTCTAGACGGCTATTCAGAAAAACTACTGAAGAAAATCGGTAGTCATTCAGATGTTGATCTTGAGACTGACCCAGAATTACTGGCAAGACACTCCAGTACCTCTGGAGGTATAAAAAATAACACACATGGTTACCAAGACCAGATACGCTCAGTAATGGTACATGAAGCCTACATAGAATTAGACGTTGAGGGATCGGGAGTTGCAGAACTCTATAAGATAATAAAAGCCGGTAATGTGCTACTCGATAAAGAGAAGGTTAATAGAAAACCCTTTATTACATTTGTTCCACTGCCGATTCCTCACGCTTTTTATGGTAATAACTTTGCTCAAAAGATCATAGCTACACAAAATGCTCGTACCGTTTTAACTCGATCAATTTTGGATCATGCTGTAGTCACTACCAATCCTAGATACATGGTTTTAAAAGGTGGCTTAACAAATCCTAAAGAGTTAATCGATAACCGTGTAGGCGGCATTGTAAATGTGACTCGTCCAGACTCTGTATCTCCTATGATGCAGTCTCCATTGAATCCCTTTATCTTCCAGACTATCTCGATGCTTAATGATAATCGTGAAGAGACAACTGGTGTTTCATCTTTGTCACAAGGATTAAACAAAGATGCCATTTCAAAGCAAAATTCAGCCGCTATGGTTGAGCAGTTAGCCACTATGTCTCAGCAACGCCAAAAGATCATAGCGCGTAACTTTGCTAACCAATTCTTAAAGCCTTTATATCAAGCTATCTACCAGTTAGTCATTGAGAATGAGACTCAAGAAAAGATCGTAGAGATTGGTGGTGAGTACATTGAGATAAACCCAAGCGATTGGGCTGATAAACGCGATGTTACTGTGCAGCTACACCTTGGCTATGGCGAACAAGAAGCTGAAGCCCAGAAATACATAAGTATGCACCAAACTTTTCAGTCTGACCCAAGTCTTCAAAAGATGTATACGCCTCAGAATCAGTACCAACTAATTTCCCAAGTAATGGAGATGAGTGGTATTAAGAATGTGGCTGACTACCTCACTTCACCTGATCAGCTACCACCAGAACAGCCAGACCCTGCTCAAGAACTTCAGTTAGAAATGATGAAGAAACAGCTTGAAGTACAAGAGCGTCAAACTGTAGTTGCTGAAATGAAAGCGCAGATGCAAGCGCAGAATGCTCAGTTGAAACTAGAACTAGATAAGCTGAAAGCAGAGAACAACTTTGCTATCCAATCAGACAATGTTGATCTTAAAGAATCACAACTAAATCATAAGAAAGTAATAGATACCGCTGAACTTGTACTTGCACAACAAGCAGATGAGATCACGGCTATCGCAAGCCCGAATGGATAACCCATTCATTTTTACCACCACCCCCATGTTCTTAAAGGAGAGCAGAGATGAACGAAGAACAGCTAGTACAGCTAGGTGTAGATGCCGAAGTGTTACTTAATACTGAGGCTTTTAACCGAACCATCAATAGTTTAGTGGATGCCAGTGTCCAGGAATTCCTCAGTTCAGCACCTGATGAGGAAGATAAGCGTGTCAACGCCTATAACCACTACAGAGCATTAGTCGATATCGTCAACACACTAAGGCAACAAGCAGAGGTACGCGACCAAATTAATTCTAAGCAAGACGAACCAACAACTGAAGAAGAGGAATAAGCACCATGTCTACAGATAACGTGCAAGAACGCCTAATTTCAGATCCAGTGCCATTATCAATAGATGATGCTGCTGATGCCATTCTAGGGAACTGGAAGGACGCTGATGAAGATCAGCCATCCGAAGAAGGTAACCTTGAGGCAACAGATGAGACTACTAATGAAGAGACTACAGTAGAGGATTCTGAGGAAACTGAAGATACTGAAACCAAACAGGAAGATGAGACTGAAGAAGACCCTGAAGAACAAGAGGACTCTCAAGAAGAAACTACTAGTGAAGACGAGGAACAAGAGATAGAAGAAGTTGATCTATCTGATGAAACTATTGTTGAACTAATTGTGGACGGAGAGACTAAGCAGGCATCTTTGAAAGACCTCAAACGACTGTACGGACAAGAAGCATCTTTAACCCGAAAGTCTCAAGAAACTGCATCTCAACGTAAACTGGCAGACGAAAGTTTGCAACGTGCCGATGCGTCACTACAAGCTATGCTGTCTCGCGCCCAAGAGCGTTATAAGCCTTACGAAGAAGTCGATATGCTAGTTGCCTCTAGGCAAATGCAACCCGATGACTTTGCAGCTTTACGCGCTGAAGCAAAAGCGGCAGAGGACGATCTAAAGTTTCTCACTGAGGAAGCGGATTCTTTCTACGCAGATTATCAACAGAAACAAGCAGTGCAACAACGTGAAAGCGCCAAGCAGTGCATTGAGGTTTTGCAGAGAGAGATACCCGATTGGACTACGGATTTGTACAATGAAATCCGAAGCCATGCTATCCAAAGTGGGCTACCAGAACAGGAAGTCAATCAGTACACCGATCCTACAGTGATCCAGTTGCTACACAAAGCAATGCTGTTTGATAAGACTAAGAAAGTAGCTAAAACCAAGAAGTCCAAAGCACCTACGAAGATACTCCGATCTAAGAAAGCCCCTCCTTCTAAAACTGATGTAAAACTCAGCAAGCAGAAAGCGGCCAGAGATAGAATTAGAGCCAATCCTCCGCAGGGTAATGACCTCGATGCGATTGCTGATTTCCTAGTGTCAGGTTGGGAAGACTAAACCTTTTTAACCCTTTTTTAATAGGAATTTTAAACATGGCTACATATCAAACGTATCAACAAGTGGGAGTCGCTGAAGACGTATCAAGCGTATTAAGCATGATCTCTCCAACTGCTACACCTTTCCAATCTTTGATTGGAACTGAGAAGATTCACGCTCGTACATTCGAGTGGTTAGAAGATGCTTTGCGCTCAAGCACGAACACGGCTTTAGTGGAAGGAGCAGACGCGAATGCAATAACCATCTCTCCTGTAACTGCACGTTCTAACACCACTCAGATCATCGGTGAAGCGTTTCAAGTATCTGCAACAGCAGACGCAGTAAAAACCCACGGACGAGCGAAGGAAACCGCACTACAACTGTCTAAGACCCTAAAAAGTCTCAAGAATGACGTAGAGTACTCAATGATCGGTGTTGACCAAGCGGCAGTAGTTGGCAGTGCATCAGCGGCTCGTAAAATGGCCTCTGTATCACAGCAAATCTCTACTACTTTAGATGCAGGCAGTAACGCTACTGATGCTCTTACTGAAGCTAAACTTTTAGCCCTTAGTGAGACTTGCTACGACAACGGTTCTGAGCCTTCAGTCTTGATGGTCAAGCCTGCTGATGCATCTATCATTGCAGGGTTCGCTACAGCGACAGGAAGACAGCGTGACATTGATCGCACTATCACTAACACGATTGACGTACTCGTTACGCCATTTAATGAAGTGAAAGTTGTAATCAATCGTCAGTGCCTAAGCACTAACGCTTTCTTGATTGATCCTTCTGCCTTTAAGCAAGCAGTATTGCGCCCATTCAGCCGCACTCTGTTAGCCAAGCAAGGTGACTCTGACAAGCATTTCGTTGTTGGTGAAGTATCTGTTAAGCATAATAACTTTGGCGATTCTGGAATGATCACTGGTCTATCTTGAGTCTAATTAGTTATTAGTACCACCTAATTGGGGGTGGGGCTAGAGACAAGGGTTTTGCTCTCCTTAACTTGTCTTTGGCCTCGCTCCCTTTTTTATTTTAAGGAGAACACACTATGTCTGACAAAGTTCAGCATACGCCAATGCACGATGTAGAAAACAAAATTTTGCATGACCACGATGATAGAAACTACAACATCATCCATGAACAAAATATTACCCAATCATTTTTAGACAGCACAAAGGCCGCAAGAGAGGACTCTTTGAACCACCGCGAAGGTGAATATATGAGAGTTGCAAGTGTTCCTGTGGCTGTCCATGAGCAGTGGCTACGCGAAGGTTTCGACATGATGAAAGAGCCTGCAAGAGCCATTCTTATGCGCCTTAAACAACAAGACTTAAACGCCTTTATAACCACTAAGAAACAGGTATAAACCCATGAATCTTGGAAGTATCAGAACTCATTTTAAAGCACTCTTGAATCGAAGTGATGTCACAGACGCACTAGCTGACACTTTCATAGATCAGGGAATTACACGCATACAGCGAAGCCTTAGAGTCCCATCAATGGAAACCCAAATCACATATAGTTTTTCAGCACTACTACACGCTATATCCAAAGTGACTCTGCCAAATAACTTTTTAGAAGTCATTGATATTTATTACGATGATAAGAGTTTAGTACGTCTACCCATGCGTGAAATGCAACAGCTAATTGCCAAGAATGAAACTGGAAGTCCCTTGTATTTTGCAAGAGAAGGCGGCAGTCTTTTACTACACCCGAAGCCCTCAAGTGGCACTTTAGTTCTTAACTACTACGCCTCTTTTGAAGAGATGACAACGGACTCTTCAGAAAACCTTTTAGCACAGATAGCTTCTGACCTAATTATCTACGCTGCACTTACGTATGCTTCTGACTATTACTTAGATGAGCGTTCACCTGTGTTTGACGGTAAGTACATGGCGTTTATGTCTGAAATACAAGAACAAGCTAATGACCAGGAACTCACTGGTTCTATCCAAAGCATACGCCCCTCATACAGACTCTAGCAGGTATCTAACAAATGGCAAAATCATCTTTTTTCAGTGGTACTGGTGTAACACCCACTACAACTAATGCGATAGAAAGTTCAGTAGCAGAGGCTGCAGAGTCAGCTACAGCGGCTTCAACCTCCGCTGCATCCGCAGCCGCTAGTGCTGCTAATGCTTCATCTAATGTTGCCGCTAACGCTGCATCAGCAGCCGCAAGTGAAGCCTCTAGAGTAGCTGCAGTTGCCGCCAAAACTGCTTCAGAAACAGCAGAAACAAACGCAGAAACTGCTGAGACTAATAGTGCAAATAGTGCAACAGCTTCAGCCTCATCTGCAACAGCTTCTGCAAACTCTGCGACTGCTAGTGAAACCTCAAAAGTTACGAGTGTAAATTCTGCAACAACTGCAACAACTAAAGCCTCTGAAGCATCAACTTCAGCTTCAAATGCCTCTACTTCAGCCTCTACCGCTACTACTAAAGCATCGGATAGTGAGACTGCAAGAGCAGCCAGTGTGGTTGCCAAGGATGCATCTGTAGTTGCTAAGAATGCAGCGGTTGCAGCCCAAGCTGCTGCAGAAACCGCAGAGACTAACGCAGAAACAGCAGAGACTAACGCAGAAACTGCTGAAACAAACGCTGAGACTGCTGAAACAAAT